>JACLAD010012858.1_pt1 | contig 11181 bp, 12 predicted proteins | sample 8027901 | NCBI WGS metagenome assembly JACLAD01 (sample SAMN15725071, study PRJNA655200) | protist metagenome | isolation source: fluorescence activated cell sorting (FACS) single amplified genomes of... | place: Spain: Blaines Bay Microbial Observatory, Mediterranean Sea | collected 2016-07-05
TCCACCGGCACCGGCGCCGCACAATACTCGGCGAGCATCTCCATGCCGTCCACCTGAACGATCGCTCGAATGGCCTGCACGGTCTCGTTCGCGACGACGTGCAGCAGGCTCCGGCGGCCTTGGTCGTCAGCCAGCTCGCAGAAGTCACAGCCCGGGCGGGACCTCTCCTAGAAGCGCGGCCGCAACGGTAAGGCCGGTTCGGCTTTGGAGGGCATCGCGGGAGATCACGGTAGGCAGGCTCGGGACGATGCGCGAAATCGGCTGGACGTTGCGTGCGACCGCGGTTCGCGAGATCGCCCGGCAGGGCAAGACCCTCAGCCGCGCGCTGATCGGGGCCGCGGTGCAGAACGCGATGCTGGTCGGGGGCTTCCTGGTCTTGGCGCGGCTGACCAGGTTACGCGGCGACCTGCTGACCGGGGTCTTCCTGCTCAACCTCCACGCAAACGCGATGTCCGCGCCGCTGCCGCTGCTCGCGGCAAGCTGGGCCTCGGGTCTCGGGATCGGGCTGGTGCTCATGTGGATCAAGACGCGCGCCAAGGTTTGCCTCAATGGCGGCGATAGGCTGGATGCGGGGGCCATGGTCACCTCGGGCGCGATGTTCGTCGCCAACGCCCTGCCCGGCGCCTTCCTCGCATGGGTCACCTGGAACCCGATCTTTCACGCCGTCGACCAAGCCCGGGGCCTCGCCTTCGCCAACTACGTGGCGCGCCACAGCGAGGCCTGGCCCGCCTATGCCTTCGCCGCCCTCGCCATCCTGGCCGGGCTGGTCGCCAACCGGGCGAAGCGAGGGCCCGGAACCGGAGTGTAACTGCCAAAACCGATGGTAACGGCTTCAGTTACGGCTTTTTCAACGCAATATCATGGGATTAACCCAAAGCGCAACGATGTAACGGCTCTCCGGGGAATATATATATATATACCTCTCTATTACTCTCTCTCCTCCTCTCTCTTCTTCTATATATATATATATATCTATTTTTACTGTTACATATAGATAAATATATAAGAAAGATCATAGGAATCAGTGGGTTGGATCGTAACTCAGAGCGCTACAAAAGCGTAACCGGAGCGTAACAAGTTACAGTGCCCCAGCTTTAACAGTTCGTAAGCGGCGTCTGCGCCCCACCGGAGTTCAGCTTGGCAGCTTGAAGTTCCAAGGCAGGAGCTCGTCGATCCGGCTCGCAGGATGGCCTGCCGCGATCGCCTCGAGCGTCACTTTGAGATAGGCGAAGGGTTCAACTCCGTTGATCTTTGCTGTGGCAATGAGCGAAGCGATGCGGCCCCAGGTGCGGCCACCCTCATCGTGTCCGGCGAAGAGTGCATTTTTCCGCGTCAGAGCAATCGGCCTGACGAGGTTCTCCACGGCATTGGAGTCGATCTCGACGCGACCGTCCTGCAGGAAGGTCTGCAGTCCGCCCCACTGCCGGTGGATGTAGGCGAGTTTCTCTCCGAGGCGGGACTTGGCGGAGACCCGGCGGCGCTGGAGCTGCAACCATTCGCCGAACTCGGCCACCAGCGGCGCGGTGCGTGTTTGTCTCGCCGAGAGGCGCTGTCCCGGTCCCATGCCGCGGATCTCGGTCTCGATACGGTAGAACTCGGCGATCCGGCGCAGCCCCTCGGCGGCAATCTCCGATCCATCTCGGTCAAAGACTTCCTTCAGCTTTCGGCGCGCATGGGCCCAACAGTGCGCAACCGTGATCGGCGCGCCGCCCGTGCGCGAGGCACGTGTCAGCCGATCGTAGCCGGCATAGCCGTCCAGCTGCAGGATGCCGTCGAAGCCCTGCAGGATCTGCTCCGCGTTCACGCCGGCGCGGCTCGGGTGGTAAGTGAAGACCACGCCGGGCGGGTCATCGCCGCCCCAGCCCCGATCGTCTCGGGCCAGAGCCCAGAGGAAGCCGGTCTTCGTTCGACCCCGCCCGGGCTCCAGAACCGGCGCCCTCGTCTCATCCATGAAGAGCTTGCCCGACCCCTTCAAGTTCTCGACAAGCCGGTCGACCACCGGAGCAAGATGGAAGGCCGCGGTGCCGACCCAATCGGCGAGCGTGCTGCGCTGCAGATCGATCCCGGAGCGGGCGAGGATCTGGCTTTGACGATACAGGGGAAGATGGTCGGCGAACTTGGCGACGAGCACATGTGCGATGGCTCCCTCGGTCGGCAGCCCGCCCTCGATCAGGTGGGCAGGAGCTGGAGCCTGGGTGATCCCTTCGGCACAGGCACGGCAGGCATACTTGGGCCTGATCGTCACGATGACACGGAGCTGGGCCGGCACGATGTCCAGCCGCTCGCTGCGGTCCTCGCCGATCCGGTGCATGGTGCCGCAGCCGCATGGACAGTTCAGGCTGGCCGGTTCGACCACCTGCTCGATCCGCGGAAGGCCTTCGGGCAGATTGCCTCGGTTGCGCCGGGCGGCCTTGGACCGCCGCGAACCGGACGAGGCCGGGACCTCTTCGTCCTGCTGCGCCTCGGCCTCGGCGATGGCTGTTTCCAAGTCCTCGAAGGCCAGCTGCCGCTCGTCCCCGCTCAGCTTCTCGGACTTCTTGCCATGCACGACCTGATTCAGCTCGGCGATGAGATGCTCGAGGCGCTTGTTGGCTTCCCTGAGTGCATCGCGCTCGCGCAGCACGGCCAGAACAGCTTCACGCTGGTCTTCCGGAATGGCCGACAGGTCGAGGGATGGGGCGCTGGACATGGCGGGATCATACCCTGCTCTCGCCCTCGGCAGGCAGGATTTCCCGCCCCTGAGTCATTCTGCCACAGCCGGGCGGCGCACCTCCAGAGACCGCACCCGACGCCAGTCCAGCCCGGCGAACAGTGCCTCGAACTGGGCGCGGTTCAGGGTCATCGCGCCATCCCGGATCGCGGGCCAGGTGAAGGAACTCTCCTCCAGCCGCTTGTAGGTCATGACGAGACCGCTGCCGTCCCAGAACAAAATCTTCATCCGGTCCGCGCGCTTCGCCCGGAAGACAAAGACCGTCCCGGTGAACGGATCCTCGGCCAAGGCCGACTGCACCAGGGCGGCCAGGCCATCATGTCCCTTGCGGAAGTCTACCGGCTTCGTCGCCACCAGGATGCGGACGCCCTGAGACGGCATCAGCATGTCCGTGCTTCCAGAGCATGCACGATCGCGGCGATCCGATCTGACGGCGTGTCGGGCGACAGCTCGATCTGCATCGCCCCCCTGACGATCCGGATCATCTGCTCGGGTGTCGCGTCCGGCCGCTCGTTCGTCTCGGCCGGATCGCAAATGATCAGCGGTGCGAAGACCGTCTCGCCGATCTCCGCGGCGGGAAGAACCAGATGTCCCTGCTTTGCGAGACGCCGCCAGGCTGAGAGCTGGTTCGGACGGATGCCATACCGTCCGGCGACCGCATGCACTGTCGCCCCCGGCTCCAGGGTCTCCGCCACAGCCCGGGCCTTCGCATCGTCCGGCCAACGTCGGTGACCCGACGCGTAGATCTCGACGCCCAGAGATTTGAGAAACGAATTTGTCGCGCACATTGCGAAACGCACTCCCCATCATGAGATGGGTATCACCTCGCAGCGCCAGATCTCATCTACAACGTGGGACGCAGACGCCGCTTACAACAGTTCCATGTTAGTCAGCTGATATTTCTGTGTTTTTATGGAATCTTGCGCAGATCGCCATGTCCGGGCACGGCCTCGCTCCGGGCACGCCACTCCCCCTTCTGCGGGGTGATCTGGTCCGGCAGACCCGCCGCCATCGCCACCGATCGCGGGGTCGCACGTCTCCTCGGAGGGCTCGGCGGGGGCGCGTTTGTAACGGTTCGGATGGTCTGATCAGGCGCGCCGAGGCCTCAGCATGCGCAGCCGCCCCCCTCCGGCGCCGTGGGGGGCGGGCCATCTGTGACGCGGATCCGGTGTCGGTCAGGCCGTGGTCAGGCGATGACCGGCTTGTTATCCGGGTCCTCTTCCGGCAGTCCGAAGATCTCCGCTTGGTAGGGGCGCACGCGCTGGTCATGCAGCACATGGGCCGGGTGGATCCTCTCCGCCAGCGGCAGCCCGGCGAGGTCGGGCGCGCGACTGAGGCCGCCATAGAGCTGCCCGGCCGCAGACAGGCCGCTCGAAGCTGGTGCCACTCAAATGCGGATCGCCGCTCAGGCGGCGGCGCTGGGGGGGGCAATATACGTATGGGGCTCGAAGTCTTGCTCTGGATCGGGCCGAAAGTTTTGGCGGAATCCGATACGCAGTAGGTGAGTAAGACTCGAGATCTGCTGGAGAGCCTGTCACTGGAGCCAGCAACGCCTTAGGGGGCACTCGAAATCTTGCAGCTCGAGGGAGCTGACCAAGTCGATTTTTAGATCGACCCGGTCAGATATTCGATCCCGAGCGGTCCTCCGGCTTAGCGGAGAGCCACGGGTGATTTGCTGCGAGATCGAACCTTTCAGGCTTCGATCACGGTGGCGGGCTGGCGGCATTGACCAAACTTGGGAAGGGCAAGGTGGAAAGGCCGTTTCCCTCGGCTGAGTCGACAATGGGCGAAGCTTTGAGCCTCGCCCATTGTCACGATCGAATGCCGACCGTCAGTTTCCAGTCGTCGTGTCCTCTGCCCCGGTTGCGGCGGTGTCATCAGGTATCTCGGACGCCATCGCATCCGTTTCCGTGCTCTCACCGGAGTCTGTCGCATCGGTCTCCGATGTGGCATCGCGCGTGGCGCCGGCCTCCATCGTCCCCTCGCCTTCGAAGGCTTCGCGCAGGTTGGCGACGGCCATGTCCACCGCCTCTTGCGCCTGCGGCACGGCAGTGCCCATGCCGAAGAACTCGTGGGTGACGCCGTCATAGGTCATCTGCTCGACATCAACGCCCGCTTCGGCAAGATGCTCGGCCATGATCTCGCCTTCGCTCTGAAGCGGGTCGATCTCGGCGTTGACGATGGTGACCGGTGGCAGGCCTTGCAGGTCGTCGCGCGCGATCAGGTCGATGCGCGGATTGGAGGCGCTTGCGAGGGATCATCGAAGACCTTGTCGAAGAACCACTCCATGCCATCGCGCGACAGTGGCATGGCATCCGCATAGGCCTCGTAGGAGGGCAGCTGCATGTCGTCGCTGGCGATCGGGTAGACCGAGAGCACGTGATCGGGCTGAATCAGCGCGGCATCGCGGACATGGAGCGCCACGTTCAGCGCAAGGTTGCCGCCCGCGCTCTCGCCCGCGATGGCGAGCCGCTCGGCATCGGCGTTGAATTCGCCCGAATTCTCGATGATTCACTCATAGGCCGCGTTGACGTCCTCGTGCTGCGTCGGGAAGGTCGCGCCCGGGGCCTGCCGATAGGTAGCCGAGACCACCACCGCGTTCGCGCCGGCGGCCAAGGTGCGGGCCGAGGCGTCGTAGACGTCGATCCCCGCCATCACCCAGCCGCCGCCATGATAGTAGACGGTCAGCGGGGACGGCCCCTCTTCCTCGGCGGGGGTGTAGACGCGCGCATCGATCTCGCTGCCATCGGCGCCGGGATAGGTGATGTCGCGCGTTGCAACGCCAGCCAGATCCCCGGGCATCTCGATGCCCCGCTCCTCCATCAGCGCCATGACGGCATCGGCGGGAGTGGGCTGGCTGCGCGCGGCCTCGACCGACAGTTCCGACATCGCCTGGGCGCCCAGTTCGGCGAGCTTGTCGAGCACCGCTTGCATGTCCTCGTCGGGCATGGCCGGCGGATCGGCCCCGGCACCGGCATCGGCGGTGACGTCGGCGTCCAATTCTGTTCCGGATACGGTTGCCGTGGCCGTGTCGGTTGCGCCGGTTGTCTCGGCCAAGGCGGCCTCACCCGGCGCGGCGTCCTGCGTCAGCAGCGCGGTGGGAGAAACGGACAGAGCCGCCGCGAGCGGGAGAGATCCTCTCGCAGACTTGGCAAACGCTTCACCAGCTGCGCGTCACAGGAACGGTTCAGTTCCCTGCCGTTCACGTTACAGTTGGGCAATTCCCAGGCCGCTCTCCGCGTTTCCCTGCTCGCGGCTCGATAGGCGGGGGGAAAGGGAGGCCTTCAGGGTCCGAACCGCTCATATCGAGACCCCCCGGACCGGGCAGGCGGGTGGCGGAACGCGAGCACCCGGACATGACGCGTTCCGCATGGCGGATGATCTCCACCTTCGATCCAGAGGCGCGGGCCGCGCGCCCCCCGGCCCTGATTGTCAGATGCCCAGAACCAGCCCGCCCAGCAGGTAGAACAGCACGGTGATCAGCAGCACGCCCAGCACGTTCAGCACCACACCGCCTCTGACCATCTGGCCTATGGTCACGTTGCCGGTGCCGAAGACGATCGCGTTGGGCGGTGTGCCCACGGGCAGCATGAAGGCGCAGGTCGCCGCGAAGGCGGCGGGGATCAGCAGGCTCAGGGGCGCCACGCCGATCCCGAGCGCCACGCCGCCGAGAACGGGAATGAAGGTCGCAGCCGTCGCGGTGTTCGAGGTGATCTCGGTGAGGAAAAGCACGATCAGGACGACCGACCCCATCAGCAGGATCATGGGCAGGTTGCCAAGGCCGCTGACCTGGGCTCCGAACCAGTCATCCAGGCCCGATGCGGCCACGGAGCTTGCAAGGCTCAGGCCCCCGCCGAACAGCAGCAGGACGCCCCAGGGCAATCCTTCCTCAGCATCGTTCCAGTCGAGCACCATTTCGTTCCTGCCGCGGCCGGGCAGCAGGAACAGCGTGATCCCCGCGGCGATGGCGATGGCCGTGTCGTTCAGGCTTCCGAGAAAGGCGAGGCCCGGCAGACCCTCCAGAAGACCGGGGACGATCCACAGGAAGGCCGCGCCGCCGAAGACACCGGCGACCATCTTCTCGCCTTGGCTCATCCGTCCAAGCTCGTTCAGCTGGCTCTGGATCATCTCGCGTCCGCCCGGGATCGCGTCGAGCTTGAAGCGGTAGAGCACGTTCACCATCAGCCCCCATCCGAGAAGGATGAAGATCGCGGCCAGCGGCACGCCCAAGAGCATCCATTCCAGGAAGCCGATCTCGCGGCCCAGCTCGTCGGCTGCATAGCCCGCCACGATGGCGTTCGGCGGCGACCCCAGAAGCGTGCCGAGCCCGCCCATCGAGGCCGACCAGGCAATGGCGAGCAGAAGGCAGACGCCGAACATCCTCACATTCGGGTCGTCCACGACCTCGGAAATCGTTCCCTTCTTCAGACCTTCGTGCATCTCGGCCGCGGACTGGTCGCCGGCGCTGCGTTCGACGACGAGCGCGAGCACGGACAAGCCGATCGGCAGCATCATCAGCGTGGTCGCGGTGTTGGACACCCACATCGACAGGAAGCCCGTGGCGATCATCATGCCCAGCACGATCCGCTTGGGCGACACGCCCACGCGGTTCAGCACCAAGAGCGCGATCCGACGGTGCAGGTCCCATTTTTCCATCGCGATAGCGATCAGGAAGCCGCCGACGAACAGAAACACGAGCGAACTCGCATAGGGGGCCGTGGCTTCGCTCACCGTGGTGGCGGTGAGCGCCGGCAGAAGCACGATCGGCAGCAAAGAGGTGATGGGCAGGGGCACCGCCTCTGTCATCCACCAGACCGCCATCAATGTCGCGACCGCTGCCACCGCGCGCGCGTCGCTGCTCAGATACTCGGCTCCGCCGAGCAGAAGCCAGACCAGGGCCGCCATGATCAACCCCAAGGCCCGCAGGCCCCACACGATCTTGCTGGATGTCCGCTGGCCTTCTTCGAACCCACCCAGCCCTTGTTTGTCGATGATATCGCTCATGCGCTCTCCTCGTCACCGCGAAAGTTCAATCGTCCCCTCGTGCCAGTGGCTGGACCACCTCCGGTGACGCAGCTTGGTGGCCATCTTTCCCCGGCTCATGGCGAAGGTCTGAAAGGTTCGAATCGAACGTGAGCCTGATCGCCCACAATCTGCGGGCTACAGTACGAGATGCGAAAGGCTGGCAAGAGGGGCCGGCCTCAGGGAGGACGCTTCACAGAAGGCGCAACCAGCGGGACGCGAGCCTTGCCGGAAGCCGCTTCAGCGTTCCCGGATGACATTTGCCGCCCGTGGATCGGCATCGAAGCGGTCGGCCGCGAATGCGATGTTGCTGCATAGGCGCTTTCCGCTTGCGATCGCAGCGGATCTGGAAGGCCTCATGCGCCGGGTCTGATGCCGGGTTGATCGAGTTTCGGCAAATGTGGCGCGGCGCCGTCCCCGCTGGCCGAGCTTCGAGATCGCGAACAGACCGGTACCGGATCAGCTCGCGAGCGATCTTCTGGGCCGTCTCCTCGAAGGTCTGGCAAGCGCCCTACTCCGTGAGGTGCTCCCGGAGGTCACGATCATGCGCCAAAACTCCCTGGGTGAGGTGGATTGCGATGCTGGCTAGCAGCTCCACGCCGGCTGCTGTGTATTGCGTACCCTCTTTTGGGAATGGTGTCTGGGGGCTCTCCGCATGGACCTTCGATGATCTGCGTCACCGCTTCCCGCTTGAACGCATCGCTGAACTTACTGCTGCTCATCATGGCCTCCTTGCCTCAAGAATAGGGAAGAAGGCCTCCACGAACTACGGGGCTGTTCTGTCTTCCCCTCTGTTATCGCCTTAGCAGTGACCGTCATGTTCTGGCTTTGAGGATTAACGAGGCCTGAACCTAGGCAGTTGAATATTTCCGCGACACTTGATTTGCGACTCCTAACGATACATCTTTGCGTTAGCTCGGAGGCAATTCGATGAACGCAGAAACACCGGCTCAGACGATGAACGCTTTTCAGGACGTGACCCGGTCGCTGTCCCAGCTGCACTTGGAGCATCTGGCCGAGCCCTTGGCGGCGGCCATCAGCGCCTATGTCGCCACGCATCAGCGGCAGCTCCGCGCACTGGCCCGTCCCGAACCACTTACCGAGGCCGAGGAAGCCGCCCTGGAAGCGGTGGGGGTGCGCGTGCGGACCGACACGCCCGATCTTTCTCCCTTGGCGGGCGTCGCCTCCCGGCTCGCCGTGATCCATGCCGGGTCGATCCCGCTGAAGGCGGCTGCCGCGCGCCTTGGCGTGAACCCGAGCCGCCTGCGCCAGAGGGTCGCCGCGCGCACGCTCTATGCGCTGCACCGGCCTGGTGACCGCGGCTGGGCGATCCCGGCCTTCCAGTTCAACGGGGGAACGGAGCTGGCCGGTTTCGCGAGCGTGTTGCCCGCGATCCGGGCCGATATTCACCCGGTGGAGCTCGAACGCTTTCTGATGCTGCCGCAGCCTGACCTCGAGGATGCGTCCGGCGCGGCCATGCGCCCCTTCGATTGGCTGGCAGAGGGGCGGGACCCGGCGGCGCTGCGCGAGATGGCGGCCGAAATCTGATGCCGAAGCTCCCCGAGCCGCCCTCCGTGGCGGATCTGCAATCCCTCGGCCCCGAATGCCGCATCGTGCCGGCGGGGTTCAGGCTCGGGCGCATCTTCATGCGGGGCGGCCCGCACCCGGCGGACTGGAACGGCTTCCGTCACTGGGGGCCGACCCAGTCGCGCTTCGATCATCATGAGTTGTCCACGAGCGGCGCGCCCTGCGACCAGACCTGCGGCATCCAGTATTCGGCCGGGCCCGATGGGGCCGGCGCGCTGGCGACCTGCGCGGCCGAGGTCTTTCAGCTGACCCGGGTGATCAATCGCAAGGCGGGCGCCCCATGGTTCTGCGTCTTCGAGACGGCGCGCTCCCTGACGCTGCTCGATCTTACGGGGCGATGGCCGACCCGCGCCGAGGCGTCAGCTGCGATCGCCACCGGCCCCCGGGCCAGGACGCGCCGCTGGAGCGCGGCGATCTATGACGCCTATCCCGCGATCGATGGACTGATCTATCGCTCGTCGATGGCGGGCGATGCGGAGGTGGTGGCGCTGTTCGAGCGGGCGAAGACCGCCATGCTCCCGCGGCCGGACTTTCATCGGGCCCTCGACGATCCGGCGCTGCAGCGACCGCTTCTCGATGCGGCTGCCGCCATCGGCTACGATCTGCTCTAGCGAGCTGTTCCATAGGCGATTCATCTCGAAAAACCGGAGACAACTGAATCGCGCAAATTCATTCTAGCCGACCTGCTTTCTATCCTGCGCGATGTTACGAAACTAGCTGGACGGCAACGTTGAACCAGTCACATCCTGAAGGCGGACCCCAGTTCGCAAATTTCGAGGGTTCACTATCAGCGCACTTCCAACCTTCGATCCTGGGCAGCCAAGCTCCGGTATGCATCTTTGCGGTTCAGTGCCTATCAGGGCGTTCTGAAGCGAACCCCCTCCCAGCGGTTGTGGATCGAAGAGGAGGTTGAGGGCGAAGCGCTGGAGGGGCTGCTTGGAGAGCCCGTCGAACTGACGTCCTGACGCACGGCTTTCTGCGGAAATTCTATATGACCCGGGCGTTTCGTCCGGGCCTTGCCCATTCACAAACGACCGTCCTCCATGCAGGTGACCGCCTTGGGAAGGGTCGCGGATACCCCGACCCGCCGCCGGGGTGTTTCCATGGAATAAGACATCGCTCCGGGTGTTTCCCACGACTGAACAGGGCCCACTCCCTAGGTTCTTATCACCTCTCGCCGACGGACCAGGCGGAGAAAACCCCGGTATCGATATCGAAATGCGATACCGAGGCAACTGGATGGCCCGGCGCTCCGATCCGTAGCCGTCATTCGATCGCGACAAGCTGCCAAGACGATGCAGGTGCCGTCGCTCCGGTACAAAGCGCGTCGAACGGAATCCGACAATCCACAGGTTTCGCATGGCGCATGGTCGATCCCCTCTCCTGCACGCACAGGGCGATCTCTATGATGCAGTTCATGGCGATGATCCCGGTGGGCCATCGATGGTGGCAGGCAAGAGATGAGCGATGACCGACGAAACAGAAGCAGAGCTGATGACGGGATCGGACGACGCCGAGCAGGCGGTGACCTCGTTCATCGTGTTCGAGGATCTCGATGATACATGGGTACCGCCGGGCGTCCTGCCGATCCTGCCGGACGTGGGTCCCGATGACGGGCGGAAAGAAAAGACGGTCAAGGTTCGCATGACGGCGCGGCGTCATCGGGCCATGACCGAACGCGCGGAGGTGGCCGGCTTGAGCGTTCCAGCCTACCTCGTCTCCTGCGAGGCGGCAATGACCATGCCTCGGAGCGATGACCTCGAAGCGCTTCTCGGGCGCATCCTCGCGCTCGCGAGCGAGTTCCACCACCGCCCCGATGGCCGCCCTCTTTCCCGCCGCAAGACGGTTGCCCTCGCCCAGAA
>JACLAD010015465.1_pt1 | contig 11181 bp, 10 predicted proteins | sample 8027901 | NCBI WGS metagenome assembly JACLAD01 (sample SAMN15725071, study PRJNA655200) | protist metagenome | isolation source: fluorescence activated cell sorting (FACS) single amplified genomes of... | place: Spain: Blaines Bay Microbial Observatory, Mediterranean Sea | collected 2016-07-05
ATACCCCTCGCCGCGTTCGATCATCGCCGGCAGGCAGGCCCGCGCTGCATAGACATGCGCCATCACATTGACGCCCCAGGCTTTCTCCCAGCCCTCGTTCGGCGTCGACGCCGCATTGTCGATGTCAGGGTCGCGGATCGAGATCCCGGCGTTGGAACAGAACAGGTCGATACGGCCGAACTTGTCGACAGCCGCACGCGCAACGGCCTGCACATCGGCCTCTTTCGTCACATCCGCGCCAAGGCCGACCGCGCCAAGCTCCCCGGCCACCGCTTCGGCGCCCGCGCCGTCAAGGTCCGCCAGCACCAGCCCCTCAACGCCCGCCTTCGCAAAGCGCTGCGCCATAGCCTTGCCAATCCCGCTGGCGCCGCCCGTCACAACCACGACCTTGCCCGAAAGCTGCATGATGTCTTCTCTCCCTTTTCGCGCACCCTATAACGGCGCGGGTTGCAGGGGTACAGCAGCTCTGGAACAGACAGGGCTTCATCGCCGCGCGAGAGCGGGCAATCAGCCGACGCGGGCCAGCGTCCGTTCAGACACTCATGGAGGTCGCCGCGAGCGCGCCTAGCGCAGCTTCTCGGTCAGCGAGATGTTCGTCACGATGTGGGTCAGCCAGTACCGCACTTCGTTCTTCAGGGTATTGGGCGCAGCGCCCTCGAAGACGTAATTCACCAGCGCCGGCGTGCTCCGGCAGGCGTCGTCCTTGCGCATCGCAGCCACCTTGAGACCGCGAAGATCTTCCGGCTCGCCGTTGATCACGATCGTCCCGTCGCCACTCAGGCGAACATCCAGCGCGGTCGCATTGCAGCGTCCGACTTCAGCAATCGTCGTATTGGAAAGCGGGATCCAGGCCGGATTGGCGGCGAACCCCATCATCGAAAACGCTGACATCACCACCACGCCAGCCAGCACACTCTTACGCAACATCAACACCCTCTCCGGCCCCGCCAGCCATCGACCTGCAATGTGTGCCAAAAAGGCGACAGTGATTCAACTATTGGAAAGGAGATACCTATGAATTTCTCCGGTTGCCTGAATTTTGGGTGCGCGAACAACCAAAGTGCACGCCAAACAGGACGCCGCCACACGAAATCGTGGCATTCACAGCTAATGGCCCGCGCAGGCCTAAGCCCGCGAAAACTTCTTGAAGGTCGGCCGCTTCGGCTCAAGGCTCTCGACGCCCAGCCTGCGCTTCTTGTCCTCGAGGTAGGACGAGAAATCCCCCTCGAACCATTCCACATGGCTGTCGCCCTCGAAGGCGAGAATGTGCGTGCACATCCGGTCGAGGAACCAGCGATCGTGGCTGATGATCACGGCGCAGCCCGGGAAATCCTCAAGCCCCGCCTCCAGCGCCTGCAGCGTCTCGACGTCCAGATCGTTGGTCGGCTCGTCAAGCAGCAGCAGGTTGCCCCCCTCGCGCAGCATCTTGGCGAGGTGCACCCGATTGCGTTCGCCGCCCGACAGCTGGCCGACCTTCTTCTGCTGGTCGGTCTTCTTGAAATTGAACGCCGACACATAGGCCCGCGACGGCTGCTCCACGCCGCCGACATCAATGATGTCGAGCCCGTCGGAGATTTCCTGCCACACCGAATTGTTGTCGTTCAGGCTGTCGCGCGACTGGTCGATGTAGCCCATCTTCACCGTCTCACCGACCTTGAAGTCGCCCCCGTCCGGGCTCTCCTTACCGGTGATCATCTTGAACAGCGTCGTCTTGCCCGCGCCGTTCGGCCCGATCACGCCGACAATGCCGCCGGGCGGCAAGCGGAACGACAGGTCCTCGATCAGCAGCTTGTCGCCGAACGCCTTGTTGAGGTGCTCAGCCTCGACAACCACCGATCCAAGTCGCGGCCCAGGCGGAATGCGGATCTGCGCGGTCGTGACCTTTTCCTTCTCGGCCTTGGCGGCCTTCTCTTCATAAGCGGAGATACGCGCTTTCGACTTGGCCTGCCGCGCCTTCGCGCTGGAGCGGACCCATTCCAGCTCCTTGGCCAGCGAGCGGGCCTTGCCGGCTTCCTCGCGCTGCTCCTGCTCCATCCGCTTGGCCTTCTGTTCCAACCACGCAGAGTAATTGCCCTGGTACGGAATGCCCTGCCCGCGATCGAGCTCCAGCATCCAGCCGGTGATCTGGTCGAGGAAATAGCGGTCGTGCGTCACCAGGATGACACATCCCGGGAAGTTGATCAGGTAGTTCTGCAGCCAGTTCACCGTCTCGGCGTCGAGGTGGTTGGTCGGCTCGTCCATCAACAGCATGTCAGGCTTCGACAGCAGCAACCGGCAGATCGCGACCCGCCGGATCTCGCCGCCCGACAGCTTTGTCACATCCGCATCGCCCGGCGGGCAGCGGAGGGCTTCCATCGCCATTTCGATGCGCGCATCGATGTCCCAGGCATCCGCCGCATCGATCTTTTCCTGCAGCGCCGTCATCTCGGCCATAAGCTCGTCGGTATATTCTTCGCCCAGCTTCATCGAGATGGCGTTGAACTCATCAACCCACTGCTTCTCCTCGCAAAGCTCCGCGGCGTTCTCGAACACTGTCTTGGTCGGATCGAGCTTCGGCTCCTGCGGCAGGTAGCCGACCTTGATGCCGTCCGCCGCCTTGGCCTCGCCATTATATTCCTTGTCCTCACCCGCCATGATCCGCAGCAGGGTCGACTTACCCGCGCCGTTGACGCCCACCACGCCGATCTTGGCGTCCGGAAGGAAGGACAGCCGGATGTTCTCGAAGATCTTCTTTCCGCCGGGATAGGTCTTCGACAGGCCGTCAAGGTGATAGACGTATTGTACGCTCATGCGTGCAGAACTCGCGTGTTTAGAGGAATTGCGCCGCCTAGATGCGCGCTTGGCGCTACGGAATCAAGCCACCACCGCTGTCATCCAACGACAGGCTTCACCCGCGCCGCCGATTGCGCAATGCTCCGACAAAACAAGAGACCATTGGGAGGGAAATATGAGGACCTGGCAGGCCGCCATTGCGGCTGGAATTCTGTTGTCGGCATGCGCGCCCGCAGCGGTGGAAACCGAAGCCCCGGCGCCTGAAGGCTCATCGACCGACGCTGGCTTCCCCGTCGAGATCGCAGAGAGCGAACGCACAGCCCTCGACGACTACATGGACAAGCCGGAGGAAGTGTACGGCTGGACCAAGGTCGCCGAGATCCCCGGCCAGGGCTTCACCGCCGACATCCTCGAACTCACCTCCCAGACATGGCGCAGCGAAGCCGACGTCGACCAGCCCGTCTGGAAACACTGGCTCACCGTCATCCGCCCCACCAACGTCACCACCGACACCGGCTTCCTCTACATCACGGGCGGCTCGAACGACGACGAAGCGCCCACCTCCGTGCCTGAGATGCTGATCCCGGTCGCGATGCAAACCAACTCCATCGTCGCCGAACTACGCATGGTCCCCAACCAGCCGCTGCACTATTCCGACACGCCGGATGTCGCCCGCTACGAGGACGACTCGATCGCCTACACCTGGGTCAAGCATACCAAGACCAAGGACGACGAATGGCTGATCCGCCTCGCCATGGTGAAGTCAGGCGTCAAGGCGATGGACGCGATCCAGGAATTCACCGCCACGGAGGAAGGCGGCGATCGACATCAACCGCTTCGTGGTCTCCGGCGCATCCAAGCGCGGCTGGACAACCTGGCTCGTCGGCGCGGTCGATGAACGTGTCAGCGCCATCATCCCGCTTGTCATCGACGCCCTGAACACCAACGCGCTCGCGCGCCACCACTATGAAGTGCTCGGCTTCTTCGCCCCGGCTCTCGCCGACTACGTCCACCACGGCCTCATCCCCCACATGGAGGGCGACCCGGACTATCAGGCTGTGCTCGATATCGAAGACCCGTACGAATACTTCGATCGCGGCCGAATGCAATTGCCGAAATACGTGATCAACGCCGCCGGCGACCAGTACTTCCACCCCGACACCTCGCAATTCTACTGGGACGAGATGCCGGAGGAGAAATCCCTCCGCTACGTGCCGAACGCCGACCACTCGCTCGGCGGCTCCGACGTGGTCGAGACCATGATCGGCTTCTACCAGATGATCCTCAACGGCACGCCCCGGCCCAGCTATTCCTGGACGATCCGCGACGAGGACGGCGCCATCGTCGTCTCCACCCCCGACTTCCCCTCCGAAGTCCGCCTCTGGGAAGCCCACAACCCCGACGCCCGCGACTTCCGCGTCGAAAGCCTTGGCCGGGCCTATCAATCAACCGTGCTGCAGCCCAGCGCCGACGGCGACTACATCGCCGAGATCACGGCGCCGGAAAGCGGATTCAAGGCGTCCTTCGTCGAACTCACCTTCGACACGCCCTCTGGCCACCCCTTCAAGGTCACGACCGGCGTCTCGATCACCCCCAACACCTTCCCCTTCAAATGGGAAGACGCAGCCGAACAATACGCTGACACGCTCGGCGGGGAGAACCTCGACTAACCCCGCCAACGCCCACGAAACCGCTCGCAAAACCGATCAGGGAGAGCGCCATGACGTTCCTTCTTCGCTCCGCCGCACTGGCGCTGGCGATCGCCGCCGCAGCCTGCACCCAGGCCGACGACACGACCGCCGTCGAAACCTCAACAACCTCGGACGCGAGTGCAACCGCATTTCCGACCGCCGTCGCCGACAGCGAGCGCACGCCGCTTGATGACTACATCGACAAACCGGAAGACGTTTACGGCTGGCGGCGCGTCGGCGGCTTCGACGGCGACGGCTTCTCCGCCCACGTCCTCGAAGTGACCTCCCAGACCTGGCGCGGCGAGACCGAAGTCGACAGGCCGGTATGGAAGCACTGGCTGACCATCGTCGAGCCCGATGAAGTCTCCAGCGACGCCGCCCTCCTCTACATCACCGGCGGATCGAACAACAACGAAAGCCCGACAGAGGCATCCGAACGCGCAATCCGCATCGCGACGGAAACCAGCTCCATCGCGGCCGAGCTGTTCATGGTCCCCAACCAGCCGCTCCATTTCACCGACTCGGCCGACAAGGCGCGCTACGAGGACGACCTCATCGCCTACACCCGCGACAAGCACTTCAAGACCAAGGACGATGAATGGCTCGTCCGCCTCGCCATGGTGAAGTCAGGCGTCAAGGCGATGGACGCAATGCAGGAATACCTCGCCAGCGAAGAAGGCGGCGCGATCGACATCAACCGCTTCGTGGTCTCCGGCGCATCCAAGCGCGGCTGGACAACCTGGCTCGTCGGCGCGGTCGATGAACGGGTCATCGGCATCATGCCGCTCGTCATCGACGCCCTCAACAGCGAGGCCATCACCCGCCACCATTATGAAGTGCTCGGCTTCTTCGCCCCCTCGCTCGGAGACTATGTCCACCACGGACTGTTTCCGCACATGGTCGGCACTGAAGACTACCGCAGGGTGCTCGAGATCGAGGACCCCTACGAGTATCGCGATCGCGGGCGCCTCCAGCTTCCCAAATTCATCATCAACGCCGCAGGCGACCAGTACTTCCACCCCGACAATTCGCGCTTCTACTACGCCGAGATGCCGGACGAGAAACGCCTGCGCTACGTTCCCAACGCCGCCCACAACCTCGCCGGCTCGGACGCCGTCGACAGCATGATCGCCTTCTACGAAGCTGTGATCACCGGCACGCCGCGGCCCGACTACTCCTGGACGACGCCAACGCCCGACACGATCGTGGTTGAGACCGAAACACAGCCGCTCGAGGTCACCCTCTGGCAGGCCCACAATCCCGAAACCCGTGATTTCCGGGTCGAGCACCTCGGCGAAGCCTACACCTCGACCCCTTTGACGCCCGAACCGGACGGGACCTACATCGCAAAGGTCGACCAGCCCGAGGCCGGCTTCACCGCCTTCTTCGTCGAGCTGACCTACCCCGGGCCCGGCGAACAGCCCTTCAAGTTCACCACCGGCGTCACGATCATCCCCGACACCGTCCCCTTCAACTGGGACGACGCAGCAGCCCAGTATGAAGACACGCTAGGAGGCGAAAACCTCGAATAAGGTGCTGGAAGCAAAGTAAAAACCTCACTTCGCCCTCGCGTCAACTTGGCTCTCGCCAAATGCCTTACGTTATGGAAAGGTCCGCGACTTAACGCCCAGGCAGAGGCGGAAACCGGGAGGAAAACTCATGACCGCAGCCGCACCGGCAGCCGCTCCGGCAGCCCCAGCAGACGCACGCACCCCGCCCTATTCGTGGTTCGTGCTCTTCATGCTGATGTTCATCTACATCTTCAACTTCCTGGATCGGCAGCTGATGTCGACGCTACAGGAGTACATCAAGGCGGACCTGGGTCTCTCAGACACCCAGCTCGGCCTGATGACCGGCTTCTTCTTCGCCCTGTTTTATACCGGTTTTGGCGTCATCGTCGGCTTCCTCGCCGACCGCACCAGCCGGGTCCGCATCCTCGCGGCGGGCTGTTTCATCTGGTCCCTGTTCACCGCGCTCTGCGGCATCGCCAAGACCTTCCCCACCATGGCCGTGGCCCGTATCGGCGTCGGCGTCGGCGAAGCGGCGGGCGCCCCGCCTTCCTATTCGATCGTTTCGGACTACTTCCCGGCCCACAAGCGCGGCATGGCGCTGGCCATCTTCTCGCTGGGCGTCCCGTTCGGCATGGCGCTCGGCGCAGGCTTTGGCGGCACGATCGCTGAAATCTGGTCGTGGCGGCATGCCTTCGTCGGCATCGGCATCGCCGGCATCATCGCCTCGGTCCTGCTGCTCATCCTCGTGCGCGAGCCCAAGCGCGGCGCAATGGACGAGAAGCCCGCCGTCGCCACCGGTCCCGGCGCCGATGAGATCGTCGACCAGCCCGGTTTCATCACCACGGTGAAGGAGTTCTTCTCCAACCCGATCCTGCTGTTCACCGCGCTCGGCTGCGGCCTGTCCGCCTTCGTCGGCTATGCCGGGTTGAACTGGAACGTTTCCTTCCTGATGCGCGTCAAGGAAATGGCGCTCGCGGACATCGCGGCCTACTACGCCCTGATGCTCGCCATCGCCATGGGCGCCGGCACCTTCATGTCCGGTTTCCTCGTCGACATCCTCGCGAAGCGCTCTAAGGTTTGGTACGGCCTGCTCCCCGCCATTGCGATGGCGCTGTGCATCCCGTTCCACCTCGCCTACGTCGCATCGTCCGGCTGGGTCGCCGCGCTGCTCCTGCTCGCCGGACCGACCTTCCTCAACATCTTCTACCTCGCGCCGGCGCTGGCCGTCGTGCAGAACACCGTCAAGCCGTCACAACGGACCATGGCCGGCGCCCTGCTTCTCATGGTGCTGAACATGATCGGTCTCGGCGGCGGTCCGACGCTGATGGGCATCATGTCCGACACGTTCGGCGCCTCGATGGGTCCGGTGGAAGGTCTGAAAATGGCGTTCTATGCGCTGACGCCGTTCTTCCTGCTGGCGGTCTTCTTCCTTCTGCTGATGGCGCGCGCCCTCGGCAAGAAGGAAAAGACTGACCGCGCCGCAATGAGCGCTGCGCCCCAGACAGCCTAGGTGGAGCCGGCCTAGGCGGCCATCATCGCAGCAACGACTGCCTGCAGCCCGCGCGCGTCTCGATCATCGAACGCCGCGGGCTGTTCGCTGTCCACGTCCAGAACAGCGAGGAGCGCGCCATCGTCGCCGATGACCGGCACCACGATCTCGGACTTCGACCGACTGTCACAGACGATGTGACCCGGAAATGCATTCACATCGTCGACTACGATGGTCTCGAGACGCTTGGCGGACGCGCCAACCACGCCCTTGTCGAACGGAATGCGCAGGCAACCCAGCGTGCCCTGGTAGGGCCCGACGACTAGCTCGTCTCCCTTGGCGGGATCGACGACATAAAAGCCGGTCCAGAAGAACCGCGAGCCGAAGGCCTGCCTTAGCACACACGCCGTCGAAGCCATCCGCGCAACGAGATAGAGCTCGCCCGAAACGATGGATCTCAGCTCCGCAGCCACCTGCTCATAACAGGCGTCACGGTCCTCCGGATATTCGATACTGGCGGGCTGCATGCTGGCTCCTCGCTGGAAGCCCGAACATTCAGGCTTTCGCGAGCCGATCGTAGATGATTTCCAGCGTCTGCGCGAATTCCTGCGCCCGGCGCTCATCCAGATCGTCCAGCGCCGATGTCAGGCGGTTGACCGGATCGTTCTGCAGCAACGCTGCGCCCGTCTCGGTCAGATCGATCTGGCGCACCCTGCGGTCCTCCTTGGAAGACTGCACCGTCACATACCGTTTGCGCGCCAATGCAGCGACCGCGCGCGATGCCGGTGCATGCGTCACGCCGAGATAGTTGGCGACGCCGCTCACCGTCCGCTCCTTGTCGGGAGCTGACGCAAGATAGCGCAACACCGCCCATTGGCCGGGATGAACCGCTTTGGGCCCACGCGCATCATATATGGCGCGGGCAGTCTGCTCGAGCAGACGCGCCATACCGCAAGACTTCATGTAAGCGCCCCCTCCGGCGACTGGATGACTATCCCTCAACCCAGCGCAGTCCTCTTGGACCGCCGCGCGCGGCTGCGCAACTGCAAAGACCAAGACATGTCGTCACAAAGATGTTCAGTGTTAACCTGGCGTGGGCGCCGATTAACCATCCGGCTGCAAACTGGTTCCCGCGTCACAACATCTGCGGCGCTGCGAACGATGCACATGATGCGAGGCATGTCTGCAGAACTGCTGCGGATTGATGGCGAGTGGAGCGGGTGAAGGGAATCGAACCCTCGTCGTAAGCTTGGGAAGCTTCTGCTCTGCCATTGAGCTACACCCGCGCGCCGCCGTTTCTACCACCACAGCCCGATCCCGAACAACTGGCGGGCGCCGTCGTTTCAATATCCGGGCGCCCACGTCGGCATTCGCCCTTGAGGCAATTCGGATATAAGACATGTCAGAAACCGCACGCGACCGCCGCAAGGCGCGCGAACTCAGGAAACGCGACCACGCATGACCACACCCGGCGCCCTCGTCATCTTCGGAGCAACCGGCGATCTCGCCCAGCGTATGCTGTTTCCCTCGCTCTACTACCTCGACCACGACGGCCTCCTGCCAGACGATTTCCGCATCATCGGCGCCGCCCGCCACAACGCCACCAATGAGAGCTTCCGGAAGGAAGTCCGCGCATGGGTCGAGGGGCGCGCAGGCGATCACGACATCTCCGAAAAGACATGGGACAGGTTCGCTAGCCGCATCGCCTACTTCTCAGGCGACGCCACCAAACCGGACAGCTACGAAGACCTGAAGGCCCTGATCGGCGATCCATTCGGCGGCTCGATCTTCTACCTCTCCACCGCGCCCTTCCTCTACAAACCGATCGTCGAAGGCCTCGCCTCGCGCGAAATGACCGGCGCGCCCAACCGCATCATCCTCGAGAAGCCCATCGGCCGCTCGCGCGCCACCTGCGAGGAGATCAACGAGGCCATCGGCGCCCATTTCGATGAAGAGCGCATCTTCCGCATTGACCACTATCTCGGCAAGGAGACCGTCCAGAACCTCATCGCCCTGCGCTTCGCCAACGCCCTCTTCGAACCGCTCTGGGACCGCCAGTCGATCGAGTACGTGCAGATTTCCGTCGCCGAGACGCTCGGGGTCGACGGCCGCTTCTCCTACTACGATGAATACGGCGCCAGCCGCGACATGGTGCAGAACCACCTGCTCCAGCTGCTGTCGATGATCGCCATGGAGCCGCCGTCCGATCTTCAGGCGGAATCCATGCGCTCGGAAAAGGTGAAGGTGCTGCGCTCGCTCCGCCCGATCCAGTCGCACGACCTTCCCAATCTTACCGTCCGCGGCCAGTACGCCGCCGGCGAAATCGATGGCGAAACCGTCGTCGGCTACACGCAGGAAGAAGACGGCAAGCACTCCAACACCGAAACCTACGTCGCCCTGTGCGCCCACATCGACAACTGGCGCTGGGCGGGCGTCCCCTTCTACCTCCGCACCGGCAAGCGCATGCCCAGACGCGCGTCCCAGATCATCATCAAGTTCCGCGACGTGCCGCACTCCATCTTCCCCGACAGCCAGCTTGAAGCCAACAAGCTGGTGATCCGCCTGCAACCGGATGAAGCCGTCTCTCTGGAGATCATGAACAAGACGCCGACCCTCACGACCGGCGATTATGAGCTCCAGCCGCTCTGGCTCAATCTCTCGCTCGATGAAGCGTTCAAGTCCCGCCCGCGCCGCCGCATCGCCTACGAGCGCCTGCTGCTCGAAGCGATCAACAACAACTCCGCCCTGTTCGTTCGCCGCGATGAGGCCGAAGCGGCGTGGCAATGGATCGACCGCATCATCGAAGGCTGGGCAAAGCTCGACATGACGCCCGACCTCTACAAGGCCGGGTCATGGGGTCCGCCCGGCGGCGACAAGATATTCCAGCAACCGCAGCACAAGTGGTTCGAATGAATCTAGAGGAACATACATTCCACGACCGCACCCGTCTGATGACGGGCCTCTGCGGCGCCATGACAGAATGGATGCAGGACGCGCTCTCCAAACGGCGCAAGATCTCGATCGCCCTCTCGGGGGGCACATCTCCCGGCCCGATGTATCAGGACCTCTCGCACCAGCCGCTCGACTGGGAAAAGGTCACCGTCACCCTCACCGACGAACGCTGGGTCTCGCCTGAAGACCCCTCCAGCAACGAATATCTCATCCGCCGCCGCCTGCTCCATCGCCGCGCCGAGGCCGCAACCTTCATCCCGTTCAAGACCAATCACGCAATGCCGGCCGCAGGCGCCGCCACCACCGAGCGCCGCCTCAAGCCCCACCTCCCGCTCGACATCTGCCTCCTCGGCATGGGCACGGACGGCCACATCGCCTCGCTCGTCCCCGGCGCCACCGGATATGACGTCGCCGCCGACCCCAATAACTCTAAGATGATCGCAGGCCTCCATGCCGAGCACGCCGCCGGATCGCCCGACCGCATGTCGCTCACGCTCACCGCAATCCTCAAGGCGCGCGTCATCGCCCTCCTGATCATGGGTGACGCAAAGCGGCGCGTGTTCGAGCAAGCCCGCAACCAGCAGGGCGATTCACCCGTTCGTCACCTGCTGGCCCAGAACCGCCACCCGGTTCACACCTTCTGGGCGCCCTGATCACGCGGGCGTCCCGACTACCCACCGCCATGACCCGGCCTTGAGTTTTCCGTCAGAGAGCGCAGATCAGTCACATGACCCAACTGCACCCCAAGATCGTTGAAGTCACCAAA
>JACLAD010003340.1_pt1 | contig 11179 bp, 13 predicted proteins | sample 8027901 | NCBI WGS metagenome assembly JACLAD01 (sample SAMN15725071, study PRJNA655200) | protist metagenome | isolation source: fluorescence activated cell sorting (FACS) single amplified genomes of... | place: Spain: Blaines Bay Microbial Observatory, Mediterranean Sea | collected 2016-07-05
GAGTGACTAACCTTTCCTCCTCAACAGAGTTTTAACAAAATTCATGACACTAATTTAGGGGGAAAGGGCAAGGCTTCTGTTGCTTTAGCCGATTTGTCTGACAGCACCCTCATTTTGGCTGTTAGCCATATAATTGGTAACGTCATGATGTTGAGCGGAAGGTCGGCTGGTAAGCCAGAGAGCAAAACCTATCCCGCTGTGTCCAACAAGAAATTTGTCGTCGTTTATATGTAGAATTAAATTATTGTTTGTACTAAATTTAAGGTTCTGATTTACTGTGTAATTATTTCTTCTTCTATCCACTTGAGCAGTTTGGATGCATAGAGAACCATCCTCCTCGATGACGCGTGTTAATCCAATAAGAATATCAAAGAGTAGCACCTATTTGCCAGGGCACATATTCGCTGTTCTCTAACCCGAGACTCTCAGATTTCGTCGGCTGACTAGATGCTGAGGCACAAATTAAGTCAAAAATTTCTTCACCCTTCTGACTAGGCGGTATATTGGCGGAAACGATATCTCCGCAGTTCAAATCCATATTGTCTTGCATCTGCGCAAAAAGAACATCTGCCGTGACGAGTTTGATGGTTGGCGCTGGTTTGGAGCCGAATGTTGAGCCCCGTCTGGTAGTAAAAACCACCAACTGCGCACCGCCCGCAATCTGGCCGGTCACCGAGACTGGATCATAACCAGGTGTATCCATAAAGACGAATCCAGCCGCCTCGATTTGCTCCGCGTATTCATAAACGGCATTAAGTGGTGTCGTACCACTCTGCGTAACTGCACCAAGAGCTTTCTCCAATATTGTCGTAACGCCACCCTGTTTGTTTCCCGGGCTGGGATTATTGTCCATTGAAGCCTCATTTTGCGATGTGTGTTCTTTCCACTGGTCTATTTGAGCGATGGGTTTTTGCGCTACTGCATCCGACTGGCGCGAGGCAGCAGTAATTGTTCTGCACCATATATTTCAGGGGTCTCAGATAAGACGGCAGTCCTGATGTTTCCATAGCGTGCCAGAAGTCTGCCAATATGCATTACCTCGCATCCTAAACCCACAATGATGGCGCTGCCAACGTTGAGATGTGTGATATGTCCCCAAATCACGCAGTCAAAGATCTCAATTCCGCGCCCCTCTGAAGGCATCTCGCATCCAGTTCCATGTGTAAATGCTACGATACCATCTACGTTTTCGTAATGCTCCAAAAGTCCGCTTATTCCAATTTCGCTTGCTGCCTGACGTATCGCAGTCGCTGAGCAATTCACGGTTGCAGTGAGTGCGATATAATTTCGTGTTCCAGCGCGTCCATCAATAAGTAAATAATCCTGAAATGCGGCAGGCGGCACTTGGGGAATGCTTTCTTGAACTAGGAGTAGATCATTATTAGAGTTATAACTCTGCTTGGGTTCTGCGAAACTACAATTGTGGACATGTACATGTTCTCCAGCTTAAATGTTAGGTTTAGCTGAACCGATGAATTGGCCAAACTTCAAGACAGGTGGACCGTTTGAAATTTTCATGAACGCTATTTTGTGCCCCATTGCTGTAGACTTACTTAAAAAACCCCTAACCGGTAGTGGACCATCTCCTGAACTCGCTCTTGCGGTCAGTCGCCGATATTGTCGTTTTGGTGCAAAATTAGCGGCTCAGACATGCGACAAACCTAAAATTAGGCCCCTTAACTCGGCAAGACCGCGCAATCGACCAATGAGTGGATAACCTGGAATAAATTCACGCGAGTTGTCGGACTTCAGGTGATGTCCGTGATCGGGGCGAAACGGGATCAACTGATCACCCCGACCCTCATCCTGTCGTCGCATTTGTTCATTCAGAAATACATAAACTAAGGCCGCCATATCCGTATCACCAGCCAAATGTTGAGCCTCTTGAAAAGAGCCATCTTCTTCTTTGCTTACATTTCTCAGGTGAGCAAAATGGATGCGATGAGCAACGCGTGAAGCGATTGCTGGAATATCATTGTTTGGATTTGCACCCAGTGAGCCAGAGCATAAAGTAATTCCATTAGCACTACTCTCGTTTGCTGCCAAAATCCAATCCAGATCATCGCCAGTTGAGACTATGCGAGGTAATCCCAATATGTCGCGAGGAGGATCATCTGGGTGGACACAAAGTCTGATGCTTAAGTCGTCAGCGGCTGGTACTACTTCGTCAAGGAATCGCTTATAATTCCTCCGTAATTCAGCTCGACCAAGGCCTTCATACGCTTCCAGAGTAGTGCTCAACCTAGATAAGTCGAGACGATCAAAAGCTCCTGGCATGCCAGCCAGAACAGCTTCAAGCAGAGAGCCTGTTTCTGTTTCGCTAGCATTTTGAAACCATACAGCGGCCTTGCTTAGTATCTCTGCCGAGTAATCATGTTCTGCTGCTTGTCGTTTCAGCATGTGGACCTCGAATGCGGCCATATGTACTATATCAAATCGTAAACACGTGGAGCCCTCCTTGGTCGGAGCGGCCAGGTCGGTCCGTGTCCAATCCAGAAGTGGCATGAAGTTATAGCAAATCGTCCTCACACCCTGATTTGCGAGATTAGCCATGGACTGACGATAATTGGCAAAAAGCTTAGTTAAGTCTCCTTCACCCAGCTTTATGCTTTCATGGACTGGTAAACTTTCAACAACGTCCCAGGAGAACCCGGATTTATTGATTTGTGACTTACGGCTTGCAATCGCTTCATTGGACCAGACTTCTCCATAAGGAACGCCATGGAGTGCTGTCACTATGCTAGATGCACCAGTTTGCACCACTTCGTGCAACGAAATTGGGTCGAACTCTCCGTACCATCGCCAACTCTCAATCATGCCACCATTTCCTTTGCAGCTGCACGTGCACCCAACGCCCAGAGGCGCTCTGCAGCAAGAGCCAACGGCTGCTCAAGATCTTTGGTAATGTCATTTGAGAATATCTCATGCACTGATAGCAACGCTGCTACCAGTTCTGTTGGGTTTTCACATGCTTTTGAGAGTTCTAACAGACGAGCGGATAAGGGGTCCCGCACATCAATCGACTGACCCTTTTCATCGGTACCGGACACATAGCGCATCCAAGCGGCCACAGCCAAATATAGTCCCGGGGAAGCCTGATCGGCATCCATTTTGTTTCGCAATGTGCCGAGAATGCGCTGGGGCAGTTTTTGGCTTCCATCCATCGCGATCTGCCACGTTTGGTGTTGAATGCGAGGGTTGGCGTAACGCTCAAACAATTGCTCGGCATAATCGGTCAGCTTAACGCCAGAAGGTGCGTTAACGGTTGGAATAATTTCCGACCAAAGTTTGCGCAGGTAGGCAGCAAGGACCGGATCTGACACCGCGTCAGAAATCGTTCTATACCCACTCAGGTAACCCATATAGGCCAATGCCGAGTGGGTACCGTTGAGCATCCTCAATTTCATATGTTCATGCGGCGTTACATCGGATACCATTTCAACGCCAACTGTTTCAAGGGCAGGGCGCAATCCATCTACGAAATCATCTTCAATAGCCCACTGAGCAAAGCTCTCATGCATAACCGGAGCGGAATCATGGAAACCGGTTGTATTGTAAATATGTTCAACATCAGCAGTAGTAGTTGCTGGTGTGATCCGATCTACCATGGTTCCCGGAAAACGAGCTTCGGTGGCGATCCAATCCGCAAGGCCTTTGTCGATGTGACAAGCGAATTCAAGTGCAATACCTCTAACTAGCTTGCCATTCTCTGGCAAATTATCGCAAGTCAACACTGTAAATGGTCTATCGCCTGCATCACGACGAATTTGTAATGCACGTACTATAAATCCTATTGCTGATTTGGGCAAAGGGTGTTTCCAATCATGCACTATATCCGGGTGTCTTATATTAAGCTCACCTGTAGCCGGATTATGGCAATATCCCTTTTCCGTAACAGTCAATGTCACAATTTTCACGTTGGGATCTGCCATCAGGGCCAACACTTCGTTCGGATTTTCGGGTGCAACAAGGACATCATTGAGGACCTCAATGGGTTTCACCCTTTCTCCACCCGCAGTCAGAGTCACCGAATTATATGCCCAACTCTGCTGGGCCAACGCATCACGCGTGCCTGGAGATTTCAATGACACACCAACGATGCCCCAATCTCCGCCAGATTTTTCCATGGCATCTGCGATGAAAACCGCGCCAAAGGCGCGATAAAAAGCGCCCAATCCTAGATGAACAATTCCCGTCGCGGGGCGCAGATTATTGCTGCGAGTCAGGCGAACTCTTTGCATGCTAATCTCCAATAAATAAGAACTCTGAAATTCGTGGTGGCATGGAAAAGATAGAGCTATCAGTGAAACAACGATGGCAGCCATAGTGACAGGGCAGGGATGTAGGTTACAAGTATTAAGGTCCCAAACCCCGCGAAATAGAATGGCCATATTGTCTTTACAGCGGTCCAAATCGGAATCTGGCCAACCGCACAACCGACGAATAAGACAGAACCGACGGGTGGAGTACAAAGTCCAATGCCTAGATTGAGTATCAAGATTACGCCAAAATGAATGGGATCAACTCCAAACGCTGTCGCGACAGGAAGAAATATTGGCGTCGTGATCACAATCAATGGAGACATGTCCATGAACGTTCCCAAAAGTAACAGGATAAGATTGAGCATCAGTAAAATTATGATTGGGTTGTTGGACACATTTTGAAGAGCTGCTACCATTGTGGCGGGCACTTTCATGTAGGCCAACAGCCATCCGAATGCAGCAGCACAGCCAATCACCATCAAGACCATCGCGGTTGTTCGAACAGCGGCAAACGTAGCCTCTACGAATTCGCTGAAAGATAGAGTCTTGTAAACGAAAAATGTTACGAACATTGCATATACGACGGCAATGTTGGAGGATTCAGAAGCGGTGAAAACGCCCGATCGAACACCAAAGAAGATTATAGCGACAAGAATTAGTCCTGGCGCAGCACCGACGAACAATGTCCAAACTATTCCAAGTCCGGGGAAAGCTTCAGTCGGATAGCCGCGTCTTCCAGCTACGGCCCATGCCACAATCATCAAAAACAATGCTAAGATTAAACCTGGAATAATCCCCGCTGTGAAGAGATCAGCAATTGATATTCGACCACCAGCGGCAATGGAGTATATGATAAGGTTATGCGAGGGGGGTAGTAAGAGAGCGATTATCGAAGAGGTCACCGTAATATTTACGGCATAGTCCGCTCCATAGCCACGCTCTTTCATTTGCGGCACCATTAAACCACCAACAGCGGATGCGTCGGCCGCTGCGGATCCGGATACACCACCAAACATCACGGAGGAAACGATATTTACTTGCCCGAGACCGCCACGCAAATGGCCAACTATTGATCCCGCGAGGGCAACCAAGCGCCTTGCAATATCACCTCTTACCATAAGATCTCCCGCAAATATAAAAAATGGTATGGCCATAAGAGAAAACACAGATATTCCCGAATTTAGACGCTGGAAGATCACGACGGGAGGAATACCCATGTAGGCGATAGTTATGAAACTCGATACACCAAGACAAAATGCGACAGGTGTCCCAATGAGCAGCAAGAATACAAACGTTGTGAATAAGATATAAAGCTCCACTCAGACCTCCAATGGCTCTTCGCCAAACTGGGCGGTTGACAATCCTGCTGCGCGTCTAATCACACGCTCCATTGAAAAAACAAAAATGAGGACACCACCAACGACGAGCTGTGCAAAATCCCATGCGCCAGAAATACCTAGTGATGGGAGTTTATTACCCGCAGTCTTTGCGGCAAGTAGCCATCCATACCACACCATTCCTAGGCCGAAACCGCCTACCGTAATATCAGAGACAGTCTTTAGAAAGAATTTCCCGCGTTGCGGAATGACGTAGAGCAAAATATCAAATGAAAGGTGATAACCTTCTCGGATACCCACCGCAGCTCCAAGAAATATGAACCAACCCATTACCATTATTGAGGCTGGCTCTGTCCAAACTATGCTATCGTTCAGTATATATCTCCAAAAAACCTGTGCTGCTATCATGACCGTCATCATGACAAGACCAATGCCAGCGCACCAAAGTGCAGTTCGGGATAGGATTTCAGCTGATAAAGCAAGTTTTACAAATCTATTTCCCACAATTCAACCTCTCCTATGAAAAACCAAAGACGTGCCCTGCGCTAAAAAGCCAAGAGCAGGGCATGACCATGTTAGGCTATTCTACGGCTTGAATACGCGCAACGAGATCTACAAGCTCAGGTGAAGTGATGTACTTTTCATAAACCGGTACCATCGCATCAATGAATGGCTGCTTGTCAATGTCTGTGACAATTTCAGAACCTGCGTCACGTACCAGTTGCTCAGATACTGCTTCACGCGCAATCCAGAGCTCTCGCATAATTTGGACCGAATCTTTGGCCGCTTGACGTACGATTGCTTGATCCTCCGCACTGAGTTTATCGAAAGCAGTTTTAGACATGACCAATACTTCAGGAACAATCAGGTGTTGGTCCAGCGTGTAGTATTTGGCCACTTCGAAGTGGCCTGTGCTCTCATAGGATGGCCAGTTATTTTCTGCACCATCAATGACACCTGTTTGGATACCAGAATAGACTTCACCAAACGGCATCGGTGTTGCATTCGCTCCTAGAGCGGAGACCATATCAACGAACAGGTCAGATTGCTGCACGCGAAATTTTAGTCCGGCTAGATCCTCAATCGAGTTGATTGGGTGCTGCGAATTATAGAAACTCCGAGCGCCACTGTCATAAAACGCCAGACCGACGAGGTCATACCCTTCAAATGCTGCGAGAATTTCATCCCCAATTTCACCGTCCATAACCGTGTTCATGTGTTTGACCGAGCGGAAGATATATGGCAAGGATGGAACTTGAGTAGCAGGAATAATATTGTTGAATGGCCCAAGACTGACGCGATTCATATCAATCACACCAAACTGCGTTTGTTCGATAGTGTCTTTTTCTTGGCCTAGCTGCGAAGAGTGAAATACCTCTATGCAAAGGCGGCCATCTGTACGCTCTTTGAGCATATCACCCATCGCCTCGACCGCAGCTACAGTAGGATAACCATCAGCATGCGTGTCAGATGACCGAAGCGTCGTTTCGCACGCCATCGATACAGAAGCGACAGCGGCACCGGTTAATAATGCCGTTACAAAGGTTTTGATCATTTTTTTCTCCCAGATAAAGTGGCCCATCAGAGCCGATAAGCTTGCTTTGCAAGCCGATAAGTGAGGTCGTAAGCAACCTCGGCTGCTTCGTCTTCGTTCAGTCGTCCCGTTGAGATAAGCTGTGCGAGAAACGAGCAATCAACCCGACGGGCCACATCGTGGCGCGCCGGTATAGAGCAGAATGCCCTGGTATCGTCGTTGAAGCCGACAGTGTTATAGAAGCCGGCTGTTTCAGTTACCAACTCACGAAACCGCAACATTCCTTGATAACTATCCAGGAACCACCATGGAGGGCCAAGCTTCAGCGCGGGATAAACGCCGGCAAGCGGCGCGAGCTCTCGTGAAAAGGTTGACTCATCAAGAGTAAACACAACGATAGTCAAATCTGGTCGATCTCCTACTGCGTTGAGCAAAGGCTTGAGCGCCGATACATAGTCGATGCGTGTCGGAATATCGTAACCCATGTCACGACCAAACTTCATAGCAATGTTTTTGGAGTAGTTGCGCAAGGCTCCCGGATGAATTTGAAGAACGAGGCCATCGTCTATGCTCATGCGAGCCATTTCTGTAAGCATTTGACCGCGAAACATGTCCGCTTCATCTGGAGAAAACTTACTCAACAATACCTTTTCAAACAGAGCAGACGCGACGTCTTGTGGCAAATCTTCCGTGCGGGCCGATGAATGTCCATGATCGCTCGAAGTTGCCCCAAAAGTCTTGAAGAATGCGCGTCGAACGCGATGAGCGGCAAGATAACCTGACCATGTTGACGTATCTTCACCAGTTATCTCGCCAAGCCTTGTAACATTATCCACAAAGCCATCAAATTCGGGGTCAACAACTGAGTCAGGTCGATATGCTGTATTGACGTTTCCACGCCAATCACTGTCACGAATTTTAGAATGCCATTTCAAATTATCCAAGGGACTCTCTGTTGTGACTAGCGCCTCGATATTGAATCGATCAAACAGCGCACGTGGCTTGAACTCTTCACGCCCCAAGCAATCAGCCAGTTGATCATAAATGGAATCTGCTGTGGCTGCTGACAAGCGCTCCGAAACACCAAAAACCTCTTGAAAAGCATGCTCAATCCAAGTCTGTGAAGGCGTTCCGCGAAAAAGATAGAAATTTTCGGCAAACAGTCGCCAAATTTTGCGCGGATTAACCTCGGCTCGTTCACCACTTGCGTTCGGAATACCCATCGATTCCAACGAAATGCCCTGTGAATGTAACATACGAAAGATGTAGTGATCGGGTGTCACGAACAATTGTGCGGGGTTTTCGAACGATTTATTCTCCGCAAACCAACGCGGATCAGTGTGTCCGTGGGGGCTTAAAATGGGGAGATCTTTGACGCTCCCGTAAAGCCGACGCGCCAACTTCCGCACTGATGGTTCCGCCGGGAAAAGCCTATCTTCATTTAGCAAATTCATCACTTTAATCGAATTAAACCATTTTTCCAAAAAATCCAAAATTTTCAGCCCAACATCTGCCTATTTGATCAGAATTTTTTGTCAAGTAGTATTTTAGGCGGCAAGATGCTGGTTTTGTGCTGGGAGGCGTAAAAGGTTACATAGGGCGCTGGAAGAGATGGCGACTAAGCAACAAACAACAAAGACACTTCAGTCCTTGCCCACTCTTAAAGACGGTTACCGTTCCTTATTCAGCAACGTATTCGCTCTCTCGAGCCATCTCCAAACACCAAGATCTCCGAAGTTGAGGTCTCTGAAATGTTGGGTATATCTCGCTACCCGGTGCGTGAAGCCTTTAAAAGATTGTCGAAATTCGGTTTTTGGATATCCGATCGCAAAGCATAACAACAATAAGCTTGATATCTGAGGACGCCGTCTTGCGTGCGCGTTTTATTCGTTTTGCGTTGGAGGGAAATACAATCTAGCTAGCCAGCCAACACTTCGATGAACCCCACCTTGCCGCTTTGAACGGAATAATGGACGAGCAAAAGGCTGCGATCGAGGCTGAAGATATTGACAAGTTCCATGGCCTCGGAGAAGCCTTCCAAACGCAAATTTGTAACCGCGCCGGCCTTGGGTTCGTTTGGAATGTAATCCTAGACTGTAAAGCACATATGGATCGCGTGCAGAGGCTATCTCTGAGATGAACATATCGAGATTTTGAATGCTTTCAAGCTAAGAAACACTAATTTAGTGTGGAAGGACAGTGTTAGAGATGATGTCAAATTCACGTCCTTACCTTGATTGACGAAGAATTTGTTGAGATTTTTTACCTAGTGCATATAGCAGATTAAGTTGCGATATGATTTAAAACTTACAAAACTAATAAATTATATTATGAGTACTCTCAATGCATTAAATGCAATAGGGAAACGGTACAGCCTGAATGTGTTCATTGCGCAAGCGGGTAGTCACCGACAGACAGAGACAGGATTCAACTAATATGGGGCAAAAGATTATTTGCATCGGTGAATGTATGGTAGAGTTTTCACCGCAAGGTTCAGCTGGTGTCTACCACCGCGGTTTTGCAGGAGATACGTTCAACACAGCGTGGTATCTGCGACAACTGGTTTCTGAGAGCTCGAGCATCTCTTACTATACTGCTATAGGCGATGACATCTATTCCAAAGAATTCTTAATCTACTTGGAACAAATCGGAATCGATTCCTCGTCCATTGAAGTTCGGCCTAATCGGTCAATGGGGTTATATATAGTTCACCTCAATAGAGGAGAACGAAGTTTTTCCTATTGGCGAAATGAAAGCGCCGCGCGCTGTCTTGCAGACGACTTAGTAATTTTGGATACCTTGATTGCCGAATGTGAAGTCGTCTATTTCTCAGGGATAACGGTTGCAATCCTCTCAGACTTGGCGCGGTCAAATTTGTTCGGAGCCCTCGAAAGAGCAAAAGCACGCGGCCAAACGATTGCCTTCGATCCAAACCTTCGCCCACGGCTTTGGTCAAATATTGCGTCGATGCTAATTGAAACTACAAAGTTCGCAGAGCTAGCTGACATTGTTTTGCCTTCCTTTGAGGATGAGGCGACACATTATAAAGATAAGGATTCCGAAGCGACAATCAGGCGCTATTCAGGATATGGCGCTGATGTCGTGGTGGTTAAAAATTCCATTGCCGAGATAGTCGCTGCATCTGGTAAAGCGAAAGTCCATGTTCAACCTGAAACAGTGCTGTCAGCCATCGATACTACCGCTGCCGGCGATAGCTTCAATGCTGGCTTTTTAGCGAGCTGGTTAGATGGAAAGCCGCTAAATGATGCAGTTTGTAATGGGGCTCAGGTTTCAAAAAAGGTAATTTCAGGACGCGGCGCTCTGGTTCCGCTTTTTTCAAACGGGAGGACAGAAACTGATTGTGGCAAAAACAAATGAATAAGGTTGGCTCACCAAAAGAGATATTCAAAGGTAAAAACCGTGTCGCGATGAAACCAGTTTCTATCAAATATTTACAAAAACTAGGATACGATTGCTTCATCGAGACGGGTACAGGTGCCACTCCTTGTTAATATTATCCAGCGCATTTGTAAAATAAAAGGAGGATCTGGAAGAGCAAGATCACATGAACTGCGTTAGAACTTTTGTTGGCAAAACGTATGATGCGCTTCAGGGGTACAATGGCTTAATAGATTGCATTGGAAAGGCTGCAGCGGACCGTATGGCAAAGCTCGTTGCTCGTTGGGACATACTGCGGTTGATAAGGAGAGTCGTTGGCGGTTATCCAAAAAGCTACGTCTGAGATTGTTAATTCTGGACGTTTTGCATATGGGTTCGATGTGACAGAGGTAAAACTGGGCGAGATCTTCAGTCAATGGTTAGATGACGAAGAAGTATTTGTTTTCTATACTAAACAATGGCTTGTTTGGCATTCTAGCTTTTGATCTGCGGATGAATACGGCTTAATAAATAAACTAGCCTACTAATTCATAAGTGAATTAAAGGAGGCACTTTTTAGCTCCCGCAAACATAGTGCTGCGGAAAACTTATCATCGTTTGAGAGACTCAATCGGTTAGAGCACCTCTGCAAATTAGCAGCGACTGAT
>JACLAD010010405.1_pt1 | contig 11178 bp, 5 predicted proteins | sample 8027901 | NCBI WGS metagenome assembly JACLAD01 (sample SAMN15725071, study PRJNA655200) | protist metagenome | isolation source: fluorescence activated cell sorting (FACS) single amplified genomes of... | place: Spain: Blaines Bay Microbial Observatory, Mediterranean Sea | collected 2016-07-05
GTCGGTATGAGGAAGAAGCCTATAACTATAAAAGACATAAGACTATATAAGCTATAAAAGCTATAAGCTCTTGGCTCTTCGCGATCTTCAGCTAGATTTCTTTGATTCATTTGTTTGATTCGTTGTTTTACGTACAGCCAAGTACAAGTAGCTATCATCTATCATATCATTCATTACATAAGAGTTGTAGTTGTAGGACGCTTAACTAGCGAGCTCATAATTAGTTTATATTATTTGTTTCTTTCGTTGTCTTACGATTAGCTAGATCTATATCGAAATTATCATTATTCATTATATAGTCTCTATATCCAACGTTGGTACTTCTACTATCTATATGAAGTACTTTAGAATGTTTCAACTAGGCTTGTCTTATTGTCTTACGGCCACTACTACTCCCTTGTAATCGTTACACATAAACCAAGCCTAATACAACGTTGATCACCCCGCGACTTTGTCATCTCCATCCGTCGTGTGGGCACTCTAGATATCGTGTATGTTCATGCGTTTATACACAAAAACTACACTTACTGAAGTGCTTCTTTGCATTAACTAAAAGCTAAAAGCCTTTTACTTTGTACTTAAGCTACCAGATTACTAACGTCCCATCAGAATGAAACGACAGGGATATGAGATAATTTTCAGCTGGACAATTTTCCTACTTTCGAATGTCATTTCATAATCTGGTCCCCATGATGACCTGAGAACACAAGAGGGAGGCGCGTTCAATTCCAATGAATTGGGCGAAACTATTGACAGATTGCTGACGTTCGTATTGTTATCGACACTACCACTTTTACTGTTATCCTCATTGCCTTCTCTGTTCGTTGTATATTCAAAATATCCGTCTTTACCATCTTTTTTTACTATGTTGCCACTGTTCCAGAAATGCACGCCGAGAAATTCAAAATTTGCCTGCTGTACACTTCCATACGCCCAATTCAAGTCAATTTTTACATTCCCTCTACTCACAAATCCTAGCAGCTCCCCCTGTCGTGACATATCCTTAGAAAGGGCAGGTAGTAGCTCCAGCACACCAGGTGTGTGGCTTTGTATGAGCATCTCATTTACAGCAGCAAGAAAACCCCAACTACCATCCAATTGGACCTTCGAGTTGTCTGCGGTTAAGAGACCCCTATTTTTATCAGCGATATTGGAAAGACTCGTAGTAGCCGGTACCGTCTCGTGAAAGCATGTGGTGCATCCTCTTGTCCCAGGGCTATCTATGGGTTTCAACGGGGGATGCAGTGACCACAAATTGGATGTGGTAAATCTGTCTATGACACGATCAATCATCTCTTGTGCCTTAGGCCCTTGTCGTAACCTAGCATACAAGCAAGCTGCCCATGTAGCTGACCAGCTGGTATGCCCACCTCCGTTTTGTACTTTTTTATCCATAGTTGAGATAGCAGCTGTAGCCAGAGAGCTTTCCCTACCGATTAGCATGGTCTCATCATCGAATGAGCTAAACGTCGCAGGATACACCCAATGCATGGATGAAAAGTGCCTGTGCCCTACATCCATATCCTCATGTACTGTTTTGTGCACATTTATCTCACTTAATAAAGTTTCCTTCGATGTCAGAGGAGTTGCAACTCCAGGAAGGGGATTGGGATATTCCAGAACAAGGCCACTGAAATCACTGACTACTGGATTACCTTGACCAGGCATGCGCTTGACCATGGAATCAAAGTTGCTACTCAATTCTGTATCATCAACAAAACTTGTGTATTGACTACTATCTACAGTAGAATTTACCAAATTCACGAGTATACTGAAGATATTGGCAACCTGCTTAAGCACGGACATATCGATGGCTGGAGAGAATGCAAGAACTTGTGCATTATTCGTGGACAAAGGTTTTGCCTTCGGTTTAGATTTCATCATTTGGTGTTGTGAAGATTTTTTAGTGGCTGTTAAATGTCTTCTTGTTGAATTCGTAGGATTTTTCTCACGTAGTAAGTACGAATTCTCCGGACTAGTAGTAGGACCTGTGTGATACATTCCCGTCGCAACATCCTCAAACATATATTCTGAGAAAAAAAACACAATTCCACGGTATATTTTTAAAATAGCGAGTATAGTATCATCGTTGTATATCCCATCATCTTTTTGCTCGTATAGAAGAGCTTCCCACAACGTCAAAGCTAACCATGCCCCGCAAGTAATACAAAGCCCCCACTGCGCTTCCCCCAACAGACCAGCATTCATAGACAAAGGGTCCATAAAGCCATGAGCTACCCAACCTCTGCATCCATACATACTATGGGCAGTGTCTTGAAATATTACATGATTCTTATCTGTGGAAGAGTAAGTTTTATGCCCCTTGCCATCAGCAAGACGTTTTACGAACTTAATGAGTGGCCCGTAATTTTCCCGGAAACCCACTGCTCCCGTTGCCCAATATGCTTGTTCTATATTAATATTCATGTGATAGTCACCATTCCATGGGGCCTGGGGTCCATCTGCCCATAAACCCTGTAAATTAGGCACTGAATATCTGCTCGAGGATAACATCAAGTACTTCGAATGTTGATATAACTGGGTCACGGTGGGCCTCTGAAAGGTGTACGGCGATAGGTGTGACACAGATTTTTGTTGAGGCGATGGAAATATATTCAGTTGAGTGGCAGACATCTTCTTTCCAAAATCCGCTATATGCCTCTGACGTATTTCGGGGATTCCCATGTCAACGGCGCCTCGCAATCGCATCCAACAAACTTCTTTCACTTGATCGCTGATCATAACCATTTTTTCTGGAGTAATGTTGTCAACAGAATCAGTAAGATGGTCTTGAAAAGAGGCAGTAGATACTACAATTTGCAGTCTATCAGCACTGTTACAAATGAGCGATTTATCCTCGGTAACCTCCTTCTTCGCTTCAACGAATCCGAATAATGATAAATCCTCACGTTTTTTCCACGCAGAGCAAGTGTACACCGCACAAAGATGAGTATTTGGAGCTTGTATACCATTGGTATCGCCTCCTACTTTCAAATCCACGGAGTAGGAAATATCGGTGTACCTCTCTTCTTCGACACTAGATCTGGCAACATTGTACTTACTTATCTCTGCAGTCGCGGGGAGATGAAGATCAGTAGAGCTTTGACGGACCATCTGGGCGGCCACATTCAGACATCCATCATACTTTGTTTTATTGTTACCACCAGGTGTATCTTCGTTGAGTTTACAGTGCATTTCGGTGACCATCACTTGATCTACTGACGATGCGAAATATTCACGAGTGGTAACCTTCGCGCGCTCCATGTCTCCAGTATTTTTTTCCACAAATACACTGGACACAATACCATTCATAAGATCCATGGTTGAATCCCCAAGCATACCCTTTTGACTTTCGTCATTACTTTTTTCTATTTCATCATGTAATTCATCGATGTGAGAAATCAGGGTGTGGCGGGAAGGTGGCTTCTCAGGTGGTAGAAGAGGAGGTTTCCTGGACTGTGGTTTGATATTCATATTTTGATTTGATTTTACAGAAATTTTGCCCAATCTCCGCCCCGGTGTTGTCGATGATGATGTTGAAGTCAATTGACTTCCTGAATATTTTAAGACAATGTCAGCCACGTACTGAAATGCGCCTAAGCCCCCATCAGCAAGTTTAGATATGTTTCCATGACTGGCTGCGAAATCTCCTCTTCTCAATGCTTCCCTAGCTGAATGGAAATCATCGACTCTTTTCCCCAATGCTTTATCATCAAATTTCGGCTGATGTGAGACTTGGGCCACATAAAATCCTGATATAGACATTGAAATTATCTCATGTTGAGCATTTCCTCCTACCAAAGCACCCATCTTGCCTGTCCCAATAGGCCATTGAGATATCCAATCAATGTCCGGATTGGAGCGTTTCAATATGTACGGATCATCACTTAATCTAGGTATAAAATTTACATTACCATTATTATCTACACTTTTTCCTCCATTACCTATTCTCTTGAATTGTCCAGATGTTGTCTTTCGATTTGCTTTTGGGATTATTGGTTTTTTCTCAGGTTGTGCTGACTTTACCTTCATTCCAGGGGGAGGCATACCAAGCACAAAATTATGAGTAACACCATTTTCCTCCTCTTCGATCTTCCTTGCTGGATCGTGTTTCAGCCAACATTCACCAGTGTCGCCTATGAAGGTCCAAATTGTGCATGCTTGTATCTGTTCACACTGCTTACAGCATGCAGTGGCATCAATTGCCTGGTTGGAACCTTGATGCGGCAGATCTCCACCAGGAAAATCAACGCCAATCAAAAACTTACTTGTAGAGGACGGTAAAGAACATACTGATCGTTTTTGAACAGAAAAATGTTCCTGCTTCAGATCTGTAGGAAAAATTATGTTTTTCTCGAAGGGATGAACAACATTCAACTCATTGCCCCCATCACTCAACTTGCCCAAAATCAAACTGCCAGCACGAATACTTAATGTCTCCTTTGTACCAACAAATGATGCCTCAATATCCTTAGGAGGACTTCTCCAGGCTAAATAACCCTCATTAAACACCTGAATACTCTGGTCATGCTGTTGTTCGTGGCTACTATCTATAACTATCATGCTTGAGGGGTCATGAGCACGCTCAATGTCGGACGTGGTCGTTGACACTTCATCCGGGTGTCCATTTGAGACATGCGAAAACAATTTTGATTCATCATCATCGTCATCATCGTCATTGGGTGTGCTTTTCCCCAAGAATCCTCTCATTCCCTTTCCAAAGAAACCCTTTTCATATCCCATGGCTTGCTGAACCCTCTCGCTTTTGAAGTTTGCAAAGTGTGAGGAAGTATCCTCCGATACATGAGCCCTCAGAAAGTAGAACAAGACGATATTTCCTGCAATGAATGTGAACAGTCCAAAGCCAAACAAGCGGATAGGTGAGCACAGAGAGTGGCGTTTGCTGCCACCTTTTGCATCCCTACCGCGATGTTTGACGGGATTCTTACTCATCTAGTTATTTTACTTCTGAAATTCAAGACATATACGATGCGTTTACCCCTTCCTCGTGGTAGAGCCAAAGGTGAAGAGTGTAAAACAGCATGGGAGGCACAGGATGTCTTTGTAAAGTAGCAACATGTTGTGTATGCATCATGGATACGATCGACGGAGCGAGATAGGTACAGGTAGGTACCTACCTACTTGGAGGGACAAAACCAGCAGCACAGTACCGGGGTACCTAGGTACATAATGTTATGTACCGCCGTCTAGAGGTAGGTACCTACCTAGTTTTTTTATTAATTTTCATGGATTTTTGTAGGTATAAGAAGTAGGTAAGTAGATACCTAGGTACCTACACTAGAAGACTAGAAGTATGTAACCAAGAAGTATGCCACAGTGTTTGGAAAAAGTATACCCGTATACCCTCACAACCATTGAAGTAAGTAGTATAGAGTATAGGTAAAATGGTAAAATGACATCATCATATCGTCAGCTATCACACCCATCTCCTACTGTCATAGTAGAAGTCTAGACCTAAAGAGTAAAGAATACTCCCTCTGCGCAGTTCACTTTGGGTGGTACTTGGTACAAGGCTGAGGTGCTCACACAAATACGACTGGCCATGAGGCATCAGCTAGATATACGTACTCATAATTTATATATATCGTTTATATATCATTTGACTTGTGCTTAGGTGCGCATAGTCTGTCCAATATCATTTATGTTCATTCATGACTTGCTCACGTGATTACTGTTACTGCTATCATTCTTCATTCTATCCATTTGTGCATTTTTTACAAGTCCTGCGAATTCGTTGAGTCTACTAATGAGCCATGGGGAGAGATCTTCAATTGTTGGGTCTCTAACATGCTCGTTATAATATCTCGTCCACCAAGTATTCAACGATGGTCTGTCTTTTGGGATGCCCTTCTTGCCTTGACCTAAAGTGGAATCATGTACTAACAACGGTCCGTCCTGATAAATAGGCTTACATTGCTTTTCACTCTCCTTGAAGTATCCAAGAGGCCACTGAATATAAGTTATACCATCCAATTCCATGTCAACAGGAATATGAGTATGTCCGAATAGATGTACATGTGGCTGAAGTCGTCTGATTTGTTGCTCTAAGGGATCGCTACCTATCACCTTGGTGAGATGTGGTTCAATCAAAAATCTCTTCTCAGGCATCAGCTCTTGGCGTGGTACAAAGTGTGAGAAGGATATGACAGTGTCGAATTTCTTCACCATCGGCGACGATGGAATTAAGTCATCCACAAGTTCATTATCATTTAATCGAATGTCTCCCGTATGACCACTAATAGCATCTTCCTCACTATCAGTACGATGAAAGCCTGCTGTTGTCTCCGAACGATAAACTTGCAGCAATTTCTCAAAATCTTTTGTTGATGCCTTTTTCTTTTTAGGTGGAGATGATGGAGATGAAACTATTGACTCGTCCAGCACCAGTTGACCATTACTGTCGAACTTATATTTTTTGCCTCCAATCACTAGCTCATCATCAATTCTATTCACGCCCCTTTCATTAATGATATCTTTGATATTCTGTGATGGAGGATGTACTTGGTTATCCGCAGCTTTTTCTTCAGCTCCAGCTGAACGTGGATGTAGGAATGGCTCATTCAAGTCAGCAAAGGCATAAGATAGTGACATATCATTCTCTTCAATACTTGCAAACTGTTCATGGGCTAATCCTGGCCATGTACATTGATGAAAATCACCCCATTTTCTTTCAAAAGGCATTACCTCCTGTACTTGTAAGAAAGCTGGGTTAGTAATGTCCTGCTCTGTGTCCCAACCTGAGTGGTACCAAGATTGGAGAGGGACCACGACCAACGAGGACGGATTCTTATCATTGCATGAAACAGTTGATTCTATTCTAACAGGCCCACAGTAGACACCATGTGATTTTGCACACTGAAGTACTTCTACAATTTTTTGTACACTGTCTTCCGCCAAGCGATTTGTAGTAGAGTCTCTTTTTTCTGGTGAAAGAGATGAGCCACCTGAGGCCGTCCCGCGCCTCCAACACTCATGGTTGCCAATGCAGTAAACCACAGCATCGTAATTATTTGTGAGTATCTCAAATATAGCAGATAGTCGATCCAATTCAGTGCCTACGTCGCCAGGTAAGACGAACACAGAGTATGTATCTTGTTTGCGTTCAACCTCCTCAGCGCTACGAACACAGTTAGCTCGAACCCAATCCTGATTCCTCTGAGTATCAGCATGTAAATCGCTACACGCATACACCCGAATGTGCCGTTTATCTTTACATATTAACATACATATATACACAAATGTGATGTTTTCCGTGATTCATATAATGTGTGTGTAGTGATGAAAAATGCAAGTCTCACGACGAAGTAGACGTACCTGTCTTCACATCACTAGAGCACAACTCTTTCCCAATCGATGAAAATGACTTTAACAAAAGGTCTGTATACATTCCACTTGAAGTATTTGGTGTAAATATTGTGGTTGCATTTTCAATAGCATCAAGATTGTGGCTATCCTGCATTGGCAGGTGATGACACCTAGGGCTAGATTTTCCCAAGTGAGGAAAACTGGAGGGAGAGAAAACGAAAAAATTGATTACCTGTGGAAATTACGAGATGACGAGGAAATGATATGTTTCCAGCTGAAAAAGAAGCTAGAGCTGCTGATGAATTGGAGAATCACGCAAAGGAGAAAGTACAAGCTAATGCGCATTCGGTAGCCTCCAGCGGTGAGAACAGAATGAGGCAACTTTGAGTCAAATTAGACAAGATGATGGCTCAATGTTGACAGGCGATGATGTAATCGTGTAAGCCTTACCCTAGTCCTACCAGAGAATAGTTCACAACCGTATGAATCATCAAGATTGTACGGAACCGGACGACCCTCAAGATTTCGAGGAATATCCTCCTAGGTTATCGTATCGATAGTACGGTTCATCATGCAGTATGATGTGTCTTGGTATCTAAGAGAGCCGAAGTGCAAGTACATTGGAAATAGGCCACCAAAAATGGTGGGCTTCTTGCCGTCATAAAAAAAAATCTTGAGATGGATGCAAAAAAGTATTCAAGGGATGAGCATGATGCATTACCTAGTGCCCGTAGAAGTAACTAGAAGTAGCATCAATTATTATCAATACATAGATCACGACTTCTAATCATCGCAATTTAGATAGGAAGTCAGCGACTTTCTCCAGAAACGCCTGCATAGAAAACGAGATAGCTGTAGATCCACCATTTTCTCCAACGCTAACTCCATTCATTACTTCATCAGATCCAATACTATTTCGAATATCTTCAGGATTGAAGTTACCACCATTCATAATTAAGTTCAATAAGTCCGTATCGAAGGTAATTCCGCCAGACCCGAGGATCGAAATTCCAATTACAATTGTTACAAATCCTATATCCAATAGAGTTGTTTTTGCAGCTTCACTCAGCTCACCAACTTCCCTATCAATGGATCGTTTACCACCCTCAACACAATCAGCCATAGTGGCGACATGAGAATTTTCATCTTCAGCGATATTAACAAATACATCATACAGACTTTCAACAATCGGTCTCCTGGTCCCAGGCGGTAGCGAAGTTTGGAATTCATCAAATTGGTGTAAATCATCATTCATGTAGTAGTCAACAGCACATCTTGGAGGAGGTAAAATGCGAAGTTTCGTTTCGTTAGTTTCGTAAAATTCTGTATATGTATCAACAGCATGTGCTTCGATCAATTCAGAAAAATTATATGCTAGCGTTGGAGATAGTAACCATAATCCACACAACACAAAGAAATATACAAAAGCCGAGTGTCGGGCAAAAAATCGAACACTCCAATTCACATCGCCTCCTAACGACTCCATAATAAGCAGATGATTAAATTCATTCATTTCTTCTGCAAAATGTACTCTTTTGATTTCGCTTGATCTTTTCCACCACCCAAGTGTCTCATAAGTATGTAGCATGGTAATATAAGAAAAGTATGGCATTCTGGCAACCGTCTCTAGGAACCAAAATCTGCCCAAGGGATCATCTTCAAATAGTGTATCTAATAACACACATAAAAAGTAGTAAGGGATTTTGATAATCAACGGCGCTCTGATTGGTGGTCGTTGATTTTCTCTGTCCCACACTCCTTGATTTGAGAGTTCCAAGGTTGTTAAATTTCTTTTTGCCTCATCGCTAAAGTCCTTTCTACTTATTCGGTCTTCAAACCTTCTACCAGCATTGAAGAGTAAGGCCTTTAATTCGCTATTAAAGTTTGTGATTCCCAACTTCAGCGCTGACGGCGGCGTGGGTGATTTGTTCTTGACACTGGTCCTACTACCATCGTCGCTACTATCGTCTTCTTGTCTCGACAACTCTCTCTCCATATTGGCCAGGGCGATCTCAGCTACAGCTAATTTCTTCTTTCGTCTGTTTCTTTCTTCTACAAGTTCTCTCCATACCTTCTCTTGGTTCAGACCATCATTACCGGACGGTAGCGATGAAGATGATGAAAATGGTGTTAAGGAGAGCTTTTTGTACGCCTTCTTACCGCGGAGGGATCCTCCCAGAAGCGCTAAAGCTCTCAACTGTTGCAGACAAAGTAAATACAGGAAGATTATCTTTTTGAGACGCCACATCGACAACCTTCCCACCTCTTCACCTTTCCATTTTATCTTTCTCAACTGGATTCTTTCTTCAAAAATGAAGTAGCAGATAAGATAAGAATAAAAGCATCAACAATCAAGTAGAAAAGTACACTTCTTGTTTTTCGAGTGTACGACCCATCATCTCATGAATCATATAAGTACTTTGCGCCGAAAATTTCGGTAGATTTTCGGCGCAAAGTACTTATAGGTATATATAAGTAGGTAGGTATATCCCCTTACGTTCCACATGCACGAATGACAACATCATATAGGTATATATGCAGCAGAGCAGTGCAGATAGGTACGTAGGTGCCTACCTACCAACCACTTTAGGTACCCAATGGTTGACTTTGCTTGCAGCTGTAGCAGTCATTTTTTATTCAACACAATAAGGAGAACTATCCAGTGTGCTTTCGTTTGCCTGTAAACTTTTTAAAGGACTCATTACCCCCGAATCATGTCTACTCTCAACCAGCCCATGGTAAGTCTTTCTGCAATGTACAAACTTTGCGCTTTTGGATTTGAACCAATTTCTTCAATCCCCACAGTCTTGTCGAGCACTAATATGCTAAATTCAATCGTTTTTCATGTTCGTTTATCGTTTGGTCACTTCATCACTTCACATCTTCTATATTGGGTTCTTTGCTGCATCATACCAAATCCAATCATTGCACCATAGTGGGGGCGCTGGGTGAACTCGACAGTTCAAACCATATTGACCGGCATATTGATTGGAATATACAACCAAGATAACATAGGCATCATACCTGTTCCAGCGGGTATCATCCCTGCATGGTCATGGTGGATAATCAAATGTCCAGGTATCATATCATTTGTTCTCGTTTGTATCCATTCTGCTGCCTGTTGTTGTTGTCGCTTTGAAATTTGCTCGACATATCCACGCCTATCGTTAATTTATATTACATAGCCATTACTATATGGAATGCATTTGATATCTCTTTTGTGACAACATGCTGGGAAAAGACGACTTACGGGGGATTCAATCCCTTCTCAGATGATGATTACATCTCTATGTGCAACATACCCATGTCGTACCAAACGATGATTGCTGGATCCTTCATAGCCGCTTGGGGTCACATGCTGAATGATTATTTATACAGAAGTGTAAAGAATGTAGAAGCTGGTGTAAACAATCGTCTTTCTAACATTGGTGGCGGTGCAAATACGCCCAGTCAAGTGGCTGGAGCAGAAGCAGCAGCTGGCAACGCAGCCAAGGTTTGCACATTATCACTATTATCTGGTCACGTATATAGACAGTGTACATTTTGATACACTTGATAATGAACTACTTTTAATCTGAAATAGGGTGCTGTAGACAATGCTTTTTCTGGTCTGGATGATGAAGTCGAGACGTGGCACCACAACGCTGCTGCCACCGTAGAAACCATGGCCTTGGCCTCTTCCACTGGTTTGATTGCCGCTTTATCAACCTCTTACTGGGGTGCCGATGGACCCGCCATCGATGCTATGAAGCTCATAATCCAAGTGCAGATCATGGCCACCTATGTGATTCAAGGCGTAACATCCATTCAGCCCTTAATATCAGTTGCTCTAATCGTGTGGACATACATTAT
>JACLAD010005553.1_pt1 | contig 11177 bp, 10 predicted proteins | sample 8027901 | NCBI WGS metagenome assembly JACLAD01 (sample SAMN15725071, study PRJNA655200) | protist metagenome | isolation source: fluorescence activated cell sorting (FACS) single amplified genomes of... | place: Spain: Blaines Bay Microbial Observatory, Mediterranean Sea | collected 2016-07-05
TTTGTATTTATTAAACGATTACAGGAAGGACTAAAAAGCTGAAAAAGTGGTAGAAAAATTCATTGTGGCACCTGGAACCTGGACACTCTCGGTATTAATTGTATTGTTTTATATATATTTAAAAGTGTTAATATTTTAAAAAAAGTTAACTTTCAAGTGTTCAAAAGCACAATGTGCAGCGGCAGTCATTGTGGGGCATGGGGCATGGGGTTCTAGTGTTTCTAGTTTCTAGTTTCTAGAGCGGCTAGAGCGTGCCAAAAGCTGGGGCAGAGGCTTAGAGCAGAGAGGGCAGGAGGTGTATAACAAAAATAAAGTAACAATTTTTTTTTTAGCTTATTTAAAAAATAATTATATGTACGTACATATTTTACGTATACTCGTACCAATTAATGTTTAATAACTGGTCTCTGTTCTCCTGGTCTGCCTGGTCTCTGGTCTCTTTGGTTTCGTTTTTCCGTTTCACGTTTCACCAAATTCAGCTCTCACCGATAGTCCCTTTGAATGTACAAAAATATATGTATCATACAAAACATATTTAAATGCAGGTTGCTTGTGAGGTGGTTATTTGATATAATCAAATATATGATATAGAGTACAATATAATCAAAACGAATACCATGGTGTTGTATATATATCTACACTCTCATCATTTCAATATTTTTTTAACGTCTACGTTTTTTCTTCTTCTTTGTATTATTTGTATTACGTTTTGATGATTTTGATGCATTTAAATCATCTAATGACATAGTTAAAAATTGATCAAAACGATTTGAATTTGAATTTGTTTGTTGCTTACGTTTTTTATTGTTATTATGTTTCTTTTTAAATGAATTATTGTTGTTGTTGTTCTTTCTCTTCTTTACTATTATTTTCTTCTTGTTTTTTCTTTTGGATCTTGTTCTTGTTCTTGTTCTTCTTCGTTATACCTGATAATTCATCCAAATCTTTGTTTAAAAATGAATCGCTGTTACCTTTACCACGACGTTTCTTATTATTATTATTCTTATTAAATGAATTACTACTATTACTTGTTATGGAAGATAATGAGACCATACGTTTGATTTGTTTCTTTGTTGTTTTATCTTCATCGTCGTCGTCTACGTTGCTTAAATCAACAACATCAGAGGTAGTAATTACCGGTACTTTATGTACAATGGTTTCAAATTGACTTTCTCGTCGTGTAGATTTCTTTACTTCCTTTTCAATTAGATTGATATCTTCCCCTAATTCACGTTTTAATTTTTCAAATGCTTCCATTTGGGTTACGCTCATAGTTGATGTGCCTGTTGACATTTTACGTAAAAGGAATTTCTTCATAGCAATATTTTTATTGGTAGAAATAACACCACCATAATGTGGTATCCTTGCATTTTTTTTACGCAATGCAATTGCTTTTTCTGTACGTTCACGTTCCAATCGTTCTTTCTCTTCTTCTTTTATTTTTTTCTTCAACGTTTCTTGTTTGATTTTCTCATCACGTTTTTTCCATTTTGATTTCATAGAAGAAAAATTAATGGTCGGCATGTTTTTATAAAATTAATAATAATTAATGTGTTAAATAGAAATTTATTTATTTCAACAACAACAAAAAAAGAAAATTGAATACAAAAGAAGTTTAAATATTATTTATAGTAATTAAATAATATCCTAATAAAAAAACAAAATATGTTAATATACAAAATTTGTTGTTCTATACGGCTATATACAATCTACATCTAATCTAACCTGGTGGCTATAAGATAATAATAAAAAAAATAATATAAATTCAAAAATTAATAAATCTACTACCATACAGGTTTTATCTCGTAAAAGACATGCCATGTGATACCAAAAACAAAACTACACAGTATTAAGAACACAAATATATAATCAATGTCATTTTACATAAAAGATACTACCGGGTAAACACCTGCCGCCGAGTGCCGAGTGCCGACTAGCGAAGCCGACTATATATACTATACTAATACGGTAACTTGTTGATTATTATATTAGAGTCATTATTACTACCATCCGCCATACTTTTATAATACTCAATCCGTATCATTCATAAAACCTTTGATATCGGATATATATATATATATAAAACAGAGATATATAGTAGATTAAGTAGTAGATATAATATAATAAGTAAATTGTAAAATCGAAAACATATACCTATACTGAAATCACAATGGATAATAATAATAATAATAATAATAATAAAAGTAAATATATGATTAAAATTGCATTAGAGGCAACTGCAATTTGTGCAACATGTTATGCCTTTGATTATGTCTGGCATAATCAATATTGCAATTTAATATTCCAATGCGGTTGTACATGGCCATGGGCTGGTGGATCTAAATATTGCAATATACATAATCCAAATGGACCACATTGTCCTTGGTACGTACATATATATACAATTTTTCTACAATCATAAATATAAATAATCTTTCTTCTAACAATATAACAACAATATAACATATATATTCAATCTGGCAATGAATAGGTGTGAATCGCCAAAAACACATACACAATTTTTGGTAGACGACCGTGTGATGGTTGTTTTGAGTAAGTATAATCCTGAGCAACACACGCACACATGATGAACTACAAAACATTACTAACCCTCAAACATTATATACATTTATACATTTAGTGTCTTTATCATATTTATATCAACGTGTACGCATATGTAAATTAAAAAAAAACAACTTGAGTCCATCATCAATACATATGACAACAACGAGTAAGAAGCAAATAAATTACAAGACAATATTAGATGATGAAGATATGGAATCAGGAGAACAATTAATATCAACACCAAGCCATGAAGCTATAACATCAAGACAAGAAGCATGCCTTTACATCTTCACACCTGTATTGACATTTATCATATGGGGTTTGTTCACCGGGTTGATCTTTTTTTTATTCATAGCACCAACATATCCATGGTTCTTTATTAAATGGCGATGAGTATAAAACAAAATGAAATATACGAAATTGTAATGATTTTGTGTGCGTGTAGTACATAGTACATGTCCAAAGTGGTACAGAACAGAGAACAGAGAGAGAGAGAATTTAACATGCGCGTGTGCATATATACATTATATACGTACGTATTTTTTTTATGTACGGTATAGTAATCATACAATCATATGCATACGGTATATATCCTTGATGTAATTTAAATCAGTACGCGTATAAAAAATTCTATATATTTTATTTAAACACACACCCTTCCTCAGACTCCAAAAGCACAACACACAACACACACATGTGTAAAAATTCTACTCTCTCACGCACTCTCACACACACTCTCACATGATCTTTTTCATCATTACTTCTTTAACACCATCACCACCACCACCACCACCATCACCATCACCTACCATCTTTTTCCTCTTCGTATTCTTAACAATTTGACTTTGCCATGCCCTTATAGCTAATAATTTATTTAAAACACCTTTTAATCTTGGATCCACTAATATCATATTCTCATGTCGATGTTTTAATACGCGTTTCATATGTATCATATTATCACCTTCTAAATAATAATTTGGTAATAAACTTTTACGTTTATAAATCTGTGGAGCGTATGAGTGAAAGATGATTGTGTTAGAGAGTATATAACTATTTTTTAGGGAAATAGAATATTTATACAGTACGTACAACAAATATCGACATGATTTCCTCTAATGTTTCTTGTATTATCATACGTAATAAATGTCCTTTTGTATCGCTACCATGTCCAGGATATCCATGGCCATAATTATTTGCTTCTTCTAAACAACGTTTTAATATTTTACTAGATTGTTTTAATTTATGTATCGGTATCATTTCAATTGGACATGTTAATGAATTGTATAATAAATCTTGACTATCTCGAATTGCTTGTACCCAACCATTTACATTTGCTTCATATAAATAAATTTTACGTGTGATACAATTACAGCAACATGGTAATGGTTCTATAAATAAACAGAAACCTCTACAACCTCTATATGGTTTATTTCTACCAACTTTATTTCCATAATCAAATTTAATACCATATGTATCTTCCGTATTTTGTAATTTTTGTTGATGATAATATTTATTATATCCAAATATATGTAATGGTGGTATCATACGTATAAAATCAGAGGCAACCATAGCAAATAATAAACCACCTATGGTTGTATATTGCAATAACATTGTAAAAAATGTCTATAATATATGTTGTATGTGTGTGTGTAGATGAATTCAGTTAGTTATATGTATTCAATAGATTATATAATGTAGTCTCGCGCTGCAAGTTCTCCTCGATGTGTCCTTATGATTCAACATATGGATGATGTGCTATAGAATATTTCCTGCGAAGCAATCAAATAAATATACCGCTATATATATATATATATAGCTTCAAACTTGGTGTTCAAAGCAGAGTGTCGATTTATCGCTATAGGTTGATTAGAGTCGTGTAGGAGCTGCATCAGTTGTACCGTACGTAATGATAGATGTACTGCCATACTGACATGTATATATATATATATATATATATATGGTAAACTTACATCGATTGTAAAAATGGATTGTTTCGCACCAGTTTCCTCTATTATATTTATATCATGTCGTAATATAGTAAACCCAAAGATTAATAATAATGTTAAATTCAAATTAAACCATAAGACATTTATAGATGGTGAACGGTATGGTAAATATCCACCAATATGTATGGCCCAAACGACATGTAATAATAAAATCAAAAACGTTATTATTATTACAATATATGTACGTGTTTTATTATATTCATCCATATTATATGATTCAAACAATATATATATTGAAACGATAATAAGTTTCACTATATTCCATAAAATAATATTGTACAAATGATAAAAATGTAAATGTTCTGTTAAATAAATGCCAGAATCATAAAATGTATTGGATAATTTCAATATATATTCTAATTTACGTGAACGTAAATGTTTCATATGTACATTTTCATCATAATCAGTAATTAAACTTTGATTAATACGTTCAAAATAGGTTAACAGATATACTAAAAACGCTATAAATAATGGCGCAATAATTAAACCTGCACGTATGAAATGTTGATATGAATAACATTCTATTGTATGATCAATATATACAACATGTTTTGGTATTGTATTTGTTCTTGTAGTGGAAGAAAAGGTGGCATTATTACTTCCAGCAGCATTATCATCTGTCATCGCCGTACTTGCATCAACGTTATCAACAATTCCAGTAATATTTTTACATTGAAACAATCGTAATGTAATTTGTAATGATGGTATGATGAATAATCTACAAAATCGATATGTATATAATTCATATTTAGATCTTATTGTTTCTATCTTTTCAATATATGTTTTATTTGATAAACAATATTGATATTTACGTATAGTATCTGATAAAATCATTATAATAAATGATATAATAGTAATACTACTTGCATATATCCAATACCAATATGTTGGAAACGTAGATGATGATACATTGGTTGAGGAAGATGACGACGCTAATGACGATGTTACATATGGATATATATCTAAATTTATAAATTGTATGTATGGCGTGAATTGATATTTAAAATATATAGGCCACGTATATGTTGAATTGCATATAACACTTATAATTTGTAAATATTCAATGAATAATATGATTTTTTCACTGAATATATTGGATATCGCTGGTGACATGTTTTATAATCTATATATCTATAAATAATTCTACAAACACAACACCAAGCAATGACAAACCAGTAACAATCAATCAATAATAATAAACCGCCAAGCACACACACACTAAAGAATTATATCTTTTATCTCTCTGAGAAACAAAAGAAATATATACAAAAGCAATTTATATACTAGCAAATGAATATATAGATAACTGAAATAACTATAATTCTTTAAATGGTATAGTATATAGTACTATAATAAAATGCAAATCTATATTGTTTTCCAAAATTTCACAAAATATAACCACAGTTTGTTGTTCAACAAAAAGGAGTGTAGAACTATATATACAATTATTATATCTAATAAGAACTACTAATGCAATTCTATTTTTCTATCTCACTCTCTCTGGGGAGTATACACGTCATGCGTCATGCACGCACCTCACTCATCCTTTTCATTCAATTTACAATTTTTTGTAATTTTTTTTCATTTTGTAACCGACGATATTTTATTATACTCCCAAAATATCATTTTAGTCGAACGTTTTCTATGATAAATCTCCATGTTTTTGATGTGCGTGCTAATGGTTGTAAAAAATCAAAAAAGACCTTCGTGAATCGTGATATTTAATACTATACCTATCGTAACTCATCCTAAAAACGAGCGTATTTTCAATCCCCTTTCCTTGTCTTGAAGCCTTTTAATGAAAAAATATACCCATATGAAATCCAAACATATTTTTCCATAGTGTGCAGTGTTATTATTAAATTCACAAAATACACACGCACACACGCACACACAAAGAGACTCTAACTAATATATATATAACAGAGAAGAAAAGAGATAGAAACAAGTCAGAAGAGAAAGAAACAAAGAAAGATAAACAGAAACGTATTGTGTTATATATATATATATATCAAAGTTACTTTTATATACATATATATTTATATATTGAATATCTAAAATTTTATATACAAACAAGAATAAACAAACAAATTATTTTATTATTATATTTATATATAATTTATAAACAAAAAAATGGGAGGTGCTTGTATATCAATTCACGCATTAGGTCCAAAAGACCAATTATTAGTTACCACGTTAACTGGTAAACAAACTATTGATGGTCCAGGTATTAAATTCTTACCACCATTGAAAGTAGGTAGGGTTCGACGTATGGATATTTTAGAACCTGGTGAATATTGCATCGTGAAAACCACAACCACAGGTGCATTAAGACGTATTGATGGTCCAAATCAAGTAAATTTAGGTCCATATGATATCATTTTAAAAGAAAAAGCAAAAGCTATTACATTAGAAGCTAATGAATATGTACGTTTGGTTGATGATGTGACTGGTAAAATTCGTTTGGAAACTGGTGAAGCCATTGTATACCCAGAACCAACTGAAAAATTCCTAGAAAGAGGAAAGAAAAAAGGTGTTGCAATTGATCCAGAAACTGCTGTATTAGTACGTTCGCGTAAAAATGGAGATTTAAAATTACGTACAAAACATGGTATGTATTTTCCATCGATTGATGAAGATATTGTGAAAGTACAAAAATTAATCACATTAGCTGAGTATCAAACGATGATTATTGAAGATCGTTTTGGACAATATCATTTTGTCAGCGGTGCAATTCAAGCACAACCTTTAACTGCATCAAACGTTGCATTTGAAAAAAAAACGAACAACAGCAATGAAAAAGATAAAATGGAAACAAAAATGATGGAAGAAGATGTTGTACTTACAGGTGATGTATTAGCTGTTGATGGAAACAGTAGTAAAAAAAGAAATAGCAACAGCACTACTTCAAAATTATTGCATTTAAATCGTTCCATTAATGGACAAAATGGTGGTGTATCATTTTTTTTACCACCATATTGTAAAATCGTTGAATTGGTATGGTCCAATGGTGTGAAAAAAGACAAACGTGGAAGAAAAATGACAATATTTGATTCAAGACCATGGTATATGAATTATGAATTTGTTGTACGTACAAGTGATAATGTTGAATTGAATTTATCCATGTCATTCTTTTGGAGTTTGGAAAATATTGCATATATGATACGTAATACCGATGATGCACCCGGTGATATATGCCATCATGCAAGAAGTGAAATTATACAAGCCGTATCAAAAGTTACATTGAAAGATTTCATGGAAAATTTCAATCAAATTATTCATCAAACGATCTTGGAATCGAATGATCCTTTCTATGAAGCACGTGGTAGTAAAATCCATTCCGTTGAAGTTCGTTCATTCGAATGCTTGGATAAAAAAATTGATAGCGTATTGCAAGAAATCATTAAAGAAAGTACGGATCGTATCAATCGTTTACAATTGGTTGAAAGTGAAAATGAAGTTGCATTGGAGAAAATGAAAGGTCGTATTGAAGAGGAAAAAATCAAAGGTCAATTAATCGATGTGAAAAATGAACATCAACGTAAAGAAGCATTGATCGATGGTGAAGCAGAGGCTGAACGTGTTTCCGCATTTATCAAAGGTTTAAATGGTGTTTGCAGTGCTGAACAAGCAATCAAAATTTTCAATGAATTACGAAAAGCAGAAGTTATGACGGAATTGGCAAATAGTGATGCCCATTTGTATTTCACTCCAGCAGAATGTGATTTACGTTTAGGCATGAGTACTGTACAAGATGAACGTAATGGAAGAAAATCTATGAAGAACAACAAAATGAACAACCAAAAGCATGATAATAATAAATTTATGCGCAACAGTACTACTGCTACTCGTAGTAATAATGAAGAAGAAAGTAAATTATCAGCTGCATCGTTGATTTAAATGTTGAAATGGTTATATAAAACTAAAATGTAATTTATATAAAAAGAGTAATGAGTATATTTTGGATATTTTGGTATAAAATATTCAATATACGCGAGCGAAGGATAATATTAAAAATATAGTGTGTGAAGTGTGTGGGGCGGGTGAGGGAAAAATTAAATTAGAAAAAATATTAAAAAAAATATTAAAAAAATACGAGTACGACGTATAAAATTAATCGGACAGGGGAGGCGGAGATCCTCTATTTTTTTTGCAATGAAATAAAAAATATTACGCACGTGCGTTGTTTAAGAGAGTAAAAATTATTACCTGGTGCGTAATTTTCGTTGTTTGATTTTTGTTTGATTTTTTTACTCGCGTGTATATATTACTCTCGCTCTCGACCATCTCTGGTTATAAATTGTTACTGGCGTCTCCCTTTTTTTTTATCTTATGCTGTAGACGTGTTTATAACATATGAACTAGTAGTACGTTTCATTCGCATCTCTGCTACACTTAATGTTGTTACCAATTTCATATCTTGTTTAAATAAAATTTGTTTCTTTTTTAATAATTCACGATACATCCAATCCAACAGTGGAGTAATGTATGGCATTTTCCACCATGTACCTTTAATATCCCCCCACCACTTTGTTTCATCGAATAAATTATCAAGTGTAATTACACCAGCATCAAACAGTTCATTGGCTTTTATCGTATACCTCAGATACGCACAATAAGAGCTTAGTAAACTTAAAGGCTCATCTGCAAATTTAGAATTGGGATACATTTCTAAAAATTCTTCACGAGATGGTATTTCTGCATATGTATATGCGAATTTTTCAATCAATTCAATTTGTTTTTTTAATACAGGCATTAAAAGGTTGTTTGATAAAAAACTTTGAACATAAACATTCCTAAATCCATTTTCATCTTTTACAAATGCTTCCTTCCACTTCTTGTTCATCATAAATAAGTAGTCCCTATTGTCTTGTTTATAATAGTCTTTATATAACTCTCCAAAAAATGGCGATTTACTAGTTATTACAGGACTTAGTCGTACGAATCCTGACCGTTCCTCATGTAATGTTTTAAGTGGTCCTATAAATAATTTTCCTTGGTCAATTACATGAGCTAATGCAGCACGTCTCCTTTCCTCATCTTGCCTATCCTTTTCTGCTAATTTACGAGCTTTATCATTCAAACGAGCGCGTATTAAATACCCTATTACCCCAATAACACTAGCAACCAAAATCATAACCCCATGAATGGTAGTGGAAGCCGTATTATTATTTCCAGGAACAGCTGATGACATAATGTTATGTATATAAAATTACCAACGGGTATATATTATTATTTAATTAATGGCCTTAAATTATTAATAAATTATAATTAATAATAATCAAATATATTTTTGTTTTATATATATATATATATATATGCACTTTATTTATTTATCTATTCCACAAAATCAATGTTTCAATATTTCCTTATGACGATATTGTAATGAATTTCCAAATGCCTCAATTTGTTTTCTATCATAGTATGTATATTATTTTTTCTCCCTGCTAGCTCTATAATATATATATGTGGGTCAAAGAGAAAAAGTCTATTTGAAAACCCGCCGGCCGCCGGCATAAACCTGTGACAAATCACCAATTGATCGTGATGGACACATGTGTCAAGACCAATATACACGCATATGCATACATCCACAAGACATCCGATCGAAATATAAAACAATAAATGTGATATACAAGAGAGAGACATATTGTAATATACCACATCGCATCATCACGACGACGAACTATGCATACGACAATGTATTATATGATAATAATAATAATAATATTATTATTTACTACTACTACTAATAATAATATTACAAATGCAATGGAAATGGATGAAGCGAAGGAAGATTTGCCAACTAAAATACAAAAGCCACACGTATTATGTGGAACAAAATATACATGGCAATGCAATTCATATAATTGTTTAAGAAAATATTTTAGATATAGTACGATGAAGCATAAAGATAATAAATATGGAATAAAATTATTTCCAGATCCAACGCCCGTATATCGAGATAATACTTATTTAAAAACATTTAAAACAGTTGATTTTATAAAATGCAATACACCTACGCTCGGAACAAACTTTCCAATGCTTCGACAAACATATCGACGTGATGGAAATGTGGTCTTTAATTGGAACAAGGAAAGCACATGTGGAAAAGATACTAAATATTTTGCTTTCATAACTACAGAATTAGGTTCGATATTACCTTGCGATGTAGACAAATATGCTAGAATATTTATAAAAAGTAATGTAGCATTGACAGATAATATATTTATTAATCAAACAACGAATACTAATAATAATCACATCAATGGAAATGGTGAAGAAGAAGAACGATTTTCATATATTCAGCATTTGTTGCAAAACATAAATTCAAACCATTTAATATATTAAAAGATAATTTTGATGACTTTCGAAATATATACAACATGTGTTATAACATGAAGGGAACTTACATTGCAATTATTGGATTTTGCAGTGAGAACAGTACTGGTTTACTCGTTCATATAATATTTATGATATTGTCAATTAATTTCTTATATTTAGGCTTTTCATTGAATGGGTATGAAAATAAAATCAATATACGAAGATGTTTGCATTTAGTTGCTGCGATATTTGGTGGCATTGCAATTATTTCTGGTTGGACAG
>JACLAD010010293.1_pt1 | contig 11177 bp, 8 predicted proteins | sample 8027901 | NCBI WGS metagenome assembly JACLAD01 (sample SAMN15725071, study PRJNA655200) | protist metagenome | isolation source: fluorescence activated cell sorting (FACS) single amplified genomes of... | place: Spain: Blaines Bay Microbial Observatory, Mediterranean Sea | collected 2016-07-05
TTGATACGCGAACGAAACGCCTTGATTATCTTTCCGAAACTGCATTAGTACTATCAGGCAGTTCGTTTCGCTGACTTGAGATTGGCAACATACCTTCTAGCTGCGAGGCAGAAGGCTACAAAAAAGACCCACTAATACGCGAATGACAGCGAGCATAAGTCATTCGCGTATTAGTGAGTCTAAATCTAATTGAGGCGAGTTTGTCTTACCCCCAGCTAAACCTCAAAACGCTGGTATTCATTTTCGGAGGGCAAGCCCCAAACTGCCCACATCTCGCTGGTTTTGGGGCGCATGATCGCCGCGCCGCAGCTGAGAATATGATAGGCGTTGTCGGTGACGCGCTGGCAGATGGCGCTTTCGTCACGGGTTAGGTCGATCAGGTGGTCGGTGGTGATCGGCCGCGCTTCGAGCCAACGGTTGCCGTCGGCATAACGCTGCACGGTGCTGACAAGGCGGGCAGGCTCGCGGTTCTGCTCAAGCTCTTTCATCGCTGGGATGACGCAGTGATTGGTGTGGACGATTGCCTCTTGATCGAGTTCGTCAATGTGCATGCCGCCTGCCATCGCTTCGACATTGTAGCCTTTGCCTTCGCGATCAAAAATCAAGTAGTTGTGTGCGCCTGCGAGCTTGGCAGAGGTGAGGCAAGCAAGCGCGTCTTTGGCGTTCGTCTGTTGCAGCATTTTGCGAATGACGAAATTCCATGTGACGCCAACCTGTCCAGCGGTGCCGCTGAGGTTGTTAATGCCGACGGCCACGCCATGTTCGTTCATGCCAATCTGGCCGACGCAGCCGTTGGTGGTGAAGACAAGTGATTTTGCGCCATCGACAGGCTGGACATCGAGCAGGATGACGTGTGGTTCGGCCGAATCGTGCATATCCCACGTTTGACCAAAATAGCCCTGACCATCAGCTGCATCATCAGGCACGATAAATGATGTGCAGTCATCCATGTGCATCTCTGATTTATTGGTGCCAGCTTTGTTGTAGCAATTGTAAACCGTGTCGATGAAGTCGGTAAAGCCGCCCACGACAACCAATTCAGGCAATGAGAGCCCCGTTGCGTCTGCCATGCCCTTCCATTCTTCATAGAGATCGGGCGCGTATGCTTCATGCTCGGGCAGCAGCTCGGCCGCGAGCGAGAGAACGGCGTCGCGCGAAACGGGGCCGCCGCTCCACAGGCCGTCACAGACCAAGCTGATGCGTTCTTCGGCGTATTCGCGAATCGCGTCGCGGTGGGCGGTGCCATGCGTATGCCCCATTTCGTAGGGCGTTCCAGAAATAGTGAGTGTGCGGATTTGTCGTGCCATTTGGCTATGATAGCAGAAAGTTTTGCTGTCGAGTGAGATTTCTCGCAAGCCACGATCGCACGCTACAATAGACGCAGCACGAACAGAATATGAAGGAGAACAACATGAGCAAGCTAACCCGTAGCTATGTGTGTGGTGTGAGTGACAAACCCCTAATTGGCGAAACAATTGGCGATTTTTTTGATCAGACGGTGGCAAAGTTCCCTGATAACGATGCGTTTGTGGCGCGACATCAAGGGATTCGCTGGACGTATCGTGAGTTGCAGGCGCAAGTTGACCAGTGTGCGCGCGGGCTGATCGCGTTGGGGCTGGAGCGCGGCGATCGCGTTGGCATGTGGTCTCCCAACTATGCAGAGTGGGTGGTCATTCAATTTGCAACGGCAAAGGTTGGCATTATTTTGGTCAACATCAACCCGTCCTATCGGCTGCATGAGTTGAAATACGCGCTAAACCAGTCGGGCTGTAAGGGGCTGGTGACGGCGGCGCAGTTCAAGAGCTCGAACTATGTGGGTATGTTGCAGACGCTTGCACCAGAGTTGGCTACTTGTGAAGCGGGGGCGCTGGTTTCGGCCGAATTGCCACACTTACGCACCATCATCCGACTCGGCGAAGAACAGACGGCGGGTATGTTTAACTGGAGCGGTTTAATGGCGGCTGGGGAGGGCGTTTCGGCCGAAACGCTCGCCAATATCCAAGCCGACCTGCAATTTGACGACCCGATCAACATCCAATACACAAGCGGCACCACCGGCTACCCCAAGGGCGCGACGCTTAGCCATCACAACATTTTGAACAACGGCTATCTAGTCGGTGACGTGATGCGTTTCAGTGACAAAGACCGACTCGTGATTCCCGTGCCGATGTATCACTGTTTTGGCATGGTGCTGGGCGTGCTGGCGTGCGTCAGTTTTGGCGCGGCGATTTTATTTCCTAATGATGCATTTGATCCCGAATCATGTTTGGCGATGGTGGCTGAAGAAAAGGCGACGGCGCTGCACGGCGTGCCAACCATGTTTATCGCCGAACTAAGCCACCCTGATTTTGCCAAATATGATTTGTCATCGCTGCGGACAGGCATCATGGCAGGCTCGCCTTGCCCTGTGGAAGTGATGAAGGAGGTTAATGCGAAGATGAATATGGGCGAGGTCGAGATTGCGTACGGGATGACCGAAACGAGCCCCGTCAGTTTCCAGACCCGCGCTGATGCGCCGTTTGAGAAGCGCGTCAGCACAGTCGGCGAAATTATGCCGCACACCGAAGTCAAGATTATCGATCAGGCGGGACGCGTTGTGCCGATTGGCGAGACGGGCGAGCTGTGTACGCGTGGCTATTGCGTGATGCTCGGCTATTGGAATGATGACGAACGCACGCGTGAATCGATCGATGCGGGGCGCTGGATGCACACAGGCGACTTGGCGACGATGGATGCTGAGGGCTACGTCAATATCGTGGGGCGCATCAAGGATATGGTGATTCGTGGCGGCGAGAATATCTATCCGCGCGAGATTGAGGAATTCTTGTACACGCATCCGAAGATTAGCGATGTACAGGTGGTTGGTTTGCCAGATGAAAAGTATGGCGAGCAGCTGATGGCGTGGGTGATGCTGAAAGAGGGCGAGTCAGCCACTGAGGACGAAATGCGCGACTTCTGCCGCGATCAAATTGCACATTTCAAAGTGCCACATTACTGGAAGTTCGTCGATGGCTTCCCAATGACGGTTACGGGCAAGGTGCGCAAGGTGCAAATGCGTGAGGAAAGTATGGCAGAGTTGGGGTTGGAGGCGATTGTTACGGCTTGACAGGCAGGCGAACGGTGAAGGTGCTGCCAAGATTGAGGCCAGGAGATTCGGCCGAAATTTTGCCTCGCATCGCCTTCACAATTTGTCGCGCAACGTACAGTCCCAATCCTAGCCCAGCCTCTGTTTCCACGTTGCTCGCACGCGCAAACAGCTCAAACAAGTTGCCGATTTCCTCTGGCGGAATGCCAACACCTTGATCAACAATTTCAATATGCAGAATGGAGCGCTCAAGCGACAGTCGCGCTTCAACCACTTTATCAGAGCCAAATTTGATCGCGTTGCCCAGCAAGTTAAAGAGCATCTGTTTTAACAGCCCTTCATCACAGCAAACTGCCTCACGACTCGTACGGTCAAAGACAAATGTGAGATTTGATGAGTTGGCTAGCCCTTCATGCATCGTCTTTTCAAGCGAAATACACAGTTGGGCAAACTCATGCAGTGTAGGGTTGGGCTGAACGCGATTGACTGAATTGGAATCAGCAATCGTTGCGTCCTGCAACATGTTGCTTAGATCATTAATCGCGTTTGTGATGCGGTCGAAATAGTCGTCGCGCTTTTCACTGCTGAGACGATCGTTATATCTTTTGAGGATGTCAGACGAGGTGCGAATCACCGTCATCGGCGTGCGGAATGCGTGCGATACTGTTTTGATCAGGTTAGAGCGCTGCTCATTAATCAGGGACTCTTGTTCAAGCGCGGCACTAAGTTTCTCGCCAAGCATTTCCGCCTTTTTAAGCGCATCTTCGAGTTGGGCGGTGCGTTCAGCGACACGGTGCTCAAGCTCGGCCGAATGCGCCTCCGCCAACTCAGCTTTCTTGCGGCTTACCTCAGTGCGTTGTGTGATCTCCAGACGTCGCATCTTAGCGAGCACGCTCTCGTTAAGCATTTTCTCGCGCAAAGTCATAACCTGCTCGTAATGATGCATCGCTGATTCTGTATCGTCCTGTTCCCGGAACAGTTGAATCAACAGTTCATGTAGTTCAAGCGTATGCTTTGGTGCGCCCAGTTCTTTTGACTGTTCGATTGAATCATGAAAGCAAGCTGCCGCCTCAGTATATTCGCCGTGTGCCAAATGAAAACGACCCTTGATTCGCGCCAAGTTTGCCAATAAAAAGCGCTCCTCTATTTCCTGAGCAATCTGGAGAGATTCTTGATACATCGAATCAGCCTCAGCAAAGCGTCCCAGTGCATGGCAGGTTAGCGACACAGTTGCAAGCAACCATGCTTTGACGAACGTAAGGGAGTCGTCATTTTCACAGAGCGCAATTCCTTTGTAACCAACGTCAGCCGCTTCGGAATGGCGACCCAATTCCCAAAGCAAATGACAGATGTTGTTATAGCTCTTAACGATTTGAAAACGATCGCCCAGAGAAATAAGCAAGTCAAGGGCGTCTTTTTGATGATTGAGTGCACGCTCACGGTCGCCTGTCTCACTATAAACGACGGCCTGACCAATAAGCGCGTCCGCTCGACTATGAAGATCCTGACGGAGGTTGCCAAGTGTCTCTTGTCGATGAAAGTAGCGTAATGATTCGGAGTAATCACTAAACCGAAAGTAGAGAATACCCAAGACGCCCAACAATTGGGTGAATAGCGATGATTGCTCATTCCTACCGTAGATACTCAGTGCTTCTAACCCATTTTCTAAAGCGGTATCGAAGTTTGCAAGTCGGTAGTTTGCCCAGCTCATAACGGTCAAACTGTCAGCAAGATTCATTTTATCTTGCTCGACAATAGCCTGTGCATGCGCGATTCTGGCAAGTCTCAATCCTTCTTTGAAGTCACTTTTGACTGCTTCCCAAGCACGTTGGATAAGCAGTGAGGTTTCAACTCGCTGTTGTGTAGAAGATAAAGTTATTGTATCCATGTCGGCAGTGGAATTGTTGGCTCCGTTCACTGGCGGAAGCATAGCATAGTTTCGGCCGAAATCACCCCAAAACAGTCGTGAAGCAGTCGATGAATAGGCAATATTTCCTATTCATGTTGCCCCCAGCACTCTATTTCATTGCATAGATGGTCGTGGCGCAGAACTCGGCAGTCGGATCGTAAACGTACTGCCCAGATCAAGGCCAGGAGATTCGGCCGAAATCATCCCTCTCATCGCCTTCACAATGCGCTTAGCCACATAAAGCCCCAACCCCAACCCCGGCACCGTTTCCACATTACTAGCCCGCGTAAAAAGCTTAAACAAATTATCAATCTCTACGGGAGGGATCCCCACACCCTGATCTCTCACTTCGATCACTAAGATCGAATCCTTCAGCATAAAATGAACTTCGACTGGCTGATACGGACAGAATTTGATCGCGTTGGACAGCAGATTAAATAGAACCCGCTTAATCTGTGCCATGTCACAAAAAACTGTCTGCTGACAGGTCGGATCAAACACAAAGGCAAGGTTAGAAGGGTGCGCTAAATCAACAGTCAATCGATCCTTTAGCATTGTGCAAAGCTGTGCAAATGTATACTCGACTGGCGCGATCTCTATCAGAGCAATCGAACTAACGTGAGCCAACTCAGCATCATTAATCATGCGACCCAGATTACTGATGGCGTTGCGGATGCGATGAAAATACTCATCCCGTTTTTTACTGCTTAGTTTGTCGATGTATTTGTCAAGAATGTCAGTCGATGTGCGAATCACCGTCATTGGCGTGCGGAAGGCGTGCGACACCGTTTTGATCAGCTCTGCTCGCTGGTCATTGACAGATGATGCGTGCTTAAGCGCGGCGTTGAGTTCTTTTCCAAGCAGGTTGGCATTTGTGAGTGCGTCTTCGAGTTCGGCCGTGCGTTGAGCAACGCGGGCTTCCAATTCGGCCGAAAGTAGCTCCGCCTGCTCCGCTTTTTTACGACTGTCGGCGGTGCGCTGCGCAATTTCAAGGTTGCGTATTTTCGCCAACACATTTTCATTCAGCAATGACTCGCGTAGATCAATGTAATTGTCATAATTTTGTAGAGCCAGTTCCAGCTTGCCCTGCGAACGATAAACTTGCGCCAAGAGTTTGTAAGCATCATATGTTTGGCGTTTTGTTCCTAACGCTTTGGTCAGCACAATCGCCTTCTGAAACTGCTCTGCAGCTAATGCAAGCTCTGATGTATTGAGATGAAAACGTCCCGCCGTAATGTGTATGATTGCCCGCAGCATTCGATCTTCGATCGCTTCAGCAATGCCTTCTGCTTCATGAATTGCTTCTCGCGCTTCATCTATGTGCCCAAGTGCTTGGAGGGAAACGGGGATGTTAGCTAGCAGCCAGCCTTTTTGCCTGACAAAGTGTGGATGTTGTTCACAAAGGGCGATCCCCTTCCTCGCTGCAGAGACAGATTCCTCATAGCGCTTGATCTGCCAAAAGATATAGCAGATATTGTTATAGGCAATGATGATCCATTTTGTGTCTTCTACACGTGTGAATAATGCAAGCGCAATTTCATTTTGTATCAACGCCCGTTCAAATTCTCCAATCTCTTGATAAATCATTGCGAGTCCAGTGTGAGCCTGACCCTTAAGGAAGGGGTCATTTGTGGCTTCGCTGACTCGACGTTGCCAATGAAGATGGTATAGGGACTCTGAATAATCACTGTGACGGAAGTAGACGACCCCCAAGACGCCTAACAAGATGCGAAATAGCTCAGTCTCTTTTGTGTGCTGATATAAACTGAGTGCCTCTAATCCGTTTTCCAAGCTCAGATCGAATTCAGATAGTCTATAGTAACCCCAACTGAGGACGGCAAGGCTATCTGCATAAGCGGCTTTGTCGTGTGCATCTTTCGCTATGTCGCGTGCATCTTTCGCTAGTTCGATACCGCGCCTGCGGTCAACTTGGATTTGTTCCCATGCGTGCTGCACGAGTTCATGAAGTTTAACTGGAGCAGATTCAATCTTTGTGGGTATGTCGTCCATGTAACTGCTTGAGAAATCTGACTAAGACCGTTTCCGAAAAGTAAACAAGGTGTTTCGTTCGTGTATCAAAGGGCATTTTTGTGAGCGAGCTTGCTCGCGTCCAAACTCAGGCAGCATCATTCTGATACGCGATGCTCAACCGTACTGATTATTTTTCTTGAAATGCCTAAGACCTTCAACTTACGGTAGCAGCATAATAAGTCGAGTCAGAGCTATCCGCAAATTACAATCGACACTCCCCAGGACAATTCAGTAAAAACGACAAACGCTCGCTCGCGTATCAAAAGGCATTCTTGTAAGCGAGGTTTCTCGCGACAAAAATAGTTGGGGTGGAAATTTGAGTGTTTAAGGGTGATCACTATGCTTGCAAAAATCCCTAATGTCCAAGCTCGTTCCACGCTCCGCGTGGAATGCCATGACTGACGCTCTGCGTCGCCCTAAACAGCACAAAGCAGTGCGCAAGGAAAAGCGCAGAGCGCCAAAGGCTAGGATTCCACGCAGAGCGTGGAACCAGAAGAAAAGTGCAAGGTTAGTGGGTGAGGCCTCACCCTTAAACACTCAAATTTCCACATTATTCTCTGGCCGCGAGCAGCCAAGCCCGCTTTTCAGCAATTCAATACGCGATATACAAGCCCACATGTTTTTACTGAATCGCCGTGCGATACTCTTTCTATGAACGTCTAAATCGTCGCATAAGCAGTCGAATTCCGAGTCCAATCGCAACACCAAGCAGGATCGTTTGCCATTGCAGACCCTCGTTTGCTTCAACGCCAAATTCGTAGCTGCCACGAATGATGTGACCATCAACGGAGGCGATGTCATATTCAACGGTGTATGTGCCTGCTTCAAGTGGCGGCACGGACGCCGCGATGATATTTGGGGCACCGCTGTCAAGCATCAAGACGTTTGCGACAGCTTGGAAGTTTTCGGCCGAAACCCGTATCTCACTCGCCTGCCCCAGCGGCTCGCTAAACGTCAAGCGAATCTCGTCAGGCGATTGCTCAAGCACAACACCGGCCGCTGGTTCAGCTTCAACCAACATCGCATGCGCAGAAAGCGTAGCCGCCGTAAGCACCAAACTCGCTACGACGGCGATAGAAGCGATCCAGCGCATCATTTGAGCAGCGGTTCCAATTCGCCCGTTAGCTCCGCCAACGAGATTGGGCCACCCAACCGCGCCGTCACTTCGCCATCCGCATTCAACACAAACGTCCACGGCTCACTGGTCAACCCCCACTCAGCAACTTCTGGCGTATTCGTTAGCGCCTGAAAATCATCATAAATTTCTAGATGGATAAAGTTCGCCGCATCGCCAAATTCTGCGTAGGCAGCTTCAACTGTATTCACGACAGGCGCACACACTTGTGTTGCACAGAATGCGGGCGTGGCAAATGTCACAATCGTCGGCTTACCCGACTGGAGTGCTTCAGCCACCGTCATACCATACAGGTCTGGATTGGGCTCCTGACCAGATGTGAGCTCGGCGATATCGTGTGTCGCAATGGTGCGATTCTCTGAAGCGGGCGGCACCGAACCAATTGCGGGTGAACGCGGTGCGTCTTCAACCATAATCGAACGTTGATAGCTGTCAGGCGTGCCGTCTGCGGTCACCGCATCAATTGACAAACCCCAATTGCCCGCAGTTGGAACTTCAGGTGCAATTGTCCAATACGGCACGGGCGCATCTGCATATTCGGTGGCTGGGCCGCTCCAAATCGCTTCAGGCGTTTCCGGATCGCTCAAATCGTAAAGCGTCACATCAACGCTTTGCAGCCCTTCGGCCGATTTGGGGCCATCAAACAACACCAGCGCAACGCGGGGCGAGCCAACATAAAAATCATCACTGGCAAACATGACCTGTAGTGGGCTTGGGCCATCAACGCTAATAGCTGCTTCTGGCTGTGGTGCACAGCTCACGATCACGAACAACAGGCTGACGACAAACAGCCAAATGCGTAAACTTTGTTTTGACATTGCATTCCTCATAGATTGGATTATAAACGGGCGGCAGAATCGGTGATTGGTCGCCAGAATCGTGTCTTATAGCTTTCCTACTAGCGCAGTGTTGTCTCAAGCTATCGCACCACGATTATTTTCAGAAACTGCCTTAGCTAATTACTAGAAGCTAATCGCCAATTAGCAGCAACCATTGCTCATACTCACACAGAAAGCTAGCATAGATCACAATAAATTCATGTCAGGTTACGCACAGATTTAATATAGGCCAAACGAACGATGCAAGTATTACAAGGTAAACTGCCAGACAATAGAAGCTGGCGAGTGATGGTGCTGTTAGCGCCCAATGAAACGGTGACGTTGCCTTGGGAGGTCGGGCTGCTGTTGTCGCGTGGGAACAAGGGAGCGCTGCTTGCGGCGGTTGTGCTAGAGCCAAATCAGGGGCGTGATTCGGCCGAATTTGCCGCTGCCCAAAAGACGCTCGCCACCGTCAACGAACTGTGCAACGCCGATGACCAAATCGAGCAAATCATCGTCCAGCCCAGCGAATCGCGTCAGACCCTGCAAACATTGGTTGAGCGAGCCCGCGTTGATATGCTCGTCACCGATTTGGAGTCGCCACACTGGCGCGTACTCAACAATCTACCTTGTACCGTTGCAACGCTGCGTTTTGCTGAGGATACGGCGGAAGCGGTACAGCGCCGTGGCATTCGCCGCATTTTGCTCCCAACATCTGGCGGGCCACACACGATCCACGCGCTGCAATTTCTTGCCCCGATTAGCACCAATGTAGCAATTGATGCCGCTTTTATTAGCCGAACCTCTCAGGGAGAGAATGAGGTTGGGCTGGGCAAACAGCGGCTAGAGCAGATGCTCAATTCGGCCGATGCTGCTGGCCGCGTGACCCCCCGCATCGTCAGCGCCGACTCCGCGCGGCAGGGCATCGTAGACACCGCCAACGAAGATTATGACTTAGTGGTGCTAGGGGCTAGTAACGAAAGCTCCATCGACAAGGTGCTTTTTGGCGACGTCGTCAACGGCGTGGTGCGCGAGTCAAAAGTGCCTGTGATGGTCGTGCGCCGACCGCAGGATCGTGGTGCGGCGCTGTTGGCAAATCTTGACTTTCGCCTGCGCAGCATCGTCCCACGCCTTAGCCGCGCGGAGCGCGACGAAGTCTATGTACGCATCCGTGAGAATGCGAAACCCGATCTCGATTATTTTGTGTTGATTACTTTGTCAGCCGCAATCGCTGCGCTTGGGCTTGTATTGAACAGTCCAGCGGTGGTGATTGGCGCGATGCTCGTTGCCCCGCTGATGTCGCCGATCGTCGCGACCGGCATGTCATTGATCTTGGGCGATGCGCGCTTTTTGCGCTTTGCGGCTGGTTCCGCCTTACGCGGCGCAGTTGTGGCGATTTTTGTTGGCGTGCTGATCGGGTTGATGCCTGGCGACAATCTAACCTCTGAGGTGCTGGCGCGAACTGCGCCCAACATTCTCGATCTGGGCGTTGCGCTTTTCTCTGGTTTAGCGGGCGCGTTTGCATTGAGTTATTGGCAGGCGGCAGGCGCATTGCCGGGTGTCGCGATTGCAGCGGCGCTGGTGCCACCGTTGGCAAGTGTCGGCATCGCGTTTGCTGAAGGCGAGTGGGAGCTTGGATTAGGTGCGCTGCTGTTGTTCCTAACCAACTATGTGACGATTGCGGTGGCGTCGGCGTTTGTGTTTGCCGTCTTTGGATTTCGGCCGAATCCCACCGCCAAAGCGGAACGCCGCATCCAGCTGCGCTCTACGCAGGTTGCGCTCGTCTCCCTAGTCGCCGTCGCGATTGTTCTCACGATTACCACGATTGAACTGGTACGTGGTCAGAACCGCGATGCAATTATTGATGAGGTCACGACCGAGCAAGTTGAGTCCGTTTTTGGCTTAGATGCAGCCGTGACGGGCTGGGCTGCTTCCGAACCGGCCGAAGCGGGCGCACCATTTGAACTACGTGTCGAAGTCGAATCATCAACTTTGCCCACCGATGCTCAACTTGATCGGCTACGCACCGAAATGGACGCGACACTCCAAGAACGCATCAGCCTCGAAGCCCCTCTCCAACTAAAATTGCTGCATCGTCAAATCCAAACGATTGTGCCGAGCACCCCAGCAGAATAGCGCTTTTTGGCTCTTTGGGATCTCAGGGGTTGACAGCATCCTCCCCTAACCTCCCCCAGAGGG
>JACLAD010014775.1_pt1 | contig 11175 bp, 3 predicted proteins | sample 8027901 | NCBI WGS metagenome assembly JACLAD01 (sample SAMN15725071, study PRJNA655200) | protist metagenome | isolation source: fluorescence activated cell sorting (FACS) single amplified genomes of... | place: Spain: Blaines Bay Microbial Observatory, Mediterranean Sea | collected 2016-07-05
CACTGATTTTTCAAACATCTTGGAGAATACCAACCACTTGGCTCTTCCACAGTTCCACTTCCATCATTACCAAACTTGGTTTCACCAGCCATTGCATTGCTTTTATCGTCTACGCTACCGTGTGCACCTTTTTGCAGTCTTCTTATCCGTTCCATTCGAGCATCAGATATACCACCCGCTCTGGACCTTTTTGATTGTGGGCGTCCGCCAGCACCAACGGCACTTCCATTTTCATTTCCAAGACCTTGTCCTTGTTTTTTCTGTAGAACATATAGATGAACTGCTTCTTGCCATATTTCTGTATGATTAACGCAAGACCATTGATTGATTCTCATCCGACGATACCATTGCCTCTCTTTGGACGTGAATTCGTAATTTTCTAAACGTTGCTTATGTCTACGTAAAAGAAAACTAATTTGTGGATTAATAGCTAGTTCTATTGGTGTTTTTCCAGTGCTATCTTCCATATCGATAGAGGCACCACTTTCCAATAAATGAATAACAACTGGGAGAAACATTAATGGCAAATGCCTTGCCGCGCAATGCAAAGGCGTTTGGTCCTTGTAATTGGTAATATTGATTGGGTGTCCCTGAGTAATTAAATTTTGAACAGTGTTGGCATCTCCTCGACCGCATGCGATGTGCAGTAGGGTATTTCCTGCACGATCAATGGGAGGGTTCGAATATTTATTACTATCAACATCATCAGAAAAACTGGCTAACTCGTTTGTATCTATAAGCATTCGCCGCATAACCATTTCGTCTAATCTATCTTCCGGTAATGCACCTTCTTGGAGACCACGAAGCTTTGAATCGGCCTTTTTAGAACGTTTCTTCCATTCAACAGTCCAGTTGATATCACTGTTTCTATCTTCAAACCTCATATCTACATCAGATTCCTCATCAGAACTGTTATAATCATCTTCACTACCATTCTTTAAAACATTGTCTCCCGTTTGCTCAAGGTAACGCTGGCGTTTTCTCCTTCTTCTAGACTCAATACGTTTCATAGCATACATTCTCCACGCTCTTAAATATTTACTTTGCGCATTTCTAGCTACACGTCTGCGATATTGGAACAAATAACGATTCCATAAAACACGGCGAGACGCAAATTTTGTCCATTGACGCCAACAACGCATCATGACACAATGTGGTCCATCTTGCTTCCATTTAAATATCGCGTATAAAAGTGAGTATTTTGCACTAGACTGGAGCAAAAAATGAAGTCCTGTTGCAACAACCATCGCATGTGCATTTCTTCTCCAACGCCATTGCATGAAAACATTTCCAATAGCCCTATCATGTAAACGTGAAGCAATTAAATTTTCTCTTTTTTTCAATTCTTTTTCGCGTTTTGCCCACGCTAACCATGTAAACATAATTTTTCGCAACTTTCTCATATTTCGACCACGTTGCCGAGCTTCTACTCTCCAACTCAATAAGCAACGTTTGACTAAATACGATTTATAATGTCTCCTGGCATCTTTATCCTTTTGACGTGCGTCTTTTATATTATCTACATATCTTTTTATCCGTATCAAGTTACGCCTCATCAAAACTAACGGTGCAAGTGTATCGGCTTTGAAGTATATAATTTGCCATCTTTCATATTCAGCGAGCCATGCATCCCATTCATCCAACTGATTTAAATCTTTAAACTCTGGTATACCATCACCGCCATTTTTTATATATTTTTGAAATCGAATTACTCTTCTCCATAATTTTAACATTAATGCACATCGTTCAATTGGCCACATATATGTCTGTCGTTGACTTTCTAGTGATCTCATAACACGTTGTAAATGTAACCTAGCTTTTTCCGCATTAACTTTACTATATTCAACTGCACGCGTCCACGCCAAGAATGCCTTTGATTTAGCTTGTCTCAACGCTTCAAAACGAATATCATTCATTAATTTCAGCTGTTCTGGGCTATATCCTGCATCACTACCATTACCACCTTTGCTCATTGCTTGGCCAACCATTAAATTTGCTAATATAGTGCGGGTTTTCCCGGATTCTTTTTTCATGGCTCTTTCTAATAATCTTTTCGTTGCTTTTAAATCATCATGATCTTCTTTCCATGCCGCCCAGTATCTACGTTGCTTAGAATTATGACTTAGCTTGCGAAATTTCCAAGATAATTTCCAAACCACAAATATATCTTCCATTTTCAATAATTTTCGCCTTTTCCATCGTAAAAATTTATGTCTTACTCGTATTCCACGGTACCACTTTTGTATCTTAGCGCTTGTTTTTGGTTTCATTTGATGTTTAATATATTTGTTCAAAAAATTATTAACTTGATCGTCGAATGGAATAGATTCATCTCTTAATTCACGCTTTGATACAAATGGAAGCCCATGTTCATCTAATCGTAATTTTCCAGCATGTTGTAAGGATGTTTTTGGCCTGGTTCGCCTTCGATTAAAATTTTTGTTTCTATTATTATTATTATATACATTGTTATTATTATCATATACTTGACTCTGAGATTGTTGTTCATTTTGATATTTAAGTATTGTATTATTATTCATGGATAAATTTCGATATTGTAAACTATGGACCGGAGATGTTCTTGGCCTTGATATTTTATTTACATTATTGTTAATCATGTTGGTGTCATTGCTTTGAATAGAGTAAGTATCTGCATCAACATTGGTATAGTTTTCATTTGTTTCATAATGTTTTGTGATACGGTTTTCTAAATTATTTGTCCTTTTTGACAGCCAATCTAAGTAACCTATTAAATCTTGTGCGACATTTGCGTCTAAATCTTTTTTCGATCTTTCTCGAATGACATCATGTTCTGATTTTTGTTTGCTTTCATTTGTATCATTATTTTTCTGTTTTACATTACCAGCTGCAATTTCTGCTTCTCTAGCTTTCCAGGTAGAATGCCACCCTGAGTGACGAACAATACCACCATCTTTTGAAGTCTTTTTTTCTTTTCTTTTCTTTTTCATATATTTTGAAGTTGTATTCCTATCCTTTTTATCATTATTGTATGATAACAATCGCTTATTTTTTTTCATGGCGTATCTATATGTGTTTTACAAATTTATTGGTATGATGTTATGGTATGGAAAGATACTGTATTGTTTTCTTGATCTAATCCATTGAATGTTTTCTATATAATATATATCTCTCTGTTTATCGATATATCTATCTAACCAACAACACATGGGTCCATCCGGGTTTAATAATAACATATACAACTCAACGTTATAATTTTTTACTCTATTATTATGGAATTCGTCCACCAGGTATATAGCAGTAGCTAGCTAGCGCTCTGTAGTAAACCTTAAAGTTAACTGCCAGATTGCCAGATACATGACACAGCACTAAATGTATGGGTACCAGGTACCAAGTAATACATAGTAGATGATGTAGAATTAGAATGTAAATGATGATGATTATTATTGGAAATTTAAATATTCATAGAAGTGGATAAAATTGTATGTAGAAAGAAATACAATTCATACAACAAATTACGAAACGTTAAACAAATAGTAACAGAAATATATAGATATATATAGATATTTAATAACATATTTCCATTTAACAATCTAGTTGGAACTATTATTATTATTTATTGTTATTATTGTTATTATTATTATTATTATTATTACATTATATAAAATATATAGGAATATTATTATAGCGTGAGTTTTTTGTCATAATGGCAGAACAAGTAAATATTATCGATAGCGTCAATAGTTTTGATATATCATCAGATGATGAGGATGATTCTTTTTTAAATGCTATTAGAGAAAATAAACATGCAAGATTAAGTCGCAATGATGATAATAACAATAATAAACGAAGTCAGGAGAGTAGTAATAATGACGACGATTTAAACAAAAACTCTTCTGATATTAAAGATATTGAAAATAGTTTAAACTATGATGATGACTTTATTGAGGAAAGCATTGACAATAGCCAGATTGATTCCACAAAGAATCCAAATGCCGTTATCAACGAGGAAAATGCAAATGAAAAAAGACAAAATGAAGTGGAAAAAGCATCAAATAATTATGAAAGTAAACCATTTTCATCTCCATTAAATCAACAGTTACCAACAACAACCTCACCATCGTTATCTTCATCGCCACCTTTACCATCTCAACAACAAACAACAACACCTTACCATTTCAATAGCCACAACACTACATCTAAAAGCGCTATTACCCATAACAATAATGAAAATGGTGGAGGGGTTGGGTCCCGTATTGCTAGTCTGAACAATCGCATCGCGCAAAATGCGGCTACGCCTGTACGTTCAAGATTGGAAAATTTATCATCCCGACTAGCTGAAAGCGCCAGAGTACAAGCTGTTGAAAAAAGAAACAAAGCTAGTGCCATGGCACAGACGTTAAAAGAAGTTGTTGAGATGAACAATTATTTAAACGAGAAAGTCAGTTGGTTGACGAAGCAACTTGAAAATACTGATGCAAATAAACGCATACGTGGCTTGGAAGATAGTGTCAAATCACTGAATGAACAATTGGATGAAGAGAGACGATTAAGGAAAAGCAATGAAGATAAATATAGGACACAATTTGAACGATTGACTAGTGAAATAAGCCGTGCAAAAAGGGATATGGAACGGAATGTGGAAGATCATTTATCAAATTTTAGATCCAGAATGCAAGAAGCTGAAAGAGGCTCTGCTAATGCAGAATCGCAAGTTATTGAATTAAACGGTATTGTTGCTAGATTGGGAGAAACAGTGATTAAGTTAGAAAATAATGAAACATCGGTTAAGCGTGATATTGCAGAAGTCAAACATATGACCCTAACTGAAAAACATGTACGTGAGGAAATGGAAAATACGTTGATGAAGATGCTAGATGATATGTTTGGAAAATTAAGATGGAAAATTGAAGAGGAAAAGAAGACTAGAGAGAGCACCGAGGAAGCAATCTTGAAAATATTGGAAGATACATTGAATAGGGTTGATATTTTAGAATGATTATCATATAAAGAATGGTATATATATATATATAATATATATATATATAAGATGACAAAGGAGGTATGTTTATTAATATATTCTTTGGAAAAAAAATGACGCCGCGTTCGCACCTGCGTTCGTTCACGTCTTTCTCCTTTAATTTAAAATTTGAATAATATCATACGACGTATGATATATTTAATTATATGATATGGTTAAAATCTAAAAAAAGTTATTTGTAATAATATATTTTATATTTAAATATAATAGGGTGTCTTAAAATATAATATAATATATATATGGCGTATGCGGGGCATATATGAGATATTCGTCAGTATTAATATATTTTACGCGCCTCGTACGAGTATAATATTTTTATATAAACGTTTGTGTATGATATGTACACATATGATATCATATCATATTATATGCATAGGAGAAAATTATTGATGCAGTTTCTTATTCCTATCATAGAAATATCATATCATTTGGTTCGACGAGAGAGTAAAAAATATTTGTGAAAATTTCTTTTATTTTAAAATACGTTAAAATATAATATATAACATTATACAAACATATTTTATATATAATGCATATGATGTACGAACGGTTCGTACGACGTATATATTTACATGTGTTGTACAAAAAGTATTTTTATTTAGTCGAGCCCATCATCGAATTGTTTTGGATCATATAGGACACGTATTCGCAATGAACAGCTAGGACAAAGTGCAATATCTTCACCATCTTCTAAATCTTCTATAGGCATGATAAACTGATCGCCACATGGGCAAGGATAGAAATATGCTTCCTCTTCTTCGTTCCATTCCATCTCTTCGATCCTAACTTCCTCGTATATAGCACCACTATTTGACTCTGCATACATCCAATCATGCGTTTTATCATTCTCTGAATTTTTATTTACTATATCTTTATTTTTGTTTGCATTATCATTAGCACTAATATTATTATTAGTGTTATTATTATTATTATTATTGTCATTATTGTTGTTCTTCTTATTATTGTTATTACTATCATCATCCGTATCAATAACATTGTTATTATCATTATTTGTTTCATTTTCATTTACATTTAGCTTCATATCTAGTTTGACCGAGTCTGAATCACTAGATGTTTGTACCATTCCGCCGATAATGGTTGTCGGCTTTGATGTGCTAGTGGACATTGTACTTAACTCAGCTGGTTGATTATTATTATTATTATTATTAAATTTATTGGCATTTGATGTCATTTTTTTTATTCCTACATATATTTCTATTATGTATATGTGTGTATGTATTTATTTTAGTTCTGGTACATTTACATTCTCCGTGAGCGAAAAAGAAATATGACTTGATTCTTTTTCATGTATTATTATTGAAATTATAATCATCGATCGCCTTTGTTTGTTTGTATTTTTGGTTTTGTACTAACTGGTACTTATAATACCAGGTACTTATTTGCACACTAGCACACAAGTAATATGGTAAGGTGTTAGGTATTCTATTCTAATTATAACATACTGATAGGTACTATTATAAGATTAGACAACTCATATTCTACCATTATCCTTAATATTAATACAAGGGAAGCAGCACCTTTATACCACACCTCACCAGGCACACACAGACAGAGGCGGCTTACCAGCTGCTTACCAGGCTTATTACAGTTATTTATAATTATATATAAATATATTTCATATATATTATTTCATATATATATATATATCAATTAGAAAGAGTCTGACGACGGCGCAGACTATATATATATCAATAGCTACCCTGGCTATGGCCATAATATATATATATACGCACGCACACGCATACTGTATATACACATAGATATATTTTTATCATTATAACAACTAAGTAATCATGTCGTCCAATGTCAATATTGCAACAAATTATCCAGAAGGTCATCCACATCATGCAAAGGCTTTATTAGCTATGGCAAAGAAACAACCCGCGCAAAGCAACGGCCAAGTGATGTTAGGAAATGAAATTTTAGGTCTACAAACACGGTTATCCCGTTTGGATGCATTTACGCATCGTATTGATGAGAGTGTGGAAAATAGATTTTTGTCTATTGAAAAAATGATGAAAAAAATGAAAAAAGCATTTGACGCGTTATCTGACACTGTATTAGAGGAGATTGATAGTCTGCGGGATGAGCAAGATTCTCGTTGGAACGATGTTGATTTGCGAATAAATCATCTTGATGTAAAATTTAAAAATATTAATAGGGAACTCAATAGTAAAAATAATGCCGCAACGCAGGAAGAATTAGAACATAGTGTATTGGACACATTAGCGGAGGAGCTGGAAAATATTCGTAAAGATGCTAATAAAGTCCACCAAGCCAATACAAAAATTGATTTACTTGAGCAAAAATATACAACACTAAATGGTAGAATGGAAAGCATTAGCTCCATGTCGTCTAATGCGGATCGTTGTGTTCGTGAAATAAAAGACGATTGTTTACATATGCGAGAAGAGATGGATAAAACCAGAAATGGTATTACAACTGCTGCTGGTGCCCTGGCTCAAGATATCGCAGCATTAGCAGACGATGCCCATGCATTACGAGAATCACATGTTCGATTTAAGGATGATACACAAAAACGTTTAGTGAATTTGGCTGAAATTATTGAGGAACAACATCATCTCGATATAACGACGCATACCAAACAAATGGAGGAATTAGTGAAAGAAGTTCAAAAAAACGATGCAAGCTTAAGAGATGCATTGCGTATAAGTTTAAAACAACAAAATCGATTGCGAAAGACTTTAACTGATGGGTTAAGTAATGTAGGAAAGGAATTAGGAGCAACGGCTAAGCATTCTAAATTATTAGAAGATTTAATCCGTAGGGAGGTTCAAAGGTTGGAAGATACTGGTATAAACCATACTAATGATGTACAAAATCAATTTCACGCTATGTCAACAGCAATGAATGCATTTGCTGATGTTTTACAAATGAATATGAAGAGTAAAGGAGTCGGTATTGTTTTAAATGGCAGTAGTAGTGCTATAAATTGATTTAAATACATGGTGTGTGTGCTAGAAATGTAAAATATATTTTTTGAACGTCATATATATATATCATATATATTTAATTACTGTATTCCTATATATAATTCTCTTTATATATAAAAAATTCTCTTATTCATAAGTTAAAGATTTAATACGATTTTATTTAACTCATACTATGTTATATTCATATTATATAAAAAATTCTCTTATTTATAAGTTAAAAGAATATATATTATGTTTTAAATATTATAAAAATTATTTATATTTTTTTTTTAAAATATAAACACGCTTAGTGTGTGAGATATGATTCGTACGCGAAGTAGATATTATTGCCTCAGTTATTTGTACAGAGAGTACATATTTTTTTTGAGAGTTAGTGTAATAATTACGAAACTTCGTACGTATCATATTGAGTAAAACTAAAAATAAATTATGCGTGTAAATTTTAAATTATACGAAAGTACATATATATTCACTTCGTATTAAAATATACCTGTTCGTCGTACAAGTATATAGGATTTTACAGCACTCACCAGATTAAAAGGAGATGGCATCAAACTGTTCAAAACGATTTGTTTTGATTTTCTTCTCAATTCTTTTATTTCGATTTTGCACAATCAACTCTTTAAATATTTTCCGTGCTTTTACACGAGATTGAATGTGGGTAACATTTGTAACATTATTTTTTGCCATGACATTGATTAATTTCATTGCCGCCCTTTGCTTTTTATCTTTGACTAACATATTAAATCGTCGATCACGCTTCATAGACCATTTTGAATCTGCTACAAATGTTTCTTTCTTTGCATCCTCGATTTCATTTAATAAGGAAATTTGTTGCTCTTCCGTAAATAAAAATGGACTACACGAGGATGGAAATATAAATTTATTCCGTTTGGATGCAAGCATCAAGATGGTATCATCTTCTCCACATGAATGTTGCTGACTTTCGTGTCCTTCCATTTCATTGTCTACATCTTCTATATTGTGATTGTCATCAATATTTATGGATGACATTGTATCTATTGTAGTATCCACTTCATCTTCTTGAATTTTTTCCTCACCCTTTCTAGTTGTCATTTCGACGAGCAAATCATACAGCTTTCTTTTAATCCCGTAACTATCTTTCGATTTAAGTAATTCAAGATCTCCTCTACTTCGCTTTAAGACGATTCCATTCAATTGCCGCAATATGTGGATCAATTTCTCAATAGGCATATTATTTTCAATTATCAAATGTTCTGCAACATCGTAGTGACCTTCCAATATTAGTTGGTTGACGATTCCTCTTACGCAAACATCGTCTAATGCAATATTATTAGATTTCATGTAATTCAGCATTTCCCCTTGATTCGTCGAAGTCACAGCAGTTTCGTTCAATAAATACCAATATTGATATATATCGGCAACTTGGTTTTCATGGCAAATTTCTTTCATAAACCATTCTAAACTTTTTCGTTTTCCATTTCTTTTCATCTCACGCAATAAGTTTGTACGAAGTTGGCTCGTTCTTACGCTGGTACGCCTAAATATTGGTTCGATTATTTCTGAAACATAATATTGCAACTCACTGTCATTTTTATAATTATGGCGACCATTAAGAAACGATGACATTGTTTTCCTAGCAAGTACTGGTCCTTGTTCTAAAACCAATTGACTTGCTAATACCTTGTACATGACTTCATCCATTGTATTATCTATCCTACCCTTGCTACTAGAGCCTTTGGTGTAACAAATTTCATTGTAATCTTCATCCATCATATCAATAAACTCAAACATTTCCTTTGATGTATGCAAAGTATGGACGAACATCGCTGAATAATCAAAGTCTTTGCATGCTACACTTTTCTCTCGCATTCGATCAAAAAAAGCATATGCCTCTGAAAAATTTGGACCATTTGTTACCAATTGCTTTAAATACATCGATCTTCGTTTAGTTTTATCGAAATCTAAATCCATCGTAGTTCCTTTGATACCATACTCATTATTATCATGTTCATCCACATCATTCTCATCCTTGTTATTCTCCGTATTCGATGAGTTGGACATCAAGTTATACGATTGCACTAAATAATCCACTGTTTCTTGTGGTATACTTTCCAATTCTTGTAATTTCTTATTTAAAAATTGCTCGATTTTACTGTAACTAGTTTTCTTAGTTATTTCCATGGATTGTTTTATTACCAAACTTAAACGTTTGGCATCATAGAAATCTGTATTAAATTCATTTTGTAATAGTATATTCTTCTGTGATAAAGTGGAAGAATTTAAATAAGGATCTTGTGATCTCTTTCCCATCCCATCATTATCCTCATCGTTGTAAAGTTCTTCTTCTACAATAATTTGATTTATATACATAAACATACATGTTGTAAATAAAACATCATTATTTCTTGTTTCCTCGTCATATTTGTTTAACTGTTGAAAATGATCATTAAAATTAAAATTGCCATTAAATAAGTCTTGCATCCTTTCACTAGTATTTTTTGGTAAAACCATTTCTCCTGTTTCTATTAGACTATTGATTAAACTTTTCATCTGGTTGGAATCATTCAATATCGACATGATTAATATGTAATCTGAATAATTTAATAATATCAATTTTTTTGAATTCTTTTTCGAATTATTAATATTTTCATATTGATATTGCCTCATTATTTGAAAATATTCCATCCCTTTGTCGTATTCTTGATTTTCAAGAAAGTCTAACAACGTTTGTCTTAAAATATCTCGATCATTCCTCGATTGATATATATACAATAAGTCTGGCTTTGTATTTGATTTTGTCATGCTATATTTATAAAGCAACGTTTTAAAACGATTTGGTATTACTTTTTCCTTCTTACCTTTGTTTATTGGCAAGCCATCTTTATATTTTTTAAGCAATGCTTTACTCTTTGATATATACCCGCAGTTGAAATAAAAGTTAATCAATATGTAATACGTATCTTCATTGTACGTTATATTATACACCAAATTGTTCATTTCGTTTAAAACATTTTCAATCCCTTTTATTGTTCGCATTGTTTTCAAAATATTATTATAGTCATCAATTGTTAATAATATATTATTTTGACATTTAACTATAAATTGATTCCAATTTTCCAAATCTTCATTGGTAGATATAGTTGTAAATGGGCAATACATGTAATATTGCTCTTGTTGCTGTTGTTCCTTTTCGTA
>JACLAD010014874.1_pt1 | contig 11160 bp, 18 predicted proteins | sample 8027901 | NCBI WGS metagenome assembly JACLAD01 (sample SAMN15725071, study PRJNA655200) | protist metagenome | isolation source: fluorescence activated cell sorting (FACS) single amplified genomes of... | place: Spain: Blaines Bay Microbial Observatory, Mediterranean Sea | collected 2016-07-05
TCCCAGCGACTTCCGACGCTTGAGTACCGTGTGATACTGCATGATTGAATGCACTACACTTGTGCCGAAATCGGTGGGGGATACGCGGCTCATGAAATCAGAAGGCGATGGCTGCTTCCGCGTCTGTGATATGCTCTCGAAGCGCGGACCTTGACTTGAACCTTGTGCTCCTGGGGGTCGCTCCATCCTGTTCACAGCAATTCACCTTTTCGATAGTCTCAGCGACCTTGTGCCATTCATTGCGAATATGCAAACCAACATTGTGAACAAGGTCGCAATTAAAAAAGGCGATTCATTCTTTTTTGTTGTCGCATTCCCTGTGTACACAGTGTTCGTGAGTGAGGTGGGAGGTGAGCCGCCGGAGGTAAATCTGTGAATGCGAGCCGGGATGGGACCATGGGAGCCGTCGAAAGTTTTGTATGGTGACGAGGGAGGGCCCTGGTATGCTGTTGGAAGGTTCACTCACCTCAGCCTTCGAATCTCTCTAGGTGCCTAGCTTTCCGACGCCCGTGTGACGACGCTTACTGCAGGAATGAGGCAAGCTCACAACTCAGACAGAGAGACCCATAACCGCTTTTTTGGCCCAGGCGCCCAGGCCAGTAAAAATCCATGGTTGAGAATTTATCGAGTCGGAAACTCCTCCATCTATAAGAATAATTACATCTACTTGCTAGCTAACCTCTCCAAACAATGATTTCGCCGGTGGTTGTATTTCGTTCTCCCGCCGCAATGCCCAACTCCTGAAAATTATAAGAATATGAACCAAGTGGCTTGCTCAGTCCTCGCCACTACGCCGACCCGCTCGTACAGGGGTTCTTACTTGCCCGAAATCAATCTCATAATGAGATTCTCAACCATGGATTTTTACTGGCAAGCATGCATGGCAGTTGGAGATGCAACCAGCCACCAGTCATGAAAAACAGAACACCCGGTATAGGTTGAACATCTCTAGCACCCAGACTGAGGTCAGGAGACAATCTCCCTAGTAGTAGGGTCGCCACATGTGGCGACCGAGGGGGGTTTAGCAGGCGATAGATAGAAAAAGTGCTCGGTTGGGCCTCTCCTTGCGGGAAATCAATAAATTGTTGTCGGCACTCTGAGATGGCAACTAGCCAATTCGTCGAGGAGAAGTCCAAAATCAAACATAAGTCGAATCAAGAGTCGGACCCTCTTGTACCCAGCCTGTACGCTCAAGCAAGCGAAGGGAAAATAATGTGCTCCGCAACCCTGGGCCTACTGCATCTAGCATGATGAACAAAGGATTTTATTTGACTCACCGAACATTCAAAATCGTATCACATTATTTGATTATCAAATAAAATATAGTAAATGTATTTAATATGTTTTTCCTTCAGTACGGAAGGTCCCTAGTCTCTAGTCTCCAGTCGTAAGTCTCTAGCGGTGGGCCTCCCGACGTTTTGAATTTTCGCGTCCGTCAATTTTGCCTCCGGTCGAAAAATGAGGAGGAGCTACAAACGTCAGGCGGCCTTCGTCCTTCGTAGTCTCGCTCGCACAACCTCTCGATCCTCTCCGCTCTCTTATGCAAACCCGCTGCGTAGAGGGTTCGGACGGGCACAAAGAAATACCACGATGCGTCGCTTGCTGCAATGCGACGCTTGCAAGATAACGAGGCTGAGGGGACGTGGGAGAGCCTGCCAGGAACATCTGAGATTCCTCTCCTTCTTGCTTGTTTTCGTTCTGACAAGCACTGCCCTGCAGCAGGTGCAAGGCTCGAACGAATACTTGTCCTCAAGCTGCACAGGTGGCACATCACAAGCTAACTTTGCTGCGCTTGTAGTAAATGGGAGTCGTTGTGGTGGGAGTGGGCAGCTTTTGACCTCTGCATTTGCCGCAGAAACTATCGCGGCGGTGCGCGCCTCTCGGAATCGGCGCGAGACGACGCTGGACTACTCGGTAATCCCCAATCTGATTGCCTTTGATGGCGGGGCCACAGGTGACGCACCGCTTTCACCTGGTGATGGGTTTATAGTCCGTTTCGGGAGCGAGGCTGTGTTCACTGCCGTGTCAAATGCAGTGAGTGAAGGTCGGGAGCGGGAGGGTTGGGGATCGGGATGGGCGGTCCTTCGTGCAGTTCGACTTGATGTCTGTCCTCACTTTTCTCATGTACCCTGCATAGAATACGTTTACCGGGACGTCTGAGTATGGGATCACGAGCGCGATCTTGCGTTCAGCGGTCTTCCGCGAATCCACTGGCGTGACGGGGGGTAGCTTCTTACACTCTCCTCGGCACGTAAACTGCTCGGCCATGTTCTTGGCGGATGATAAGACGCTGCTGGCGGTCTTCGTCGATGAGATTGAGTACGAAAAGGACGGACCAAAGTACAAAGTTGACACATGGTGTAAGTAGAGGAAAGGTATAAAGTCTTTGTCTTCATCCTCTCTCTCTCTCTCTCTCTCTCTCTCTCTCTCCCCACACAAACAGCTCTTCCCTCGGTTCTCCACGCTCCCGTACACATGACCATGTCTGAACTTACTTTTGCCTTTCCCTCACGGAATCGATCTCCTAACAGACCCAAAGTTTCCTCAAAAGGTGACTGCAGCAGCCGCAGTGAGAGGAGACCCGACTGCATTTCATCTCACGTTAGGAATCGGAACCTTGGCCGGGGCCATCAGCCCTCCCCTTGCTGGATCTTTTGTGCAGGCCTCTGCCGTCGGGGTGGCGAGAAACACATTGACCCTGATTACGACAAGAGGGTCAGTCAGCGGAATTGCAAGCGTGTCACTTAACTTTTCTGCAACTCTGGCTTCGGGCGGCTTTCAGGATGCGAACCTAGTGGATGCAAGTGGTAAGTTTCATGAGCGAGCAGGACCATATTTTTTCGCACGAAAAGGCGTTCCACTAGACCGTCTCGACTCATTTTTAGCACAAGCCCCAAACAACCCCCTCGCTCCTGAGTTCCACCTGCTTGTTGGTCCAGAGTGCAAGTTTGAGGACGGCTGCGATGTAACTGCAGCTTACAGCACGGGAAACGATGCGCTTCCGCCATACGGAAATACGAAGTTCTTCTCCGCCAGCGTGCACACACTCAAGTACGAACTTACGGTGCCCGTGAACCCAGAGTCAGTAACAGATTTCGTGAAGGTGACGGTGCCATCTGCAGCGTTTCTTGCAAGTCACGACAACCCCGATGGCTCGGGTGGACTGCTCCAGAACTAGTAGGTTGCTTGCTTTCCCTGTCACCCCCATCTAGCTCTTCGATGAAGCTAACCCTGACCTTTCTTCGATGCACACCTAGCTTGGGTGGACCTGTCTGGGCGCTTGTCTTTCATCCGGCCACAGGGTTTGGGCGAGCAACGGTAGTCCGGACTATTGGTTATGTTACAGAAGCCAGCTCAGTCTTAGGCAGTGCGGGTGGACAGGATTACCTCGCATTCAAGAGCAAGGCAGGGCGAGCGACCTACTCTCCTCCTTTCTCTCTGCAAGATAGCACTGGTGATATTGACAATAGCTTTTATGGTGAGTTCCATTGATCCATGTGAAGGGCACATCTCAACATTTTTGATGTCTCACTGCGTTCTCTCTTTCCCTCGCGTCCCTATGCATTCACGTAATTATCTCCTGTTGATGTTGTCTTCGCTCACGAACAGGGCTCGCTGTAAACCCAGGGTCAACGCCGGTTCGTTTCCCTCCGCCAGGTTACTCTTGCACTTTTACGGACGCAAGAGGGAACAAGGCTTCATCTGTTGCTTCGATTGGAGGAACGGACCCAGCGCAAGTCTTGTCATGCACAACCCCAGAGTGGCCATATCCTGCCACGACCACTGTGCTAGCTGTGGAGCGATACGGAGTGCGTCTTGCCACAGGTGTTGAGTACGAGCAATCTGATAAGCTCTCCTTAGCAGTGGCGACACCAGGGCTGCAATATACGTTTGTGTAAGTCTTGGAAGAGAGTAAAGAACAACAAAAAGAAGCAGTATGGTTCGCGCGCGCATGTACGAGGGAGAGGGAGAAGGTGACTCACTCACTCACTCACTCGCTCACTCACTGGCATACTCGCTTGCTATTGTATCTTACAAAAAATACATAACCAGACAAGAGTGGAAAACACTGCTCACGACCGCTGTAAAAACTTCAGGTGGAATCGTGAGATTACGAGGCAACGGATTTGACGTAACGTCTACGGCATACAGCGTTCACGTCGCAGTTGGTTCCCGTAGTCTGGATTCGCCGAAGGAGAGCTGCATGGTTGCTTCAGTTACAGAAATTTTGTGCCCGATACCGCCTTGGCCATATGCCCCAGCTCAAGGCATAGTCTCGCTCTACGACGATGGGCAGCTCGTGAACTTTTCCGGCACCGTTGCGCAGCAACAACTATCTCTCATCGGGTGGTGCAAACGTGCACGGCAGGTCCTTTTCGTAGCGCTTATGCGCTTCGTCGGTGATGCAAGTAAGAGCGAGTTTGAAATCAAGGTCGGCAGTCTCGGAGCTGGGGTGAGAGTCAAGCACGGCGATCTCAACACAACAGCGTCTGCAGGAAATCTAGGATCTGCCTTACAAAGCGCGCTAAGCGAAGTCGGGATTTCCTCTTTCGTTGTCAAGGTGCGCAGAAAAACGAGTCTAATCAACGTTCAACGGGCACTTTCGCTCACTCAATCACTTATTCACTCCCACTCCATACCATCAGGCCCAGAGGGCGGGTGATGCCTCTCTTCTTGCCTCAGGTGCTTTCGAGGCAACGTTTTTTGCCACCTTCTATGCCAATAATGCAACAAGGTGCCCGGCAGGCCCAGCAAGCAGAGCGCAATGCTCGTGTCTTACTCACGTGCCCCTCTTCCTCCCAAGTTTTGGCGTCTCTGTTGTGAGCGGTGCTGGAGCTGCAAGCCAGCGTGTGATTCACGGCCTCTCGTGGCGCAACGAGTGCTCACAGTGTGTTCCTTCCCTGAACGGAGGATACAACCATGTCTGCGGTCTAGTGACGACGGAGCAGCGAAATCCGCAGTTTGATGGCGGAAATTTTGCGTGTCGTGGTGCCAACAATTTTGAGCAGGTCTTCCCCCTAGACTCGACCCAGGGAAAGGTATGTACTTGGCAAATCGATGTGGTGCTGAAAATTTGTAGTGTGCTAGAACTCATGAACATATACTTGATTTTCAGCTCCCAGCAGATGTTTCTATATCGCTCTTCGAGGGGCAAATCGAGAGAGCATATGCAAAAATTAATGTTGAGCAGATCTCTCTTGGTCGCACGCATACATGCGGCATCGAGCAAAGCTATGACGGAACCTCAGACATGCAGGGTCTAGCCATTTGCTGGGTGGGTTTTGGTTAGATTGGAATTAAGTCTTACTCAAAAGCGCGACATCAACGTGAAAGTCGCCCTCATTGCATTTATTGCTCTCTCAATACCGATTGCACTCCACAGGGAAATCTCCTTGATCCTCATTACCTCCAACACAAGGTTCGGACCCCTTGCACAACAATTCCGTGCGAACGGCGCTACGTGCAAATTAGTGCGGGCGCTCATCACACATGTGCATTGCAGATTGCAGGCATAATTGATTGCTGGGGTTCATCGAGCTTTGGCGTTAAGGTGCCGCCGGGGGGTTCGTGCTCGGACAAACTCAAGGGCTCGTTGCAGAGCGGAAATTCCCAGTATTGTAGCTCGCCCGCGGGCATTAAGTACACACATGTCAGCGTGGGATCAAACCACGCTTGTGCACTGGACGCAGACCTTAATGCCATTTGTTGGGGCTCCAACTCTTACGGACAGCTTGGCATGATTCAAACAGCCGTGGCATGCGACGACAAGATGTGCCGGACTGCTGGACCATTCATGGACGTAGTGGCCTCAGTGGAATACACTTGCGGGATTTATGGTACGTTGTTTCATCCAATGATCCGCGACAGCTCTGTCCTCAACCGCTGAAGGCAAAATACTAAATTTTATGCTCGCATAGCCACGGGCAGGGCCGTGTGCTGGGGCGTAAATAACCACGGCCAGCTCTCTGTACCACCTGGGGTCGTCTTCAAGCAGATTGCTGCTGGGCCCTTTCACGCGTGTGGAATCGAGCTCTTCAGCGGGACCGTTCGCTGTTGGGGCTCCAATGCGGTAGGACAACAGGTCATCCCTGTGGCTAGGATTGGATCTCGTCGGGCTGTTGAGATCAGGTGCGTTGCCTACTTTCAGGAACATTTAAGGATGTGCTCAAGAATTCACGAGGCAAGGAACTCATCATAAGCATGAAGCGTCTCCGAGTGGAGAACCTGCATTGTGCTAGGTGCTATCGACCAATCATTTATTCCCGCGAAGGACAATATTAACCTCTTGTCGGGGTCGTCTGCCAAGGACAAGAACGTCATCTGCTGGCCAAAAACATTTCCCTGGCCTATGGAGGATTGGGAGACTGAAGTTTCAGAGATACCCGTGGGCAAGTTGGAGAGTGTCTCGAGCTCATGCGAGGTGGAGAGAATTGGAATGGGTGTTGGAGGTGACAACCCAAGAGTCTCTGCCAAGTTTGCAGGGTCATCCAGCGTCGTCTTGGGAGAGGGGGCAACGACGGTATGTTTCTGCCAGGGGGAAGGGGTCAAAATAATCAAATAGGGAGCCAAATACGTACATATATAGATGGTTGTTGTCTCAGGTAATCCTCACGACTTTTCCACTTTCTATTTTCGACAGACGGGTGGGGTTGAGCAAATGCTCTCGCCAGTTTCCAAGACAAACACCACACACTGGCTTCACCGTATCTTGGCGAGCCCAGGATCGGAGCTAGTGTGTGTCGAGGCTGCGCCCTCGTCCGAGGTTATTGTTTTCCTCGGAGAGAGTCTGGACTCGAGGGCCTCAGCCGACGAAGGCGTCTGGTTGGTTCAAGCGAGCGCGTGCTCTGCGGGAGTGGCGCAGCTGAACGGCTATGGCTCGCCGTCGACGCTCTATGCTTTTATCGATGCCAGTTCCGAGGTCAATTGTACCTTTTGCGTGCAGCGGAAAGAGATTCTTTGCAACTCTTTGGTCCCTGTGACCTCGAGAGCAGTCGGGATTGCGGCCAAGGCCGGGCACGAGGCATCCGTCCATGTGTGGAATGTCGTCGTTTCCACCCCAATGGCTAACAAGACGAGCGAAGAGGGCGTTGTCGTTGGTGTGGTCTATGACAACCGATGGTATGCGCTGCACGTTGCATGGGCCCTCGGCGTCGCGATCATTATCGCATTTCAGTTTCCGATGTTGTTCAACGTCGATGTTTGAAATGAAACACTGCTCTTCACTCATTTTACAGCTAGCTCGAGGGAAACTCCAAGACAACGGTATCATTTAACGGGCGCGTCCCGTCCCAACCCCCAATGATGAAGAGGTGCGTCCCAGCAAAGGCCATGGTGGTCCCATATCGCTTAGCTGGACATGTTCCAACGTAGTTCGGGCGATGCCATTCCATATTTTCCGTGTCCAAGACATACAAATAGTCGCACCTGTTTTGCCCAGCTGCCAAGCTTCCGCTCCCGTCGTTCTGTTCGTTAGCGTCCTTGATGAACTCGGGCAGAACATTGATCTTCTTTGGCGTCCAACCCCCGTATAGAATCATATAGTTTCCCAGCTTGGCCGTGCAGTGGTAGTGGCGCGGGCCGGGAATTGAGTCTCCTGTGACCCTCGGTCGCGTCCAGACCATCGTCTCAGTGTCAAGTTCTATGAAGTCGTTGAGGTAAGTCAGTCCCCGCGGACCTATGTCCGCGCCTCCATGAATAAAGATGCGTCCATCGTCCGTGAGATGGCACACGTGGCCGTGACGCTTGGACTGTCGGTGGCAGGGGTGAGGGCAAGAATATGGGGGTAGGAGAAGGTTAATCACATGGATGAATGGATAGACGGATGGATAGATGCAGGAATGGGTTGAAGGATACATGAATGCCTGGTGGACGGATGCGTGGATCGACCTATCAACCCACCGGAGGCTTTCCGGCGGTACGTGGTCTGATCCAGTGGAAACGCTCTGTATCAAAGACCCAGAGATCATCAAGAGTCTTTTGTCCCTGAGTGACGCCCCCGAAGTAGACGATTTTGTTCCCCACTGCAACTTCGGAGTGCATGAATCGTTCTGGTGGTGGGTTGCTAGGGCTCTGCACTGCCTTCCAAGTCCACGTGTCCAGGTCGAGGAACCAAATATCCTTAAAGATCTGCTTCTTCTTGCCACGACCAGCAAATATGAACATCCGGCTCCCAATGAGCGTTGCAGTGTGACCATATCGCGGCTCAGGCGCAATGTCGCCCTGGGTATGGAAATTATAGGAGGAGATAAGAGCGAGGGACGGACAGAGAGAGAGAGAGAGAGAGAGAGAGAGAGAGAGACGATTATGATGGAAAAATTGAAAAAGTTCACGAGTTAAGCGTTGATAATGGTCAGAGCTCAAGTTCAGTGGGTGAACAGAAACAAAAAAACAAAACTCAATATGCTGAGGGGACTGGGCGAAGGCAACTTTGCTCACGCACCTGCACGCGAACCTTCTTCCATCTCATCGTCGTCATGCTGAGAGTGTAGACATCGTTGAAGTATTCGAAGCTTCCAGACGCCGAATACACATGACCACCAAACATCACAAATTTTCCTTGTGCAGCAACTGTGGTGTGGCCACCCCGCACGCATGGCAAGATTCCCTCTGTGGCTGGTCGCGTCCATGCCAGCGGGGCGTACTGTCCTTGGACTTCTGAGTAACCATGAGGTTGAAGAGGTGAGCTGATCACAGGTGACAGAAAGAGGGACTTTCGTCGCTATGAACATTCCAGAAGCTTACCACTGTGCTCCTCGGCTTCATAGCTAAACGGTGTGCTCGTCTGAGCTGCCATGCTTGCAGTCCTTTTGAGGTCAATTGTTGATGCGAAGGCGCAAATTAAGTTTGAGGTCGATAGGGCTCGGTCGGGAAGGATCTGAAACCGAAACGAGCGAGCGGCAGACTGCGTGGTGCCTGCCTGCCTGCTGCAAGCGCATGAATGATAGGCGCATAGCCAGGATGAACGCCCCTACCAAGAGGAAGCGAGCACCAGCTATTGTAGGGTTGAAACATCTCATGTTCTTACGACGAACATCGAAAGTCTTCACTTCTCGCGCAGCATCCTCGTTTTCAGGCTGCAACCGACAACCATACTGTAAGTACGGTACAATGACGTCCTGTAACCTTTCACTTTGATTTTTCAAGTTTACCCTCTCGCACATGCTCAGGGCTTACGTGCACGATCGCCTCCTCCCAAATAACCGATCCGGCGAGGTTGAACACAACGCATGTGTAACTAGATGTTTTGAGGATTGCACGTATAGAGGCGCATGCGTAGGTGAGAAAAATTGGTTCGGATCGGATGCGATGAGATGGCCGAAACATAGACGACTCGTCACAGCAAACTTACGTCCCGTCGTCCGCCTCGGAAGCCGAGGAAATGGAAAGGGCGTTTGATGTCGCGCCCGGAATATCAACCCCGTTGTGGCGCCACTGAAAGCTAGGGGAGGGCATTCCGCGCGCATTCAGAGCTCTAATCGTTAGCTTGGCTCCAGGAATCAAACGGTACGTCTGCCACTGGTCCTCGACAACAGGCGGCGTCCCAATATGGAGAACTGCCTCCTCCCACTCGGTCTCTCCTGCCTCGTTGAAGATGAGGCACGTGTAGGTCCCGGCGTCCTCAGGCTGAACATCGTCAATGCTTAGCAGAAAAGCATTCTCTCCCTTGACGTCGATCCCGTTTCGACGCCATTGGAAGCGAGGTGGTGGATTGCCGCCAGTTGCCTCAGCACGAAGTGTGATGGAGGACCCAACAACCGCCCACTGTGACGAGACTCTGTTTGACGTAGTCGGGGGGGAAAATGGAGCACCGCGTGCGCCTCCGTCTTCTGTGTCCTTCCCACTTGAGTCTGTGGAAACAGCACTTTCCACCTCTGATCCAGTCTGGTTTCTGTCAACAACCCCTGTCGTCCTGCTTCTGTCTTCGACGTTACCGTCTTCCTGCACAAACAGCAGCGTTGATTCTCTACTTTTGAACTGCTCATCCAGTTTATCGCGCTCAGTCTGTTTGTCTCCATAAGAATACTTGACTGAGGCAAAGGCTGTCTGTGAGATTGATGCTCCACTCGTGGAACTGCCCCCCGCTGCTGCTGTGGTCCTTGTCATTGTCGCTGACGAGCTCTGGAACACTACATATGTCATCAACGCAAGTAACCTGTTGGACATCTCGAGGAAATGAGTTCTAGAAGACAAGTTGAAATCGTAAGCTTTACTGGTCGACAACCCTACTCTCGTTGACGTACATAGCGATAGCGAATGCCACTGCCAACATGAGTTTAGATGTCGAGTGGTGCAGCTGTTGGAGCTCTTGTTCTTTGCTTGGATATCGCTTTCGACCAGCCTTCTCCTTCGCATTTGTTTTGTAAGGAGGATTTTCCTGTTCCAAATTGGTTGAAACATTTCCGTTCTCTGCGCCTGTTGCAGTTGAGTACCAATACACTAATACACGACCGTCACCACACACGCACACGCAAAAACGCCCACACACGCAAACGCAAACGCACACACACTCAATGGTGTCTTCCTCAACTCCAAATACTCACCCCCCTCGATACTCAATCTCTCTGCAAGATCTTTCTCTCTATCGAAGCTCTCCTCCCTTGACCACGACCACGATTGGCAGGGGTGCACGAGCAGGTCCGGTCTCCATCCATCTCCGCATCCGTAGATTTGCAAAGTACTCCAGAAGACGGACCGCATTGCTCCTTGCCCCGCCTTGGCTGTATCTTTACTGACAGCGGTCTGTTCGAGAATGTCCCCCATATGCTGGCATCCAACTCGGAGCATGCCCTTGAAGCGTTCAAAGACGTCTCTTGTGATCCCTCGACCCAAATTGTTCCCGCTATTGAACGGGTCTACTACATTGCAAAGTCTGATAGGGAAATCTGAAAGCAAGCGAGGGAATAGTAACAGGAGAGCATTAGTGGAGTAATTTCCTTGGCAATCTCTCTTCAACCTCATACGTCCGCCAGACCACACATCCCTCTCTCCTGCCCTCAATCTTTACAGTCTGTCTCCTACCTCCACAAGACAAACCTCCATATGCATCTATGCCTCCCGCAGGAACAGCCATCGCCCCTGCACCTTGTAGCGCCTTTCCCCTCAACTCCTGCGCAAGCGCATAGCGGGCCGATCGCTCGACGCCATTCAATTCAGCAGCTT
>JACLAD010001942.1_pt1 | contig 11158 bp, 9 predicted proteins | sample 8027901 | NCBI WGS metagenome assembly JACLAD01 (sample SAMN15725071, study PRJNA655200) | protist metagenome | isolation source: fluorescence activated cell sorting (FACS) single amplified genomes of... | place: Spain: Blaines Bay Microbial Observatory, Mediterranean Sea | collected 2016-07-05
GCGTCAACAACACCGACTTTGACCACCTGAATTACCCTCACTTGCTCTGCAGTGGCTTTAGACGGCTGTGTAGAGCCGCAGAGGCTGTAGGCGATGAACTGAGGCAGAAATCAAAATTTCACACCCGTCCATGCCTTTTCGGTGGGATCATAGTCTGTACCACATGGTTAAAAGAAACGTGGGTGATTTGTGCGGGAATTGAAGTGACGAAAATACTTCAAACTGCCTCGAGAGGACGCTGTTTGTGTCGACAAGTTCGCCGCGCCTCGTCGTGTTGCTGCCCCGTCCGCTGTCGAGTTGAGATTTCGCGCAGAAAGAGCATATTTTAGGTACATTACATTACCAACTGGTTTAGTAGGCGTCAATACCTCGTCAAAAGTTCGGATAATGAAAATTTCCAAAAGACGCTATCTGACGGATTGGCTACAGTAGTAGGAGAGAGAGCCACACTCCCGGGCCCGGAGACACTGATTTCCCCAGAGTCAAATCACGTCTTTCAAGAGCTGCTGCGGCGCCAAGAGGTTTCATTCCGGTGCCACATACTTGAGTGTATGGGGAAAGACGCGTTGGTTTAATTTCCGGGTTAACAGGTTGACCATACTCCTCGGTTCAGGGTTCAGGAGCACTTTTGAACCTACTTATTTCCGCCTATTTCTAATTTAGAATTTAGAAGCAAATATTGTTTGTAGAATGAAGAAAATGCAGAATGCAGAATGCAGAATTGATCTTTTGCGTCCCTTAAATGGCGGACAGCAAAGCCACCGCCGACGCTGCCGGCGGTGCGGCGATCCAGCGCTCGCTGGAGGCGGCTGGAGTCCAGGCCGCCATCGAGCTCCATGAGCAGATGATCCAGTATCACAGCCAGGAGCTCGAGAGCAAGAGGCAGCGGCTGCGTGTCCTCGTCGAACCCAAAACTCTGGCCAAGGCATGCCGTGTCTACGTTGACGGCTGCTATGACCTCATGCACTCGGGGCACTACAACGCGCTTCGCCAGGCGAAGATCATCGCCGGGCCGGATGGCATCCTCGTCGCCGGGGTGCACTCTTGTAAGGCGATTGAGGCCGCAAAAGGACCCGCCGTTTTCTCCGATGCCGAACGCCTTCTTCTGGTCAAGTCATGCAAATACGTTGATGAGGTCGTGTTCGATACCCCTTACACCACAACCGTCGAGGTCTTGGACGATCCGCGCGTCAACTGCAAATATTGTGCCCATGGAGACGATCTCGCTCCCATGTACATGCCCATTCAAGATGCCGGTCGCATGCTCGTGTTCAAGCGCACCGAAGGTACAAGCACGACTGACCTCGTCGGCCGCCTCTTGATGCTCTCCGACCCCAACATCGCAGAAGCGGGCGAACAGCTGCGCAACGGATCCCCGACCCTGTTGGCGAAAAATGCTCCATTCAACGTGCCGAACGAAATCCAGAATAGTCTCGGCAGCGCTGCGATTCCAGCCCGGTCCCAGAAAATGTCATGTTTCTTGCCCACGGCAAAGCGGATCGCTGCGTTCAGCAATAACCGTGCCCCAAAAGCAGGCGACAAAGTCGTCTACCTTGACGGTGTCTTCGACATGTTCAATGCCTCACACGTGCGCTGCATCAAGGCGGCCAAGGCTATGGGCGATTTCCTCTACGTCGGGATCCACTCCGACGAAACGTGCCGCGCTGTATGGGGATCTTCGTTTCCCGTGATGGATCTGCATGAGCGTGCGCTTTGTGTGCTTTCCAACAAGTATGTTGATGAAGTTGTGCTGGGCGCACCCTGGGAAATAAATGCAACAACTATACAAGTTCTCAAGCTTGATCTTGTTTGCGACGGCGGTTTCGTCACCAAGCTTCCATTTGGTCATTTGCCGAACATAGAGAATCTGCGCAATGAGATATACAAGGATGCGATCCAGGCGGACAGATACGCTCGTGTGGATGAGACGGACGATGGCGCAGAAATCATCACGCTTCACGCGATCATTTCCCGAATTGAGGAGTCAAGGGCATCTTTCAAGAAACGCCAGCAGAAAAAGGTCAAGGCTGAGGACGAGTACATGGCAAGTCAGCAGATCGTTGCGCCGGATGAAATGTAATCAGGTGCAACAGGCACTGACTGCTAGCGAGCTTACAGAAGGCCAGACAAATCCCCAGTCTGCAGCAATTCTTGCTTTCCGGATATGTTCACGTCTGGAGTTGTGTTCTTGTTAGGCTTTGACTATGACTATGACTATGACTATGACTGACTAATATCCATGTTTTGACGTTTTAACGTTTTAACCTGGTTTTAACATTTAATTAGATGCATAGATTTAGAGAGTGCGTAATTGTGTGTTTCGTATCCGTGGAATTCAGTTTCTAGTGCGTCGTTACAGTTACAGTCGCGTCGCCGTGTTGCCATTAAGCATGATCTGCTTTTGTCCAAAAGCAAAAGGGGTTCAAGTTCAAGTTCAAGGGAGCTCATGTAGTATTAGGCTGCTGTGTTATGCACCTAGCGTGCCGGTTCGTACGCGCGTGCGTTGCCACCTAGAGCCCTGCATTCTGCCTGGCGCGTTTGTGGTCCCTGTTGCATTGCTCGTTTACCAGTTGTTAAAGTTAAAGTGGGGCAAAGGTTCGTCCCGCTGCGCCCAGCACTTGTATAGCCGCGACGATACTGCACCTAAATATAAATTAGCGTCAGCGTCTTGTCTAATGTCTAAATTAATCGTCCACGCAGTAGGACAGGCTACGGTACAGTATAACCCTTTTTATATCTTGACAACAATCTCCTCCACCCACACCGATCACCACACCTCCACACACCTCTTCTAATATAGACTCATCAAGACCGCGCAACCACTCCGATCATGCTGCTTCGTGCCCGCATCCGTAGTCATTTGAGCGGTTTGAGGTGCAGGGCTCGCTGGCTGAGTGCCGGATCCGCCACCGAGCCGCCAACACCAGACCAGCGTCTTGGTGGTCTGAAGCAGCTCTTGCGCCAGAAGGAGGTCGTGCGAGTCCTTGAGGTGCACAATGGACTGACCGGGCTGATTGCTGAGCACGCATCTGCTACGAGACCAGACGGTTCCACAGCAACCTTTGATGCGATGTGGTCGAGCTCCTTGACTGCTTCGGCAAGCAAGGGCAAGCCAGACATTGAGACAGTCACGACCAGCGAACGTCTCCAGTTGGTACAAGACAGTCTCGAGGTGTCATCGAAGCCTCTCATTTACGACGGTGATACTGGTGGGCACCCTGAGATCTTTCACTTCACTGTACGCTCACTAGAAAACCTCGGGGTTTCGGCATGTATCATCGAAGACAAAACCGGGTTGAAGCAAAATTCTCTGTTTGGCACCGAACGCAAGCAGCAGCTCGAAGACATTGATGCATTCTGTGCTAAGATTCGGGCTGGTCAAGCTGCCAAGAGAAATCCAGACTTTATGATTGTAGCAAGGTTGGAGGCGCTAATTGCCGGCTGGGGCGAGGAGGAGGCGCTGAAGCGCGCGCGAGCTTTCATCGACGCCGGGGCAGATGCTATTATGATCCACTCAAAGGAAAAAAGCCCTGACGAAGTCCTTTCGTTTCTCGACGCCTATTCCAAGTTCGATCGCAAAGTACCCGTCGTCACTGTTCCCACATCATACAATTCCATTACTGAAGATGAGCTCGTGGCTGCAGGCTCCCAGATTGTGATATACGCCAACCATATGCTTCGAGCTGCATACCCTGCCATGATGGGTGTTGCGGAATCGATCCTCGTTCATTCGCGCTCTAAAGAAGCAGACAGCACGCTGCTGCCAGTGAAAAAAATCATCACGCTCATCGATGACAACACTGGATTCGACAAGTAGAAATATTTAGTTTCAGGTCATACGTCATACGTCATACGTATACGCGTATACGTCATACGTCATACGTCTCGTTTTTGTTTGCTGAATCTCGGTGCGCCGAGCCGACTATAGAAGAAAATTGTTACAGAGCCATCCTGCACTGAGCGATCCTTTTGTGCGGTAGTTCTGGAAGTAAGTGTAGAAGTAATTTTGTAGAACAGAATGTGAATGTGAATCTGTGATTCACGGATTTGTTACTTGTTCCTGTTCCTGTTGCTGTTGCTGTTGCTGTTTGCTGCGTACGAGTAAATGTACATTTGTACATTGTACAGCAGAACGAAGAACGCTAGTACAGTAGAACCTCACCAGTTTTTGTTAAATTTGAATCGTAGATAAAAACCTCCTAAGCGACTCCATATGGGGGAATCCCACCGGGGAGAGGGCGCCGAGGGTGTGTGCGTCAGAAATGATGGTCATCTTTTCATCCACCATTCACCACCCTACGGTACTTAACTCTACTCCAAACCCGTAAATTAAATTTTACTCTCGGCTCCTCTCTCCTCCTTAACAAAAACCGCGGGCTCACCAGCGTAGCCACAACCGCGGGCTCCCCGTAATATCCCCTAGGATGACGTCACCTCTTCCGGGTATCCCGGGGTGACGCGCGTAGATTCCCGTATGTGTGTCGATCGAGAGTTGGGGGAGAGAGCGAAGTTAAAGTTAAAAAATAGCACTCTCTGTCCTACCGTACAGTACAGTAGGCTCCACAAGCAACTTAAACTCGAAGATTGAAGTGTGTGAGGTTCGGTGAGTGGTGGAGAGAAAAGCACTACAAAAAACCCGACAAAAAAGCACACTAAGGCCTAACTCGGTATACTGTACCGTACGTGTGCATACCGTAGCCCACGACAGTACAAGAGCAGACCATGCGCACTAGAATCGTCTCCGCTCTCTCAGCACTCCGTACCCGTGCTCCCCCCGTCTCACGTTCGCGGATGGTCACCACGGATGCTGCCGCTGCATTGCCGCGAAGGGAGCCGCTGCTCTTTACGCCGGGACCGCTGACGACGTCACCGACCGTGAAGCAGGCCATGCTCACAGACCTGGGCAGCCGGGACGGGCGCATGGTCGAGACCGTCAGGGAGGTGCGGAACCGCCTCCTGGGGATGGCGCATGTGTCCCAGGATGCGGGATATGAGTGTGTCATTGTGCAGGGAAGTGGAACATTCGCTGTAGAGTCTGTCATCAGCTCTGTCGTCGCGGGTCCGGCCGAGGGCGGACGCCTCCTGGTGCTATCCAACGGGGCTTATGGTGAGCGCATAAAGTCGATTGCGGAGCGGTCAGGCATCGACTACCACATAGAGAGATTTGGAGAAACCGAGGCAGTGTGTCCCGAAGCTGCTGCGCGTATTCTTTCGCAGGAGCAGGGTGGAAGCAGACCCTTCACTCACGTGGCTGTCATCCACCACGAAACAACCGCCGGTGTTCTCAATCCGATCCGTGACATTGGGGCAGCTGTGAGAGAACACGCTCCTGGAGCTGCATACATCGTTGACTCAATGAGCGCCTTTGGAGCCTATGAGGTCGACATGATCGAAGACTGCGTCGACTACATGGTTTCATCCGCCAACAAAAACATCGAGGGCGTCCCAGGATTCGCATTTGCCGTCTGCAACCGCGAGAGGCTTGAGTCCGAGGGGCGCAATGCACGCACCATTTCCCTCGATCTACTGGAGCAGTGGAGAGGTCTTGAGGGCAACGGGCAGTTCCGCTTTACTCCTCCGACACACGCACTGCTTGCGTTCCGCCAGGCGCTCGATGAGCACGAGCTCGAAGGAGGTCCAGAAGGACGCCTCGCCCGCTACACTCGAAACTGCGATGTCCTGACCGCCGGGATGGCCTCCATGGGCTTCTCGCAGTACGTGGACGAGACGCATCGCGGGTCAATCATCTCCACCTTTCTCTTCCCCGACGATCCAAAATTCGACTTTGGGATGTTCTACGAAAAGCTGGGAGACGCTGGCTACGTGATATATCCAGGCAAGCTCACTGCCGCCGACTGCTTCCGGGTAGGTTCCATCGGCCGACTTTACGAGTCTGACATACGTGGCATGGTCGCGGCCGCCCGAGGCATTTTGGAAGACATGGGCGTCTCCCTTCCTGTGCGTCAGTAAAACATAAAACACAGACATAGACATATAGCGTGCAAAATAGAGAAGTATGTTAATGAACATCTTTTTCCTATGATCATTGTGGCGGCAGCTCTGTTAGACCAGGTCACCGGACCATCATCCACGAGTTTTCCCAGACATGAGACGCTCTACGCTCTACATTCTATGTCTCATGCACACACAAACGCTATATAACTGTACTACACAGTGGCACTAGCTACTACACCGTACTGTCTGTGTTGTACGCGTTCGGTGGCTGGGATTCGTCGCGGTACAGTACTGTACTGTCGCTGTAGACTTGACTATACATTAATTTAATGTAAATCGATGAGATGATGCTACGCTCCAGGGCATTCCTGCGCCGAGCCCCTCGACCGGGCCGCTTCATGGGCACGGTGCCCTCGCCGGCCTCCCCACTGGACAGCGACTTCAGTCGTGATTTCCTCGACCCGGCTGCTTTCCACGGGCTCCTCACGGAAAAGCACGGTGTTGAGTTCTTCGCAGGGGTGCCGGACTCACTGCTCAAAAACTACTGTGCATATGTAACTGACACAGTGAGCCCAGAGAAACACCTTATCGCGGCCAACGAGGGCGGGGCGCTCGCCGCAGCAGCAGGGCACTACCTTGCTACTTCACGGATTCCTCTCGTCTACCTACAGAACTCGGGGCTAGGGAACATCGTCAACCCTCTTCTGTCACTCTCTTCTAAGCACGTGTATGGCCTGCCGGCCCTGTTGCTAATTGGCTGGCGGGGAGAACCAGGCAAGAGAGACGAACCTCAGCACAATCACCAAGGAAAGCTCATGCCGAGTATGCTGGCATCGATGGAAATTGCAAGTGCCACGCTTCCCGATTTTGAAGAGGGAGCAGCTGATGTTCTGAAGGATGCGTTCTCATACATGCGGCGCAATCAAGAACCGTTCGCTCTGATGGTGAAAAAGCAGACGTTTGCGGGGTACACTCAGCAGCGAGCATCAGAGCCACAATACTCATTAACCCGCGAGGATGCGTACCGGGTGCTCTTGCCGTTGCTTGACGAGTTCAGCCCAATTGTGTCGACCACGGGTTTCGCCTCCCGAGAAGTGTACGAGATTCGTGACGAAGGGTGCGAACCGGGACAAGGTAACCACTCGCGCGATTTTCTGACTGTAGGATCAATGGGGCATGCCTCGGCCATTGCTCTAGGAATCGCACTCGCAAAACCTTCGCGGAACGTGGTATGTCTCGATGGAGATGGCGCGATGGGAATGCATATGGGAAATGCGATGACTGTTGCATTACGCAAACCAAACAACTACTTACACGTCCTCATCAACAATGGAGTCCACGATTCGGTGGGTGCCCAGCCTACGGGGGCATACGATCTCGATTATGAGAAGATCGCACTGGGAATGGGCTATACTTGCTTTGCTCGCGCTGATAATGCGGAGGGCATTGCTGAGGCATACGCTAAGTGTAAGGCAAACAAGGTGGGGGCATCGTTTTTGGAGATTCGGACGAAAGGAGGCGCGCGACCGGATCTTGGGCGGCCGAAGACGAAACCCGTGGCGAACCGTGACGCATATATGGAATTCTTAAGGTCGTAACAGTAACAGTAACAGTGACAGTGACAGTAACAGTTCATGGTTCATGAAATCAATTTACTAAGACTCTGAAATCGACTTGGCGAGACTGATTTAAATTTAAGAATTTAAGCGTAAAGTCTGAAATGTTAAACGTTAAACTGGCAGGTTAAATTCGCATAAAAGTAAAAGCGGCCGATGTGATCGATCAGCGTCGCCGTCTGTCTGTTTTGTGAGATTTGAGTGTTATAAGTAGGAAGTAGAAGTAGAAAAGTTGAAAAGAAATTAAAAAAACAAGGATTACATATTACATTTACATAGGCCCTTCACAACGCACATAATTCGGGGTGTGCCGGGTGACGGATGGACGGATTTCTCATGGCTTGTCTTGCACTAGCTAGAGCTGGAACTCGCAGCACTCTCTACAACAGGGTGCGTCCGCGAGTCAGAATGGGCAGATGACCTGAGAACTGCAGCACTGCTGTACCTCTTCAGTACCAATAGTTTTAGCACGTAACTTTACTACAACTTCTACAAATACAAATACAAAGTACGTAAAGATGTAAATGTAAGATGTAAATGTAAGGGATACTGTCAGTACAGTAGCAAAGTTCCAATGCAACTACTACTGCATGTCGGCTGATGTAGCACGAAGCACTAAATTTAGATTAGCGCTCACGCCAGTCGCAGCTACTACTACTGTGCGCACGTACAGCAGTAAAAGTAGCTCTAGCTCGTCGTCTTACACGTCTAATTTAAATTTAATTTTTAATTGTATCATCTCTCTCTACTGTAGTCGTCTAGCTAGCTATTGTCTAGCATAGTCGCGGTGCAGCTAGCTACTGTTGTAGCGATTTAGATTTACAGATTTGCGGGATTTACCGTACTGTCTTGAGTCTGTAAAACGGGTATATATTTCCTCTCTCGTCGGTTAGACCGTGACAGAGATCGATGATCGATGCAGTCTCTGGAAGTGTGGATCCCGCGGTGTAGTGGGCCGTACTGCTGCCTGTGACGCGACGATCGCCCTCTTCGTGCCAGCGGCCCGAGAGTCCTGGACGTACCAAGTATGGCGCCGCGATCTCCGCCGATCTCTCCGAAGGGGTCGAAGCGGTCGCTGCCGCGCAAGGGGTCGATGGATAAGCTCTCGGGAAGAAATGGTGCGGGGAGAACGCAGCGTACCCAGGCCCCCGTGAGGCACGGGGGGCAGAAGGGAGGGGGAAGTCACCGGAAGCTGAAACGGTCATTAACAGCCCCGTCTGGGCGAGGAGGAAAGGTCAAGGGGCAGAGTTTAAAAAGCAGACAGATGGAAAGGAAAATGCGCATATCCCAAAAGTCCCCCCCACGTTCTTCCACCGGTTCTGCGCGTAATCACAAGGCAGGGTCTTCAAAGTACATGCTGTCTGCTCGTGACAAAGCCATTCAGAAAGGTGCTCGAGGGGCAGGAATAGAATTTGAAAAAGAGGAAAAAAAGAAAAGGGTCGTCAAGAAACCCACAGGTATGCAAAAGTGCTGCCGCAAGTACTGTGGGGGGGGTCCCACAAACGTTCACTTAGAATCTGATCAGGCTCTCGCGACGCAGCGCCGGCTCCGCCTCACGGGGGGAGACCTGCGGCGGCTCCGCGCTTCGTTTAATATGATCGACTACGACGAGTCAGGCGAAATTGACTATGATGAATTTTTAGAGTGAGTGCGAGAAATTGCAGTGTATGCGCCTTGAACGGGTCGTTCACCACCCTGCGTCCTTCTAACACATGCGCCCCCTACCGCTGCATGTCGCGGTGATTTGTATTGTCATCATTTGCCAACGCTGCCAGCTACATGGAAGAGCCGAGAAATAAGTTCACAGACGCTGTATTCCAGCTCATCGATGAAAATGGAGATGGTGTGCTCGAGTTTGACGAGTTCGTGGCGATATGTGGCACCTTCTGTGTGTGGAAGCAGGGTGAGATACTGAGGTTCTGCTTCGACACATTCGATGCCGACGGGGGTGGAACGATCGACGAAGACGAATTCAAGGTGCTATGCGAGACGATCGCTACAAAAGATCCAACTTTTCCAGGAAATTTTGCGCGAGCTCTGGAGGAATTTGACACGAACGGAGATGGCCTGATAGACTTTGATGAGTTTTTGATGCTGAATAAGCGGTATCCCATGACCCTTTTCCCCATGTTTAGACTTCAGGATAAGCTGCAGAGAGCCACACTCGGGGCCGGCAGGTGGCAAAAGATCATGAAGGATCTGAACAAGCTAGACAAGATTCGAGAGTATCGAATGAGCCATGGAGGAGAAATGCCTCCCGAGGGGTGCATGGAGAAACTCTGCCGCTGCGGCGCCCCCAGACTCGGAGAAAACGAGGTCTTCGACGATGGCGAGGAGAGTGGCGGTCAAAGAGTCAAAAGCGTGCGCAGTGCCAAGGAAAGGAAGGGGAGTCGGACAGGGAATGCCAAGCGGTAACTTTTTAAGTTTGCTGCTGCGAAGTCAAAAATTTCAGGTCGGTGGCGGGGGAACACGGTCTCCCGGCCGACGGCTGACACTGACGCTGACCGCAGCTAACAGTAACAGTAACAGTAACAGTAACAGTAACAGTAACAGTAACAGCTAACAGCTAACAGCTAACAGCTAACAGCTAACAGCATCGAATGACGCGCGCACCAAGACTGAAACTGAAACCAGGAAAAAAATAAATCCCGCAAATATTCACGAATTTGTCGATTCTTGCGGTTTATTTCTTCGAGCAATCTGCCCTATCTAAATTATTTTTCCAAAAAAAATTCTCCCAGGTGCTTTTGTCCGGCATGCGTTCAATCACACGCTCGGATTGGCACCTAACTGGCCGGAGAAACATACAGTACTGCATGCTTTGCTTCGGAGACACGATCTTTTGACTGCACGGCTTTCTGGCTACGGCCGAAAGCAGAAGGCGCGGTGTTTGTGACTCGTGGCCTTGTGTAGGGTGTGAAATTCCCTGCGCTCATGAAATGATACAGCAGCCTTTACTTTGTGTGGAGCCAGAGCGCGACGCCTCACTCGACTCGGTGGCTATTTGGGCGTAGTGGAGATTCTCATGATATGTCACAGTACTAAGTTGGCCCCCCATCTCGTCGGCGAAACTAAGGCGTCGCTTCATCTTGCGAATTTGACTCGTTGTTAGATCCACTTTGGGAGTGCCGTCTGCCCCATTCCCATCGCCGCTTGAATCTTGCACGGCCTCACTATCTGCTGTGCCGCTTTCAGACTCCTGTTCTCCCCTCACGACGTAGGGGCTACCTCCTGCACTAGCATTCTCCGTGCCGTCCTCCTTCCTCGCCTCCGTGGCCGACGGGGCCGGGTCGTTCCCTGTGTCTTTTGCACTTGCATCGTTGGACTCCTCGCCGGTGTTACTGGCGGCGGTCGCATTCGTAGACATGATACGAAACTCCACCTATTCTATCTCTCCACTTACCACCCCCTTCTCGCCATGCTCCTAGCAGCACACCTTTTATGGCCAGGCGCAAGCCCCCCTCTCAAAAGCTCCTCCGGAAATGACCTATTTTAATACAAGGCGTCGACGCGAGGCGCTGCGAATTTCCCGTCCCGCTTCCTCCCGGGCACACGCAACCGTCTGCGAAGAACCCACAACACCACAC
>JACLAD010008541.1_pt1 | contig 11156 bp, 10 predicted proteins | sample 8027901 | NCBI WGS metagenome assembly JACLAD01 (sample SAMN15725071, study PRJNA655200) | protist metagenome | isolation source: fluorescence activated cell sorting (FACS) single amplified genomes of... | place: Spain: Blaines Bay Microbial Observatory, Mediterranean Sea | collected 2016-07-05
ACAGAACGAGGGCGTCATCGGCGCGTGGCAAAAGGTCGTGAAGCCGAGGGCGCCACCTGCACCTGCACCGGTTGGGGCGGCTGGGGCGGCTGGGACGGCTGAGAAGGGCAAGGCGCGCGCGAGAGATGCGGAGGGCTTCGCGGGGCAGGCGGTGCTCAGACCGGAGCTGGCGGGGGGTGTCAAGCGGGAAGACGGCGACGCAGCCGCAGCGGGTGACGACGGGGAGCGGAAACCGGCTCTCCGAGATCAGGACGGTTACAGTGGAGCTCGCCCGACGGTATCGGCGGACGCCGATGACCGGGACGACCACGCGCTGCCCGCCGTCGAAGCCGCCACGAAGCGCGGCTTCCTGCGCGAAAAGTCCGCCGCCGACCTCTACGACGACGACGACTCAGACGACCCGCTCGCGGCGCTCGGTCCGATCAAGTTGAAGAAGCGCCGGTTGACGGTCAAGGAGCAGCAGGCGGAGGAGGAGCAGCGGCTCGCGCGCGAGCGGGAGGTGAAGGAGGTGTGGAGGGCGAGGGAGGAGAGGAAGGGGAAGCGGAGCAAGTGGGAGGCGGTGGACCCGACGCAAGAGGAGACGGACACGTTTGATCCGTTCGCGGACGCCGCCGCCGCCGCCGACGCGGATCCTTCGGCGGGGGACCCGTCCGCTGAGACGGCAGGGTTGGCTTCAGAGGGCAAAGACGCGGCTGCTGGCAAGGCAGACGAGGCTATGGCCGAGGAAGAACCCAAGCCCCAGCCGAGCTCGTCGCTCTTCAAGAAGCGGAAACGGCCCGGGGCGGCAGGAGGCCTCAAGGGCAGTAACAAGTAGCGATTGCCTCTGGTCCGTCGGCGGAAAGGACACGCTACGAAACACGCATGACAGGGGACCGCAGAGTCCTGTCCCGTCGGTGGCTCGTGCCCGATTCTGCTTTCGTTTTGGCGAAATCGGCTGGCGGACGGAACGACGCAGGCCGCATTCGCTTTGTTCCGCTGCCGGCGGTCTCGCCGGGTTGCGGCGCGTAGCTTGCAAGCTATCGACGCAAGGGCTTGCGCGGGATTCCGACAAGTTGCTCGTGTTCCGAGCAGCGAGACTCCTGCCAGGATCGTCCATGCAGTTTGTCAGAAACTCGCGACCGGGCATGACGGTCCCCTCCCCGGACTAGATTCGCTTACCTCTGTTACGCTCATTCGAGCTCTTCACCGCTTCGCCCTTTGTTTCGCCGGCTGCATAACCTCGACGCGCTTCACCCCCTCGAGCTTCCGAAGATCCTCCTGCACGCGCCGAACCTCTTCTCCGCTGGCCGAGATTGCAGCGCCTGCTACATCGCGCAGAGCAACGACGTGCTCGGTCGCCATGATTCCTGGTCCGATGGGGCCGAGGTACTGCAGCTGTGCGCTCGGCGGCGACGGCCCGGGTAGCGGAGGTGGGGCGGTCGAGGCGGTCGAGAGGACGAAATAGGTCGCTTGAGGGTCGTCCAGCTGCAGAGGGGCGCTAGACATGCTACAGGCCGCTAGCAAATTCAGGCGTCCGAGGAGAGACGAAGGTGGCGGGGCGGGGTTCACGAGTCTCGACGTAGAGAAGGGCAACGACTATTTCCAGAGCGATAAGGACTTTTCCAAGACCATTGGATAGATGTATTCGTATCTAGATTGTATTCCGCGTACAACAAGCCTGCCCACGAGATAGATCCGGAAAAGAAACCATACTGAAGCAGTTCCTCCCGGCGCCGCAGCTCTGAATCACCGGATCCGAACGCACGCCTCGCCCTCTTCGCTGTACTCCCACCCAGGGGCACATTCCCAGATCTCGCACCTGCCCCACACGCAGTCGACGTCGGTCGCGCCGGGGAGACTCGTGCAGTCGAGGCCGCCCCGCCCCGCGCAGCCGCCGCAGTGCTCGACGTCGCTCTGGGTTGCGGGAAGATCCGTATCAGTCCCCTCTGCTGCGGAAGAGCCACAAACGAGGCACTCACCTCAGTATCTACGCAGGCGGAGCGGTCTCCGAGCGAGCAGAGCGTCTCGGAAGCCGGGCATGCACTGATGATTGGGCGTTTCGGTCGGCTTTGCGAACCCTTGCGACGCACGCACTTGCCGGTTCCGACGTCACAGGAGTCTGTGTATGAGTGTGTGAACGGTCAGCATCCCCTGCGCCAGGCGAGACAGTTACTCTTCGGCACGCACGGTCCGGAGCGCAGAAGGAATCGTTCGCGGGGTAGAGTCCGCCTCCGGTACACCCTGCCCCCGTACCGCCGCAGATGTCGTTCAAACCGAGCTCGAGGTGACCCAAGCAGGGTCCGCACGTGTCCTCCTCGCACCCGACGTCAAAGTTGTAGTACACGGGGTGCTCCGTCGGCCGTCGACCCGGTCCCCCTAGGCTGTAGATGTCCGCGAAACCACTCGCCGTTAGCATCCCGTTGCGCGTGGGGAGGCGAGAGGTTAGCCCGTACCAGCGTCCGTAGCTGCAGGCCGCGTCGCCTCCGTCGCATGTCGCGCTGCCCGGCGTGGTTTCGGCGCCCTCTCTTGATGGCCCAGAGTCGCACTTTGCGCCTTCAATGCCGCAGAAGTAGGCCTGGGCATACGGGTCAAGGACGCAGCTGCCGATCTTGACGCCTGGACTAGGGAAGATGGCTGCGGGCGAGTACTTGTCTCAGTGTCTCCTTCGGGCGCCGCGGAGTCTGATTTGAGGCTCACCGTCACATGCGCTGTGATCTACAGGGAGGGAATCGGACGTGAGCGCTTGGGTCGTAGCAGAGAGAATGGGAGTGGATGAGGCGTACCGGGAATTGGCATGCCTTCGTCGTCGTATTGCGTGCACGGGTACCGCCCGTAAGAAGCAGGCGTTGCATCCGCGGCGAGAGCAGCGACATCATGTGCCCAAGCAGAAAGGAGCGCAAGCGATAATGCCAGAGTGCGGACACTCATCTTCGAAAGCAACAGCGAGGCGGAAAGCACACCCCGAAAAGAGGGGAACCAGTAGCGAGCAGCTGTCGGCGCATTCGAGATGCAGTACGAGCGCGGGGCAGCGTCAAAACATAATCGGCGCGCGGCCCTCCGAGGGCGGAATGAAGTGAAGCAGGCCTGGCCATGCCGGGAAGCTTCGGTCGGTCGGATTTCCGGCCGTGAAGGGTCGGAGCCGCGGCCGTCCACGTACGGTCCACCAAGCAGCGTGTCAGCAGAGACGGCGCGATCGACAGGGCGGTCGCGACGAGGGAACCGATCAATGCATGCGCGTTCGGCAAGCTCTGAGCGATTGCCGGCCGAAGAAAGGGAAGCGGCCGTGAACTGCAGCGGCAGGTCTCGCCTGAAGCTCGGCGACGAAGGTTCGGTCAGCTTGTCTGAGCTGCCATTACGCCAGCTAGCGGTCGGAGCCTCGCAATGTAGAAACGTAAAACGGGCCGTGCCAGCGTAAGCAGAGCATGCCGCGGTGCAGGTACCGGACTGAGGCCTGAGGTGAGACATTGCGATGAGCGGCGCGGAGAATTGAGTCGCCGGCCGGCGTTTGATCGGGAGCGCAAGTCGATTACTGATCGACAATACTGGACTGACTACCGGAGTTCCGGCGAACATACATACGCGTCTCAGCTGGTACGTCGGGGAGCCGGCCGCCACGATCATGCTTCAGCAACTGAGGTCGCGAACAAAAAGTCTTGGCATGGCCTGGCCGTAGCTAGCGGAAGCTGTTCCCAGCCGATATACGACCCCTGTCGTGAGGTCCGGACGGGAAGGGAATACGCGGCGCGGGGTGCAGAGGTCGCCACGGACCGCGGGCGCCGCACCGAGATCCTAACGCCGGACTCAAAAAAGGAAATAGTATGTCCATCAGGAAGAGACTAGGATGAGAAGCGGAAAGGAAGGGCGCTCCGCAGGTCAAGCAAATGCGTAGACGTCCGACTCGAGGTCCTCGAGGAGCCCGACCTCCTTCGGCGTCCATCCCAGGAGCTCGCGCGTCTTTTGACTGCTCGTTGGGTTAATCGCCTGCAGGAAAAACGCCAACATCCCCATCGGCTTGAGCTCCTCCGGCCCGAGCTCTTTCAACTCGAGGTCGACTTTGGCAGCGAGCGCGCGCATGACCTCGCGGAACGGGACGCGTTCCTCCGCGACGGCGTGCAGGATCGAGCCTGCGGGGGCGGACTCGAGCGCGAGGCGGTACAGCGCCGCAGCGTCGCGGACGTGCCCGCCCGGGACGACCGGCGGAGGATTGCCGTCGCCCTCGCCCTCGAGGGCGCAGGGGACGAACCCGAGCTGGCGCGCGGTCTTGGCGAGGAGGGAGAGGATGCCGTGGTCGTCGCCGGGACCGTGGACGGTCGGACAGAGGCGGATGACGGACGCGCGGATGCCTTGTGAGGCGAGGGAGAGGGCCATGTCTTCCGAGACGCGCGGGAGCGGGCGTTTCTCCAGGGGGAGGACCGGCGAGTCCTCTGTCGCAGGCTCGTCGAGGTTGGAGCCCCCCGGTTGCTTAACGACCATGAGGGTACCGCTCGTCGTGATGAGCGGCTTGGTGGTACCGAAGAGGGGTTGGGCGAGCGCTAGGATGGCGCGGCGGTCCAGCTCGCAGCCGTCTTGGAAGCCGGCTGCAGGGTCGTTGAAGCCTCCATGGCGGAAAGCGAGGTGAATGACCTGCGAGTATGGAGTCAGAACCAGGTCTCGGGTGCCCGCGGAGAGTGAACGGAACCTCACCCCGTCGGCTTTGGCTGCGCCGGCCTTGAGCGATTCTTCGTCCTCGAGCGAACCCTCGTGCACCTCGGCCCCAAGGGCGCGGAGCTTGTCGGCGTTCTCCTTGGAGCGCGCGAGTCCGAGGACTCGGTGGTTGTGCGCCAGGAGCTCTTGGACGACGGCGGTTCCAACAAAACCGGCTGCGCCCGTGACAAAAACGAGCATAGCGATCGGGGGCGGCTGGCAGAGCTGAGAGCGCAATGAGAGAGGAAGCAAGAAAGGGAAGGCGCTGCTTCCGCAGGCAGCCTGCTCTGACGTGGGTCGAGTGGAGGCGGTCGGAGGTGGGAACGGACCTCGGCGAGTCGGCGTTCGGGGACGGATCTTCCCCCGTCTCGGAGCCCGGCAGCCCGTGCACGAGTGGAGGAGCGTTGACAGGAGCAAAGATAGCCGGCCGACAGAGAAGCTAGATGCGTAGCGAGAGGTAGTTACGAGCGCCGGTCCAGGATAAGCGCCAGTGCAACAGCATCGGGTCGGAGAGCAGTCAAGGTGCGGTGACGCGGCGTATAGCGCGAGTAGCCAGCCAGGACAGTTCGGAGTCGTCAAAGCTTCATAGCCTGCTTCCCGGTCTAGTCCTCCGGCGGTGCGATGGCGAGTCAAAGTGACGTCGAGAGTCGAAGAGCGGACGAGTGAAGCAAGGGTCGCTCGTTGTCGACCACCACCGCCGCAAACGCACGCAGAAACAGGCACCAGGCGGCCTCGCGCAGGCATCTATATATTTGCCTGCGCTCTCCAGCTGCGAGGACGGCGTCTACTTGGAGCGTACGCCCGACGGACGCTCGCCGCCTCTCAGCCGAAAACCGGCGTCCTGCTCGGTCTGTCTCCTCGCGCCCTGATAGTTGAGCAGAACATTACAGTCAAGTCGAACTGACGTTCTCTCACTCCCAGGTGCGCGCTGCAGCGGGACCGATGAAGAAGCCGCCAGGGCGTCCGCCGCACCCGCTCTCCCCACCCGAGTCCTCATCGGCCCCGAATGCTGCCACCGCCGCTCATAGCGAGCTGTACGAGCGTCAGATCGATGCAGAGGATCCCCTCTTTCCGGCGAGTCCTCCAGTCGACAGTCATGGGGCAGCGATGCAGCGAAGCAGCTCGGCGCGGACGACGGAACCCCTCGCCGGCCCTCCTGCGGCTGGAGTAGCCGCAGATGCGCGAGGACGCGGGTCATCCGGCGTCGGCATGGACCGACAGCTCAGCTCGCACACTCCGTCGATGCGCAGCCACGCGACCTCGCCCCTCGGGTCGCCAACTCACGCTCCGACCGCCTTCGCACCCTTTGCCGCTCCTCCGCTCGCCCACGGGATCTCGGGTCCCTCTCGACTCACGCTGCCCGCTGCGCCGCATCTTCTTTCCGCGACAGCGCTTGACCCGCTCCCGGTGATGCACCTGGTCGCGCTCGTGCAAGCGCTCTCCCGCGACCTCGACGAGACGCAGGCGTCCCTCCGCGCCCACCGCGCCGAGCTCGCCGCGCTCGAGAAGCTCGTGCGCAATCAGGGCGCGAGCGAAGGCGAGGTCGAACGGGTCAAGGTCAGGGCGAGGACGGAGGCCGAGGAGCGCGCGGGGGAGAGGCCGAGGGTACGCGGGCTGCAGAGTGCCGCGGGCGGATTGCAGGAAGAGTGGTCGATCGAGCTGCTCCTGTCGCAAGAAGAGGCGTTACCTGCCGAGACTGAGGTGCGTCTGATTGCCTTCCGACAAGCGTCGCTGCGACTGACGGCCCGCGCGCGACAGGTGGACCTCGACCTGGAAAACTTGACCGAAGCAATCTCGTCCAACGCCTTCGACCTCGGCCTCTCACCGAAACCACCAACTGTCGCTTCGATGCCAACGCCGGTCGCGGACGCGAACGAAGACGCCGCTTCGGTCCGGTCGCGAGCTTTGTCGCTACCTGCGTCGACATCTGATCCGCACGAGGACGACTCGGTGACCGAGACGGCCGATGAAGCCGCCTCGGTGTCGTCCGCGCCGCTACTCTCGAAGCAGGTTGGACCTGCTGCAGCGAAGAACCCGACAAGTGCAGGTCGCCCGCGTCATGCTTCTCTGTCGGCCCGATTTGTGGGCTACATCGCCGGCGCCCCTCCCGCGTCAACCGCCGGCGGCCCTTCCCCCAAGAAAGGATCTTCAGCCGGCACAGCCGCATCAGCCACGACGACGACGACGACAAGTCCGGAACAGAAGCGCAGACCCCGCTCTGGCAGTCTGAAGAGCGTCAACAGTGTCGCTTCGTCCGTGACGAGCGGCGACCGGAAAGCGGGCTACGGCGACTGGCTGACGGGGTGGCGGTGGAGTCGGAATGGGGATTCAGGGTCGTCGCTGAAGGGGTCTCGAGATGCCGAGTCCGTGCAGGACCCCTCAGCGTCAGAGGCCGCAGTACAGGAGGAGCAGGAAGAGCGCACCCCGACAGGGTCGAGCGCCTTTGCCGCGCCGTCCGAGTCCGAACCCGCTGGGCAGCAGTCCTCAGAAGGAGGTCCTCGTTCGGATTCTGGAAGCTCGCAGGCGGCGGCGGAAGCGGGAGACCGCTCGAGGCCTTCGAGTCGGCGCACCTCCCGGACCGCCGACTCGACCCTCGATACGACTTTGCCCGGTTCGCCGGGACCTGCATCAGCCTCGGCGGGTCCTGATGCCGTTACAACACCACTAGGGAAGTCGAAGGCTCCGGCTCCGGCCGTGGCGGACGACGAGGCCGGACCGGAGACCGACTTTCTCTCCCCGCCCGAATCGCCGACCTCGCTGCGGAGACGCAGTCCCGGTCCGCCGCACGCGCTTCGGCGCTCGTCGCAACACCAGACTACGACCGCTACGGCTGTTCTCTCGACCCCTTTGACGGCGTCGACCATGTCGTTACCGACTTCGTCGCCGAATCGGCTTTCGGGGTACGGGTCTTCGGGGCCCACTTCGCCGGTTCGGTCCCCGTCTGCGCGGTCTGTGCCTTTACCGGACGGAAGGGAACCGGCTTCCGCGATCCTGAGGGCTGAAGGCCCGGACTCGGCTGCAGCAGAAGAGGAAGACAGCGATGACGAGGAGGGAGAGAGGAGCGCCGCGCGCCGACGATTCGTGCCTGGCGTTCCGCTGTACACGGCTCCGGAGTCCGAGGCGGGTGGGTCTGCGGGCGGACGACCGCTTAGCTCGCTCGCGGCGGGCCACAAACTCGCCCAGTCCGCCAAGACGACGATCAACCGCGCGCTAGGGGTCAATCGGGCTTCGTCGCCTTCTTCCGCATCGAACTCGTCCGCCGAGGCTTTCAACAACCTCCTGAGCTTGCCGGCCAAGCTCCCTCCGCTCTCCCTCGCGCGCTACTCGCCGTTCGCACACCCGACGCTGTCCATGCCCGCGACGCACGTCTCGCTCTCCGCTTCGACTCCTTCCCTCGGCGCCGCCTCGGCCGGACCGGTAGCGGGTGCCTCGCCCCTCGCCGCCCACACGGCCGTGCTCGCGCCCGCCGGCGCGACCAAGGGGGCTGCCCAGACGATGGAGCTCGATACGATCTCCGCCGAGGCCGCCCCGCCCTCGCTGGCGCTCCTGAAACCGTCGTATCAGTCCGCGGCTGCGGCCGCCGGAGTCGCAACGCCCGAGGACGAAGACGGGCCGATGATTGATCGCTTCGGGTTCATCTACGATGTTCATACGGGGATGGCGCTCCTCAAGGAGAGTCGGCGCAGGAAGGCGGGCGAGTCGGGATCGGACGTGGACGTGCGCGAGCCGGAGACGGTTGGGGCTGCGGACGATGGGGAACGGACGCGAAGCGGAGACAAGGGCGTCCCGGCGGTGATGACGACCCCGCAGACCGAGCTGGAAGTGCACCCGCAGCTCGACATCCTCCGGGAGGCGATCGGTCTGACCCCGACCATCGAGACGGACCGGGCGCCCCTGTCGCCTGCTCTCGCTGCGGGGCCGGAAGGCGAGCGGCGCGCCGCCGGAAGCGAAACGACCTCGTCCGCTGCGGATGCGCGTCCGTCCCGCTTGATCCGGACTCCCTCGTCCGCAGGCCGAACTCGCCAGCGGCCCTCGCCATCTCCATCGCCGTCTCCGTCTCCGGCTCCGAACGGAACCGGCCCGCAATCGATGCGGGCCCTGCTCGTCCAGCTGCGGACCATGACCGACGCGGTCGAGCAGTCGCAGCAAGCGGCCTGGGATGCGTTCATCCGGCGGCGGCAGGCGAAACTCGCGAAGCTGAAGCAGGCACAGCTCGGAGACGAAGGGGCGCCGATATCGGCCGCGGCGCGCGAGCGGGACCGCGAGAGGAGGAAATCGCTCTTCCTTGGAGAGGAGAGCCTGTCGGCGGCGGCGGATGCTGTGAACCTGGAGGCGTGGTCTTCGGAGAATTTGGTCGGGGTCGCGCAGATGGGGACGGAGAAGAAGGGAAAGAAGGAAGACTGGAACGAGTTCAAGGAGCTCGTACGGAAGGGGATCCCGATCGCGTACCGGCCCAAGTGAGTTCTTTGCCTCTTGCGCCTCCCGCTCGAATTCTCTCTGATCCGGGACTTGTTTCTGTCACGCAGGATCTGGGGCGAATGCTCCAGCGCGAACGAAGCGCGCGAGCCCGGGGTGTACCAGGAGCTGCTGGCCCAGCCCACGACCGAGGCAGAAGCCGCCTGCCTGAAACAGATCGACATGGATTGTGGGTTCTTCCTCCCGCGGCTGACTCGGTCCCTGTACGCTGACTTTGTCCGGGCGCATCAGGCCACCGCACCTTCCCGACGAATGTGTTCTTTGCTGGGAACGGTCCCGGCGTGGCCAAGTTGCGCAATGTGCTTGTCGCCTATTCGCGACGAGATACCACCGTCGGATGTGGGTCGACTCGCCGCCCCTTGTGCAAGACCCCGAGGGAATCAAGGAACTGACGGGATTGTCTCGCGCTCCACAGATTGTCAGGGCATGAACAACCTCGTCGCGACTCTTTTGCTGACACATCCCGCCGAGGAAGACGCGTTCTGGGTCCTTGTTTGCATTATCGAGGTGCGCCGTGCTCGACGCAAGTGCTTTACCGCGGCCCTCTGACCTCTCCGGCTACCGGTCCGAGCAGAACATCCTGCCGTCCGACTATTACACCTCCCACCTCCTCGTCTCGCGGGCGGATCAGAACGTCCTGCGGGATCTAGTCGACCGATGCTTGCCGAATCTGGCGGAGCACCTCGAGGAGCAAGGGGTCGAGTTGTCCGCGATCACGTTCGGCTGGTTCCTGAGCTTGTTCACGGACTGCCTGCCGATCCAGGTGAGTTGGGCGAGTCGTACCTGCCAGAGGCGGACATTTGAGCTGATATGGGATGTCCCTCTGCACTGCAGACATTGCTGTACGTTCCCCCTGACAAGCGGGCCAGATCCGACTGAGGCTGACCTTCCCAGACCTCCGCTTTTCGATACGCTCGCAGCCGCGTCTGGGACCTCTTCTTCGTCCACGGGACTATTTTCCTGTTCCGAGTCGCGATCGCGATCCTCAAGCTGCACGAGGCGGACCTGCTCGAGTGCGATTCTGCCGCAGGGTTGTACGCCATGCTCGGTTCGCTCCCGGCTGGACTGTGGAACGCGGACCGGCTGCTCAAGGTGCGCAACCGAATCCGTGACTGCGGCATCTCTCCCTGTGCAGGCGGAGTTGCTGACCTTCTGCTCACTCGCTGGGCTTTGACAGGTTGCGTGCGATGACCTGGCGGGAGTGATCCGAGACCGCGACGTGGCGAAACTGCGGAACCGGCATGTACTCGCATTGGAGGAAGAGATGGGACTAAGGGAGGCTGCGTAGCTGCATTGCTAGACCCCCACTTCACCGCTGCTAGCCATTTTTGCCCAGATGAAGAGGGGGGGCGCCGAGAAAGGTTCTGTGAGGACTTGGGCAGAAATCGGCCGACTCGGTTCGTCGGCGCGTCACAGTGAGGAAGCTGCTTTACTCGCTCACTATGGAGGGCATTGCGATTGCGGACCTCACAGGGTATGTTACGCTGAGCGCAGGGAGCTGTGAGCCTAGCGCTGACTGTGCCCCGTGGCTGCAGACGGCGGATTCTGGCGACGCATTTCGCGTCTCCGCTGCGAGCGAACCTCGCCCTTGACGCCGCGTCCAGCTCTACACAGGCCGTCGTCTGGGTGCCCGGCATCGGCGCAGCATCACTCGATGAGGACGACGACGACAGCAGCTCGGACGAGGAGCTCGAGGAGAATGCGTGGAGAGACTCGGCGCGGCGGCGGACAGACGCGGCGGGCGGCGGACGAGGTGGGGCAGGCGGAGTCGTCGTCTGCCAGATCATCAGGAACGGACTCCGCTACATGGCTCCTGTAACCAGAGACAGTGCGTATAGGAGGGCCTCTGGATGCTCTGGCCGCCGCGACCGCTGAGACCCGCTGGCTCCCGCAGTCAACCCCGTCGTGCCGTTGACCTTCTTGACGGATTTCTACCACGTACTGGAGACCTATATCCCCGGCCCGGTCACAGAAGCTACAATCAAAGTCCGTACTGAAGCTAATCCACCTCCGCCGCT
>JACLAD010014033.1_pt1 | contig 11151 bp, 10 predicted proteins | sample 8027901 | NCBI WGS metagenome assembly JACLAD01 (sample SAMN15725071, study PRJNA655200) | protist metagenome | isolation source: fluorescence activated cell sorting (FACS) single amplified genomes of... | place: Spain: Blaines Bay Microbial Observatory, Mediterranean Sea | collected 2016-07-05
CCATTCATCAAATGATTCAATAATTTTCCAACCAAATGTTCCTAAACATCCATCACAAAATATCTCTTTTACTTTAAACATTCCATTTAAAAATGTTTTACAAACTGTTGGTCCCATCGTGGTATCTCCAGAATTAAATAAGCTATCTACTAAACATCCACATGTTGTATCATCAATCTCTATTTGTCTTTGTATCATCGCCGATGAATCAAATAAATGTTGACCACATTGAATACATCCATAAATAATATGCTTATTATTTACTAAAACTTGACTCGAATTAATTTCTACATTGTTTGATACTGTATTTGCTAAATTTCCATTCATATTCATCGATCGATTATTACAAATATCATGCAATTTCTTCTGTAGATTATCTCGTTCTCTTTGTATTCGAGCTAATTCTTCTTGAGCTTTCTTCAATGCCTCATCTTTAATATGTAGAGCACTCTGCAATTTCTGATTTTCTTGCTGTAATATCTGTATCTCCTGTCCTTGAGCCTGTGTATTACATAATGGATAATAAGTAAAGTAACATTAAATTGTGTTGTATGGACAGTGTTAATTGTATCAAATCGAATGGATTGTTTTGTAGAAATTAATCTGTTTATACTTAACTGCAATTATATGTTGATTAGTTTGTTGTAGACATTGTGTCTGCATTCTTAATTGTAATGTCTCTGATTGTAAGTCATCTCTTTCTTTTTCTAATTCCTGATTTCTTGAACGTAATGTTAATGTTTGTGATATCATCACAGCCTCTGTTTCAACATTAGCTGTTTTATCATCATTAAGATCTTCGTTCATTTCCTGTACTTTATCTCCATTCTCTCCATGATCTCCATCCTCATTTTGATTCTCCTCATGAGGTCCAGTGTTACTGATGGTGGTTTTTGTATTTTTGTCTTTCTCATCATCATCAATGGGTATTACAGGTAATGTTGTTCCATATTCGTTGAGATTAACGTATTGTTCATGAATTTGAAGGTTATTTTCTAATAACATATGATCATGAGATGCAGTATATGATTTACTTGGCATTTCTTGTTGAACTACTTCAAATTCTAAATTGCCATCATATGATTGAGCAGATGATGCATTTCGTGATGATCTCTTGGTTGAACCTTGTTTTGGAGACCATACAGAAAACCAACCCCAATTAGAATCCTTTGTGTTTATTGAATCTGCGTTATCCAAATGAATTTGATTAGGATTAGTCTTATCAGTCATTATTGTGATAGAATTTGCTTTACTGAGAGTCTTATTGTATGGATTTATGTGGTTTTATGTATGTATAGTCATGGTGATTGTTGTGAGTGTATGTAAATTATCTATTGTTCATTTAATCAGAATACTCATAATTGATATAAATTTGATTAGAAAATAGCGGTGATGCGTAATGTAGCTGCTAAACTGAATGAATTTTCTGCTGAACTTTCCGAATTATATCAGATTCACAAATAGTTATTTATTCCTCGAGGATGGTTTAAAAGAGTTCGACTTCAAAAGGTTGCCAAAAACTTTCCTTGTTAACAAAAAGAAACAGAAGGCAAAGCAGACAATATGGAACGAAATCAAACATTACTAATGGCCCTAATCTATCATGATGAAATTTAGTAACTCATGCCATATGGAAAAACGTGTTCAATTTACTTACATTTTGCCCTGTTTCTTGAGGTAAGACACTCTCCATTCAATATATAATTTATGGCAATACAACAAGAAGAAGTTATGGGAGAATACATGGATGAATCATGGAAGTTCGTTTGTCAAAAAACTTTGCTTGTAGACAAAAGGGGATAGGAACCTATACATAGCAACTTAGACAGTATGGAAAGCTTCAATATTATAAATATAACACACATAAACAATTCATGCAATATGAAGGAACATTTCCTTCTACCATTTCTTATTTCTTATCCCTTGCTCAATAAAGGCTTCTAAATGGACTATTTAATTAACGCCAATACTGGAAGATACAAACAAATGCCATGTGATTCATTGCATTTACTGTACTATACAAAGGAATGCAGTCAAAAAGAAACAGAATGCAAAGCAAGCAATATGAAATGGATTACAAACATTACCATTATTTGTAACACAGTTTATTGATAATGATATCCTGTAGCAACTCATGCCATGTGGAAACACGTATATAGTTTAGATGAATCAATTCCAGGATCCTGTCTCTTGCGAAATGAGGTTTCTCGAGACATTATATAATGTATGTAAATATGACATGAAGAAGTTATGGGAGAATGCATCGCTTTATCTTTTGTGCATAATGGAGAAACTTGTACTTTTGCAATGATTTTACATTACGTACAGAATATAGCCGAATAATGAGTAAATTGGCCTTTTTTAGTAAAATCTATCCAGCAAAATGACCCCAACTCAAAATAGAAAGGACGTAGCTACCTTTTTTATAACGTTGTGGACTTGTGCCAAAAAACTCGAGTGTTAGTTTTCTACATTCACTCAGGCAAATCATTCCTGCCTGTTGGAGTTTAATCAAATTCCATTTCATTTCTATATCACATTTACATATTACATTTACTACTACGATCTATAATAATCATACCATATCATATCAACAATGTCATCAACAAAACCAAAGCAAAATGATGATAATTCAGGATGGATTGACGTGAAATCAAATAATCAATCTCCAAGTTCAAAACGAAGAAGACGACGTAAAAATAAGAATAAGAATAACAACAATTCCACCAATACCAATACCAACACCAACACCAAAATCAAGACAAGATCCACAGCCCCAAAGCATGCAGCACCTCCAAATGCTGCCACAATTTATTGTCAATGGTATCAAGAAGTTCAGTGTAATATTTGATATTTTCTGTGCAAGGATATCATGTAATGATTATATCACATATTTTTCCATTATCCATTACCTATCAAACAGGGAATCTGTCATCGTGGCAAAAATTGCTTTTTTATCCATGAGTTAGATCCATTATCAACAAAGAATCCAATTGAACATAAACAAATGATCAAATCATTATTATCTCCAAACAAATCACAATCAAATACACAAAATGTCAAAGTTCAATTAAAAAAACCAACACAACCTCAACAAGAAACAGATAAATTCATATTACCATCACAAAATAAAGCATTCCAACAATCTATAACCAACAAGAAATATAATAGATACTCTGATTTTGATCCCAATGCCGGAAAACAACCACAATCACAGCAACCGAACATCTATAACAATAACCAACCACCAAATCCTTATGCTGCTCCATTCCAACAACAACAAATCCAGCAACCATTACAACAGCAAATGTATCCTCCAAATCCCTATCTACCTCCAATGCAGCAACCAATAGCACCAATCTCGCAACCTATAACCAAACAACCTGCAAATAACAACAATAATAACAACAATACCTTCACAATGAATGCTAATGCGGTTGAATTTGTTCCTTCTTTTGGACCTCCAATAACGTCACCAATGGCTAATATGAATATGAATGTCCCATCGCCAATGAATAATGGTGCTCCTAATCCATATCCAGTAACACCAACCAAGCAACCACCAGGATTTAACCCATACTTAACTGCACAAAATGCACATACTGTAAATCCTCATGCTTTAAGCAGAGATTTCAAGCAAACACCGGATAAATCACCATCTAAATTTCAAGCACATGATGAATTGATAAATAATCCAGAATCATTTAATGAGGATGATTATGAAATATGGGAAGATGAGAATGGAGAAATTATTGTTGTTGAGAAAGATCAGTTATACGGAGATGATCCATATTATCATGATCAGAAAATCTTGAAAGAATATAATAAACAAAGACAATTAAATGGAAATAATAATACAAATATGACACAAAAAGGAATCAGATCTGGTGGACAAACATATGTTTACGGTGCTAATCCCAACTTTGATGCCAATAGAAATGGGACCAGTAATAATAACAATAACTATGATGAAAAGCAAAATGATGATAATTATCCATCGATATCAACTTCATCTCCATCAAATCGAAGAAAGAGAAGGAATGCAAAAAAGAACGGCAGCGGATATGCATCGGCTGCTGCTAAATTTGGACATGTTTATCCATCAAAGGGTAAAGTTGAATCATTTGATACTCATTCTAATCCAGATTACGATCCAAATGCTAAAATCTGTAGATTTTGGTTAAATGGGAGATGTGCATACAGTGAAAATTGTAAAATGGCGCATAGATTTGAGACAAATTCATGTCCTCATTGCGACAAAAATGTTGGAAAATCCCCATTGATTCAACAACAAGTTTAGTAAATCTGTTATATACATTCCCTATTTTGCTATAAATGTGATGTTGTGTTATTATATAGCATTTGGAGCAATGTTCCAGTAAAACAATGTTAGATGAAGAGAATAAAATGAGTGAGAATATTGAATGCGGGATTTGTAGAGAAAATATCTTAGAAAAAGGAGTTAAATTTGGATTATTGACAGGTTGTACTCATGCATTTTGTTTACAATGTATTCGTGAATGGAGAGGAGTACTAAATCAAAGTAAAGATGTTGTCAGATCATGTCCTATTTGTCGTCAAATTACATGGTTTATAGTTCCATGTGATAGATATGTTAAAGATAATAAGAGGAAGGAAGAAATTATAGAGAAATATAAATCAAGATTATCTGAAATACGTTGTAAACATTTTGATGAAGATGAAGAATGTCCATTTGGTTCATCATGTTTTTATAAACATGTAAGAAAAGATGGAACTGTTGATGAGAAGGAAGTTAAATTAAGACATGTTGTTAATGCTGATGGAGAAACTGAAATAATGAAACAAATGAGATTATCTGACCTTTTATTTGGGGATCAATGATTGATGAATATATAATGAATGATGAATGGTGGGTTTTGTTTGATGTTATGAATTATTTCTAAATACTACGTACTTTTTGTTTTTGATAATTTTTTATTTTTGTTTTTTGTTATGGATTTTACTGTGTTTGTTGCCATTTGAAAAGAATTTTATTTTATAAATGAAATAGTTTCAATTGAGAGCATCTATCATTTAATAATTGGTCATGTCCCATAATTCTCATCAGCAACACCATCTGTACTAATTAGTGGTTCATAGCCATCCAACATACAGTTAGTAAAGATCAGATTCGATCATTTCTGGGTCTTTTTCCTTCCGATAAATAATCCCATAAGTGATAGTGGTTTCGCATCAATGTTAAATTATGTCTGAGTGGATCATCAATGTGAAACTTCGGATGAAGGGAGATTCGTTTTCGGGTTTTTTGTTCTTTTCTTTTTTACCCCAGAGTTTTTATTTCCCCCTGAGATTGAAGATGGCTGAAGAAAAAGAACAAAGGAAATATTCATCTGAAGATATAACAGCACCTGATTATGTAGATCCAGATGAAAAGAGCAAGATTACCGCATGGATCCATACTGTATTGGATATTCAAAATAATAATGATATTGATTTATTTGAGGAAATAAAATCAGGGATAATACTCTGTAAATTATTAAATAAAATTAAACCAAATACCATCAACACATTCAAAGAATCTTCCATTGCTTTTTTTCAGAGAGAAAATATACAAAAGTTTATAGCAGGATCAATAGAAATTGGATTGGATAAAATAGATACATTTGATACCAATGATTTGTATGAAAAACAAAGATTAAGTTCTGTTATTAAACATTTATTTGCATTGCATGAAAAAGCAAAACATATTGGATTTGATGGTCCATTCATTGAGGATTTAGAACGGCAAAAGAAAGAGCAACAGTCAATGAAGTCAGACAAGGAACATAATACAATTATATCATTTAAGAATACGCCAATTATTCATGTTCAAGATTATTCGGTCAATTTTGATGTTGATAAACTCAAATTTAATCATGATAAAAAGGAGAAAGAGAGTGATAATGAGGATGATAATAACAGCAGTTTATCGGATATGGAGAATACCAATGACAATTTGGAGGAAAATGAACATGAATCCAAAGAAAATATCGATTATGACCAGGAGTTAGATGCGGCAAAATCGGAACCACAAAATATATCAAAGGAAGTGGAGAATAACAATAATGTTGCTGAAGTTGAATTGGATTTAAATTTAGATGATGGGCATAAGGTTAATAATGAGGAACAGAAAGAAGCGGTGGATATTGACAAAGATGGTGATATTGAAACGTTGAAACAGCAGGATCTGTATAAGGATGTGGACAATGAGACATTAGATGCTGACGCTGAATTGGATTTGAAATATGATAAAAATGTAAATATAACTAATTTGAATGAGGTTATACAGAGAAAAGATATTGATCATGAAATGATAAAGGAACAAAACTTGCAAAATAATATTGAAGTTACAGAAAATGAGAAGGATATTGGATTAGATTCACATTTAAATGATCAGAATAATGATAAATTGGAAGATGACAACAAGCAAATTGAGCATGAAGTCAATATGGATCACCATGATTTATTGCAAGATGTTGAAGAGCAAGACAAAGTAATGGTTGTTCAAAATGATATTGATATTGAAATATTAAAAGGACAAAACGCTTCAAAGCATGAAGAAAATGAGAATAAACCTACGAACGAAATTGAAGATGTTAAAATTACAGAAAATGAAAACGAGAATGTTGAGGTTGAATTAGACTTCAATTTGAATGATAAGAATAAGGATCCTTTGGATAATAACAAGCAGAAAGAAGATGGAATCAGAGATCAGTTGTTGCAAAATGTTGAAGAACAAAAAGAAACAACGGTTATACACAGCGATGTTAACGTTGAAATATCAACAGAACAGAATGATTCACATCATGTGGAAAATGAAATAGTAGATAATGAGTATGAGTATGCTGAATTGCATTTAAAAATAAATAATCTGAATGAGCGTAAACAGAAAGTAGATGGTGAGTTGTCGCAAGATATTGAGGAGATAAAGGAACAAAGCTTATTATCAAATAATGTTGACATTGTGCAAAATGAAAACAAGCATATAGAGACTGAATTAGATTTAAAATTAAAGAGTAATGATGAACATATTGATTCAGATAAATTACCAAATGTAGACAATGACAATTTGGAAGAACAAAGACAGAGTGTCACTGTCACGGATATGAATAGAAATGTAAATGATCAGTCATTGTATAAATCCAAAGAGACATTGAATGCCGATGATGCATCAATTGATAATGTTGAAGAGAAGAATTTGAACCTACAAAATGAAAGTAATGACAATAAGATGATTAAAGTGGAATTGGATGTTAACACTCAGAATAATCAACCTTTGAATGATGAAGAAGCATTAATTGAAAAGGAGGAGGAATCAGGAATGACATCAACAGAAAATGAGGGTATTGTGAATAACGGAGATAATGACATCAGCACATGTAATGTGGATCAAGTGGAGACAAATGCAGATTTGGTAGCCAACGATGGTGAGAAAGTGATACACAAAACAGCTAATAATGAGGGTATTGTGCAATCAATACGGAATGAGAATTTGCAAAACACAATGCAAAGAGAACAAGATTTCAAAGATACAACTAAAATTATACATGAATCACAAAGAGAGGAACTAATTACAAAAAGTGACAGTACAAACACATTATTAATTATAGGTGGAATAGCAGTGATTGGTGTAGCCCTATTCATGGCTATGAAAAAAACTAGCCTCTTTTGATAAGGATCGGTCTCTTCTTCTGCCTTGTGCCCATTGTTGCTATATACACTCGTTTTAAAAATTAAAATTCTATTTGTTGCCGCATATAAACTTGACAACTGGTGGGTAAATTTCTCTTTTATAATTTACCTAAGAATAAGATATTAAATTGACTCAATTTACGTTCGACATCATCTGGATTCTAGCTACTTCAAATACGCAATCTACGCCGACAAAACGGAGAAAAGAATTCATGGGTGGTTATCTTGCAAACTTTAGGAAAATCAGTGGTACAATCTAAAGACAAATTAATCGCAATTAGGCCGAATTTGGCAACAATGTTTGGTTAACATCTTTTTGAGTCATTTCAATTTCAATATCATTGCAAACATCACCATACATATCAAATTCATATTTCTTTTCCCATTGTTGTATCTGATACAGATAGCTTTTATAATCCGTAAAATCTTTACATAATAAGCAACCAACACATTTTTGAAATATCAACCAATAAGAAATCGCAAAGAATACGATCAAAATAACCATATAAATAAGGCCATACCAAATTTGATATACTGATACGATAATAACATAAATCACAATTGCACATAAAATACATAATAAAGAAGCTCTCAAATCAGATGTCCGCTCACTTTTATATTCATTACTATCCAATACCACTGTTGGTATATTCCATAAATTTGGATCTTTTGCATTAAATGATATTTCAACTTTTTGTCCAATTCTCAATTTATCTGGATCAACTTCTGAATTCCATCTTGCTGATACCCTTACTTGAGCGATTATTGAATCTGTTGAAAAATCAGAACCTTTATAAAATTTTGTAATGAGTCTCTTAATTTCTAGTGGAATCTCGATATTTTGTGCATATCCATTAATCAATGAGATATATTTTGAAGATAATTTTTGACGAATTTCATTTGGATCAGGATTGAAAATATATGCGATGAAATAAAATCCACCAAACAAACTGTATAATTTACTCTCTTCGAAGGTATTTTCAATTATTAATCCTTGTATTGTTTGAGTATAATTCAGCAATTTTCGAACTTTTTTGTGTTTATAATGATGATTATATAACACCCAAACCAATATACTGATCCATACAAACATCCCAACATAAAACCAATATACCCAGCTCTCTGCCATGATGTTAGGTGTTTTTGGCTGTGGAGTGCACTGATTACAGAAAAACAACGCGGTCATCAGATTGATCATTTTAGATATCGTACTCTGTTAGACTTAAATATCCATTATCTAGATGTGAATATACGATGAACGCGTCCATATTTGCAAAACTCAAATATCCATCCTCCACTATTTTATTTATGTATATATAGAAATTCAACAATCAAGATCACTTTGGATTGGTTAAATCTTACTGAGTCATTCACTACAAACATCATCATACATACATTTTAGATGGAGGTCACTGTTAGATTAAATATTAATCCACTATCAGTATCTAGATGTGAATCTTCATATGATGATGATGAACGTGAATATTCAGTAACTTGAGATGAAGCACACAAACTTAACCATCTATCGTCCACTATTGTTGTATCAATGCCATTTGTTATTCTCGCTTCCTCTGTTATATTTTGCAAGTTAGGAAATAAGTCAGCCACAAATTCATAATTTATATCACCTTCTTTTGACTTTCAAAAGAATTCAGCCAAATCCACATATCCAAAGAATATGAATCTCTCAATTCGTAACATAATCTCTTCTTTACCAACACAGAATTGATGAAATAAACTTACTCCATATTCATGCAATGATTTGAATAATTCATAATCTCCATATTTGTGAGGATACATTGAATGCAATTCATGTTTAATCAATTTTTCTATTACCAATCCCAACATATCTTGGAAAAATTTTCTATTGTTAGAATAAGTTAATCCTTACTCTTTATTATCCGCCTCTTCCTTTACATTCACAACGACACTGTTGTTGACCCGCGGATGTATTCGTATTAAATCATTAAATGCTTGCAATGCTTTTATAATGATTCCAAATTCATGCCCAGATCTTGCTCGAATAATATTTTGAAAATTAAAATGTCCACATTCATTTTGAATAAATAAATGCTCTTTTTCATTTGGAAAATCTGATAACCAATCACATCGAAAATATCTTCCTGATCCAAACCAATCTAAATTACCTCCAAATTCAACAATTAATCCATTGGTATTTGCAAAATTAACAGCAACTTCAAATGATGATGTTGTTGATATCGGACCATAAATTTTAACTCCTCTGGGTCTATCTGCAACTGTCGGAAATTGCATTTCTTCTCCAATTCCATGATAAAATTTATTTCTTGTTTCAGGAAGTACTCTTTGTCCGAACCAATTTACACATTCTTTTAAATATTTACCAAACCAATAAAAATTACGATGTCTTTCTTTTATTTCATCCTTTGTTTCATCATCTTTTATTTTCCGATATGTTTTACTGAATTCATATTGCAAATGAGTATAATTACAATATATCATTACAGATAATATGTCTTTAAGTGATACATCTCTTCGTCGATAATAATAATGATGATCATTAATCACAAAAGATTTCGTCATCGGCCACAACAATGGATTATTACGTATACTTGCTTATATAATGTAATTTAGCTTTTATCCATTCTTGATTAAATTGCATTGTATGTAGACATAATATATCATTTTGTGTTAATTCCTCTTTCAAATTTTTGTATTTATATTTTACTCCACCAAGATAACATTTGCTCCAATGTGTATGTTGATGAGTACCGAATGTATCTTCCGATTCCAAGCAATATGATGCATGATATCTTTCAACTGGATCATATTTACTATTATCATCGCTGTCCTGATTATCCGTATTATCTTCACCATGATAAGGATAATCAAATACAAATCCAAAACTATACATACTGCTTTGATACATATTCTGATTTTCATTTAAACAAAATTTATTGATCGTTCTTGTGTTGACATGTTCATATTGCTTATTTGAAATAATATGATGAATTTCTAATATTTGTTTATTAATAAACGGATCATTTTCATCTTTCTCTGCAAACAATTTATGAATTCTTTCTCGCTCCGTTTCATTCAATCTGGATCCAATGTTGTATGAATGTGTATAATTAAAATGTATTTTATCCAATATTTGTCTCAATACAATATCATTAACATTGTTATCACCAAAATGATTGCTTGTTGTATTTTGGGATCGATTTCGATAATTACGATCAAGCAATATGCACTTATGATTACAATGACCTCCAAATTCTGAGAAAATAACTTGGAATGATTGATCATCATCATGATTTACCAATAAATGTAGAAAAGCATCCAAAATATATTTTTACATTCAATTTCCTAACGGTGTAACTCCGATCATATTTGTTTATTATAATCTTTAATATCGACAACGAGAAACATTGAGTAATATCTTTACATTCAACATTATGC
>JACLAD010006728.1_pt1 | contig 11150 bp, 7 predicted proteins | sample 8027901 | NCBI WGS metagenome assembly JACLAD01 (sample SAMN15725071, study PRJNA655200) | protist metagenome | isolation source: fluorescence activated cell sorting (FACS) single amplified genomes of... | place: Spain: Blaines Bay Microbial Observatory, Mediterranean Sea | collected 2016-07-05
TGTTGGGCCAAATCTATTCTTGATCAAGTCAATTGTGGCCAAGCCTTCTGTGGAATTCACGTATTCGTCGACAGTTATTCCAAATATTTCAGGTCTGTACAGAGACATGACGGTATCTGGTGCATTATATAGCCCAAATTTCTTAATTTCGGAGCCACTGAACCTTCGGTCTGGTCTCGAAACCATCTCGTCACCAATGGAATAGGTTGCCAGTACCGCAACATAATGTTTCTGTGCTATAGACTTTATATTGGATGTTATATCTAGGACAGAGTTTTTTCGGTTTTGCTCCTCTGTATTCCTGGGAATCATATTATCCAGCCCGTCAATTATTGCTAAGGATATGCCCATGTCGTCTATCCTATTTGAGATCATGTGATCAATCTTGTCGACGGTAGGCTCTGGCATGTCATCTATGTACAGGCCCAGAGCTGAAAGACGCCCCGCCGCTTTGGCTAGCTGAGGCCACTCATCGTCGCTCAATATGCCTGTATGTGCTCTGTTTCTACTTATTCTGCCTTCGGAGAAAAGGAGCTCGTTTACGATTTGATGTGATGGAACATCAGTAGATATAAATCCTATTGAAAACCTCTGTCTTCCTCTAAATGAGCCAGACGCTGCCATGTTGAGCGCCAGTTTTGTTTTGGAAGCACCCCTTGGGCCAACAATAATATTTAGGGATCCGATCTGCCAGCCAGTTGTCAAGTAATCTAGATGGCGATATCCACTTGGTATTCCATATAGTGCGTTTTCCCTGCCATGCAAAGACTCGATCTGGGTCATCGCCCAGTGTATCCCAGTGTGCAGTTCTATTGGAGGTAGCTCGATGTCTCGAATTGCCTCGCTTTTGTCATCATTTATGTAGGGTCCTATTCTTCTAATCGACCGAAGCATTTTATTGCATGATGGACCTAATGACGCCAGGATATTGTTGTCATGCCTTGATTTGTTGTATCTAAGTATTGTGACTCCAAGTAGGTCGGTTGGTATCTTCAGTGATTCTGTTTCTCTGGGTGCAAAAATAAACACTCTGTCTGGACCAAATTTGCCAACAAAAATACCTATCTATATTAGAACGTTATCCCTGGCAGTAGAATACTCAACGCCCCTTTCTTCTAGCTTGTCATCTTCGGCCAGTACAAAGCACGCAAAGTCAAAATCATCTAATGTGGAAACAAGTGATGATAATGCGAAACCTGAAGCTTCGAAAAATCCCTGAGTCCAAACAACTGGATCTGTATCATATTCAATATTTTCCTGAATAGCGTAAGCTATGTCTAGTCTCTCGCTAGATGATCCAATAAAGATTCGAGGCTTTGACATTTGGCGTCTATGCTTCGGATTCGAGCACTAATGCGTCCGCCCCAAATCGCCGGCTCAGCCCCTTCATCAGGTCCGGCGTCAGGTCCACGACCGCCGTCCGCGCGTGGAGGCGCACCGGCCGCGGCATCTGCGCGCTCGTCACCTCGAAGTAGACCTTGCACGCGCCCGGGTGCTGGGCGCACAGCTCGGCGAGGGCCTGCACGTCGGCCTCCGTCGTCCGGTCCACGTCGATCCGGAGCGTGACCGCCTTGACGAGCTGCTCGCGGACGCGCCACATCGGGATCACGTCCTTGGCGACGAGCTTGAGGTCGCCGCGCGAGGTCTCGGCCTTGCCCTTGACCATCATCACCTCGTCGACGGTGAGCGCGTGGCCGCACCGTTCGAGCGTCTGCGCGAACAGCACGACCTCGGCGGCGCCCGTCGTGTCCTCGATGGTCACGAACGCGATGGGCCGTCCGCTCTTGGTGGTCCGCCGCGTGACCTCCGTGATGATCCCGATGGCCGTCTGGTCGCTCTCGTGCATGACGCCCTCGGCGTTGCCGAGCTGGACCGTCGCGAACTTGTTGACCTCGGCGGCGAACGCATCGAGCGGGTGGCCCGAGACGTAGAACCCCATGAGGTCGCGCTCGTGGCGGAGCGTCTCGCCCTTGGTCCACGGCTCGGCGTGGGGGAGGGCGGGGACGAACGACGAGCCGGCCGCCTCGGCCCCGCCGAACATCGAGAACTGGCCGGCCGCCTTGTCGGCCTGGTGCTTTTGCGCGTAGCTCCACGCGAGGTCGACGGCGTCGACGAACTGGCGGCGGTGGCCCTCGAAGGCGTCCAGCGCGCCGGCCGCCGCGAGCCCTTCGAGCGTCTTCTTGCCGACGGTCCGCAGGTCGAGGTCCTTGGCGAGCGAGAACAGGTCGTCGAACGCGCCGCCGGCCTCGCCGCGCGCCTCGACGATGGCGTCGATGGCCCCGTGCCCGACGCCCTTGATGGCCGCCAGCCCGAACCGGACGCGCCCGTGCTCGACGGTGAAGTGGGCGGCCGAGCGGTTCACGCACGGCGGCAAGATCTCGATGCCCGCCTGTCGGGTGGCCTCCAGCGCGATCGCCAGCTTGTCCGACGACGCCATCTCGGTCGTCAGCACGGCCGCCATGAACTCGGCCGGGTAGTGCGCTTTTAGATAGGCCGTGTGGTACGCGACCACGGAGTATGCAGCACTGTGTGATTTGTTGAACCCGTAGCCCGCGAACTTGGCCATCATGTCGAAGACCTCGTTGGCCTTCTTCGCGTCGACGCCCTTCTCGCCCGCGCCCTCGACGAAGATGACGCGCTGCTTGTCCATCTCGGACTGCTTCTTCTTGCCCATCGCGCGCCGGAGCAGGTCGGCGCCGCCGAGCGTGTAGCCGCCCATGACCTGCGCCATCTGCATCACCTGCTCCTGGTAGACCGGGATGCCGTAAGTCGGCTCCAGGATCTTCTCCAGCATCGGGTGCGGGTACTCGACCGGCTCCTTGCCGTGCTTCCGGTCGATGTAGCTCGGGATGAGGTCCATCGGCCCCGGCCGGTAGAGCGCGTTCATCGCGATGAGGTCGTCGAGCGACGTCGGCTTCAGCTTGCGCATCCACTCGCGCATCCCCGACGACTCGAACTGGAAGATGGCGACCGTGTCGCCGCGCTGGAAGAGCCGGTACGTGTCCGGGTCGTCGAGCGGGACCGCGTCGAGGTCGATCGTCACGCCGTGGTTCTCCTCGATGAGCGCCAGCGCATCATCCAAGATGGTAAGGGTCTTCAACCCCAAAAAATCCATCTTGAGGAGGCCGAAGTCCTCGATGTACTTCCCGTCGTACTGCGTCACGACGGCGTCGCCGGCCCCGCCCTTGCCCTTCTGGATGGCGACCGGCACGTAGTCGCTCACGTCGCCGGGCGCGATGATCACGCCGGCCGCGTGGACGCCCGTGTGCCTCGCGGAGCCCTCGAGGACGCTCGCGTAGTGCATGAGCTTCCGGATCTGAGGGTCCTGGTGGGTATAGAGCTGCGCGAACTCCTTCACCTCGTCCTTCGCCTTGTCCAGCGACACCTTGACGCCGTCCGGGATGAGCTTCGCGATCCGGTCGGCCTCGGGCAGCGGGACCCCGAGCACGCGGCTGACGTCGCGGATGACCGACTTCGAGCCCATCGTCCCGTACGTCACGATCTGGCAGACGGACTCCCGCCCGTATTTTTCCACCACGTAATCGATGACCTTTCCTCGGCCGCGATCATCGAAATCGATGTCGATGTCCGGCATCGAGACGCGCTCGGGGTTCAGGAAGCGCTCGAAGAGGAGGTCGTACTGGAGCGGGTCGATGTTGGTGATTCCGAGGCAGTAGGCCACCGCCGAGCCCGCCGCCGAGCCACGGCCCGGCCCGACGCTCACGCCGAGGTCGCGCGCCGCCGTCGTGAAGTCCTGGACGATGAGGAAGTAGCCGTCGAAGCCCATCGACCCGATCACGCCGAGCTCGAGGTCGAGCCGCTCGCGGATCGTCTCGGTGATCTCGGGCCAGCGCCGCCGGGCGCCCTCATAGGTCAGGTGCCGGAGGTAGTCGCCGGTGCCGGTGAAGGCGTCGGGGATGGGGAAGTGGGGCATGAGGAGCTCGCCCATCGGGATCTCCAGCCGGCACTTGTCGGCGACCTCGCGGCTCGCATCGAGCGCCGCGTCGACGGCGGCCTCGTTGGCGAAGACGCCCTCGCGGACGCTCGACCCGAACGCCAGCCGCATCTCGTCGGCGGACTTGAGGTAGAACTGGTCGTTCTCGAACCGCATCCGGTTCGGGTCGTGGAGGTCCTTGCCGGTCTGGAGGCACAGCAGCACGTCCTGCGCCTCGGCGTCGGCCTGCGCGACGTAGTGGACGTCGTTGGTCGCGATGACCTTGACGCCATACTCCTCGGCCCACCGCGTGAGGACCGCGTTGCAGGTCCGCTGCTCGGGGATCGCGTGGTCCTGGACCTCGATGTAGTAGTCCTCGCCGAAGATGTCGAGGTACTCCTCGAAGACGGCCCGCGCCTCTTCTTCGCCCTTTTTGAGGATGGTCTGGAGGACTTCGCCCTGGAGGCAGCACGTCGTCGCGACGAGGCCGCCGCTGTAGCGGCGCAGCGTGTCCCGGTCGATCCGCGGCTTGTAGTAGTAGCCGTCGGTGTAGCTCAGCGACGAGAGCTTGATGAGGTTCTTGTAGCCCTCGTTGTTCTTCGCCAGCAGGACCTGGTGGTACCGCGTCCGGTCGCTCTTGTCGTCCATCCCCGACGGCGTGACGTAGAACTCGCACCCGACGATGGGCTGCACGCCGGCCCGCTGGGCCTTCGTGTAGAACTCGGGGACGCCGTACAGATTCCCGTGGTCGGTGATGGCGACCGCGGGGTGGCCGAGCTCGGCGGCCCGCCCGATGAGCTTGTCGATCCGCGCCGCGCCGTCGAGGAGGGAGTACTGCGTGTGGCAGTGGAGGTGGCAGAACTCGGGCATGCTCGACGGTGGGGGAACGACGGGGCCCAAGATCACCGGGCCTCCCCGATATGGGCAAGGGCTGTGGAGAAGTTCGGAGTGAGGAGCTGAGAGTTCGGAGTTTTCGAGACCGCGCCTTCTTGCGCTGGGTTCGACGCGCCGCGCCGCGTAACGGGTGGGTCCGTGCAGGCCGACCCCGAACTTGCAGCCGTCGAACCCCCAACTCCGAACTCTGAACTCCCAACTCCATGGTCCTCTACCTCGACCCGTATTTCCTCGGCGACCCGCTCTTCCTGGCCGGGTTCGCTCGCGACCTCGCCGCGCGGCCGGCCGGGCTCGTCGTCGTCCACGGGAGCGGGGAGCGGGGGGAGCGTGCGCTCGAGTCGCTCGGCCGGATGCCGCAGCGACGAGACGGCGTGTGGGAGACCGACGACGATGCGGGTGCGGAGGCCGTCGAGCGGGCGACGAGGGAGCTCAACCGTGAGCTCGTCCACGAGCTCAACGAGGCCGGTGTCGCCGCGATCCGAGCGACGGGCGCCGATCGCGGGCTGCTCACGCCCGATTCGTCCGGCGTGACGGTCGGACGCGCCGGGTGGGTGGGCGAGCTCGTCGGGCAGGGCGTCGTCGTGGTCGTGGCCGCCCTCGTCGATGGGGGGGCGGCGGGCCGTGAGGTCGACGCGGCGGCGGCGGCCGGGGCGCTCGCGGCGGCCCTCGACGTGCCGCTGGCGGTGCTCACGACGCGGTCCACCGACGGCGGGGCGCTCGCCGACGCGGTGCCCGACGCGGACGCCGTCCGGCGGACCGGGGCGGCCCGCGTCCGGGCCGGTCTGCGAGCGACGCTGCGCCGTCCGGACGGCCCATCGGCCGAGCACGCGGTGGTCTAAAGTGGCCGGGCCGGGAACCCAAAACGGCCCGTACGCGCTCTCAGGGGGCACCGCGGCTTGACCGTCCGGTAATCCGGGCGCTATCTTGACGCTTCAAACGCGCAGAGTCATGGCAAAACCTAGAATTTTCATAAGCTCAACATATTATGATCTTAAATATGTCAGATCTGACATAGAGAGGTTCATCAAGGAATTGGGCTATGAGCCCGTTCGACATGAGGCCGGGGCTATTGCCTACGGAAGTGATGCCCCACCAGAGAGCTATGCTTATAAAGAGCTGGAAATATGTGACATAATAGTTTCTGTGATCGGAGGCAGGTATGGAACTGCCAGCAAATCAGAGCCAGGGTATTCGATCTCTCAAATGGAACTAAAGAGGGCGCTTGACAGGGGAATCCAAGTATTTGTTTTCATCGAAAACAGCGTCATATCGGAGTACAGCACCTATCTCGCAAATAAGGGAAATGACATAAATTATAGCCATGTTGACAACGCTAAGGTATATGAGTTTATTGAAACCATTTACGGCCTCCCTCAAAACAACCCTGTTACTGGATTTGAAACATCATCCGATATAATATCTTACCTGAGGCTTCAGTGGGCTGGGTTATTTCAACGATTTTTGCAGGACCAGAAGAGGTCAGAAGAATTGAAAGTTATAGAGGAACTAAAGTCAGTATCTAGCACACTAGAACAAATGGTCAATTATCTTACCAAAGAGAAAACTAATTCCGAAGAGGCATTTAAGGAAATAATACTAACCAACCATCCCATATTCAGAAGGCTTGCTAACATAACAGATACCAGATATAGAGTTTTCTTTACTAATGTCGGAGAAATGGACGCCTGGCTGAGTTCCCGCGGGTGGGCAGAGGACTTATTTCATATCGGCGATTATATATCTTATGACTACGACAACAAGAGAACTGGGGCAAAATACAACCTCAAGATATCAAAGAAGCTTTTTAACGAAGACGATACTCTTATTGGTTATTCTGAAAGCGAATGGGAAGATGGCATGGTTCAGTTCACTGAACTCGCGGTCCCTGACGACGACTTGCCATTTTAGCCTATCAAATTAAATATACTAAATCCACGTGCACATATTGATATCGACACGGCGGATAGTCAAACTGGTGCGCGCAGGGCGGAGAAGCCGCCCAAACCAACGCAGTCGGTAGTTGACCGCTGACGGTTGCCCCATCCTCGGCCATTGCCCCGCATTAGACCGGCGCTGAACCCCGCCTACCCTCCGCGGTGGAAGTGGGCTCATCCCGCGCCGATGCCTCTCCGCCCGCTCGCCTTACTCGCGCTTCTCGTCCTCGCGCTCGGCTGTGGCAACACCGCGCGCCTGACGGTCCCCGAGGGCACATGCCTCGCCCTGACGCCCCCACCGCCACCTGGACGTGGTAGTCGTGCGGCGGGAGGGCGCGGGCCGAAGTAGACCGCCGAGCCTTAGTCGTCCGGTCCCTGCAGTTCTCTCACGGGACCGCCTGTCGGCTAGGTCCGCTCTCGTCCCTGGTGGATCGCGGCGACGATCTCCTCTGCTGTCAGGTCGAGCCCCGCGCCCTCCACGTCGAAGGGCGACCGCTTCTGCGTAACCGGGACTAATTCGAACCCCCGCCCGTCGCCTCGGCGGATCGGTGAGGCGTCCTCCGCCCTCTCCAAAAACGTTTCGGCCTGCTCTCGTCGGACGGTCGGGAAGTCGGCGAGGAACTTGCCCAGGTCGTCCCCAGCAGCGAGGTAGTCGACGAGATTCTGGACGGGCACGCGCGTGCCGTTGAAGACGGGCGTGCCTCCGAGGATGTCTGGGTCTCGAACGACGACGGGGTCCACAGCTGAGCGATCAGTGTCCGCGAAAACGCGCCAGCCGGACCGATGGTTGCGACGCTCCAGAGGTGCGCAGGTCTCTTCCGCCTCCGGAGCGACGGCGGACGGACGGGGGGTTCCGCGTGCCTCCGCGCCCGAACGTCCCGACCTTTCCGGACCACATCCAACACGCCTCTCGATGGCCGCCCCGACCGAGCCCCTCGTCACCGACCTCTACACCGCCGACCCCCGCGCCCACGTCTTCGAGGGCCGGCTCTACGTCTACCCCTCCCACGACGTCGACGCCGGGATCCCGGAGAACGACTTCGGCGACCACTTCGCCATGGAGGACTACCACGTCTTCTCGATGGACCGCGTCGGCGGCGAGGTCGTCGACCACGGCGTGGCGATCCACTTGAAGGACGTGCCCTGGGCCGAGCGTCAGCTCTGGTCCGGCGACGCGGCCGAGAAGGACGGCCGCTACTACCTCTACTTCCCGGCCAAGGACAAGGACGGCATCTTCCGGATCGGCGTCGCCGTGGCCGACGAGCCCGGCGGCCCGTTCACGCCCCAGCCCGAGCCGATGGAGGGCAGCTTCTCCATCGACCAGAGCACGTTCCGCGACGACGACGGCACGCACTACCTCTACTGGGGCGGCATCTGGGGTGGCCAGCTCCAGCGCTGGACGAGCGGCTCGTACGACCCCGACGCACCCGAGGAGCGCGACGAGGATGTCCCCGCCATCGGCCCGCGCATCGCGAAGCTCAGCGACGACATGCTCCAGTTCGGCGAGGCGCCGCGCGAGATCCGGATCCTCGACGAGAACGGCGACCCGCTCCTCCAGACCGACCACGACCGACGTTTTTTCGAGGCCTGCTGGATGCACAAGCACGACGGGACCTACTACCTCTCGTACTCGACCGGCGACACGCACCTCATCGTCTACGCCACCGGCGACAACCCCTACGGCCCGTTCACCTACCAGGGCGTCGTCCTCACGCCCGTCCTCGGCTGGACCACGCACCACTCGATCGTCGAGCACGACGGCCAGTGGTACCTGTTCTACCACGACTCGTCGCTGTCGGGGGGCAAGACGCACCTCCGCAGCATGAAGGTGGCCGAGCTCACGCACCGCCCGGATGGCTCCATCGAGCCCATCCCCGGCGACCGCTGAGACGGTCTGGGGGCGCGGCCCCACGTCATCCCCTCTCCCCCGAAAGAGAAGATGAGGGGCCGACCGCCGACGCCCCCAGGTCGAGTCTCCCTCCTCATCTGAGGCAGGGTCGCTACGTTCTAATTCGAACCCACCAGCTTGTCATCCTGAACGCAGTGAAGGATCTCAGCATGGGGCCCCGAATCCACCGGCACCGCCCCCTGCGGCTCAAATCTCCGCGTCGAGATCCTTCGCTGTGCTCAGGATGACACGTCGGTAGGACTCGGTGACGGAGCACTTAGCAGCCCTGCCTCATCTGAGGAGGGGGCCGAGGGGTGGTCCGGATGAACACGGAGTTCGTCGGAGAGTCCCCCTCCTGGACAGGAGGGGACAGGGGTGGTGGCCAACGGAGCCCCGAGCCGATCGACGACAGGTCGTCTGACCACCGAGGCCCGTTGCGGCGCGAAGAGGGACTTGCGGAAGCGCTCCCGGTCGCCTATCGTGCGCTCGCCCCACGGCGCCGAGCCCGGGGCCCCGGGACCCGTGAGACCCCTCGCCCCCATCCTCCCGCCGACACTGGCCGTCCTCCTGGCCGGGTGCGCGTCGCTGTCACAGGGCCCGGTGAAGGCGTTCGAGTTCGAGCGCGACGCCGTGACCTACGCCATCCTCGCCTTCGACACCGGCGCCGAACGGCTCAACGACCTCGTCCGGCTCGACGGCGACCGCCTGCTCCTTCGCGCCCGCGACCTCGACCAGGACGGCCGGCTCGATACGATGCTCGTCGGCTCGCTGGCCCTCGACGACGCCAACGCCATCTACGCCGACGGCATCGACGCCGCGCGCTCGCGGGGCCGCTACCGCGTCCGCGTGCCGGACCGGACGTATGCCCTCCGCCTGATGACCGGCCGGCTCGTCGTGTGGTCGGTCGCCGAGGGCGGCAGCGACTGGTCGAACCGCGTCGCGCGGATCGACGCGTCCGGCTCCGTCGCCTGGACCTACGCCGACGCGGACGCCGACGGTCAGCTTGACGCGGACGCGGCGAGCTCCGACGCCGTCCCGGAGCGGGCAGCCCGCGCCTACGCCCGCATCCTCGACGTCGGCCAGCGGGCCGGCGCGGTCGAGGTGATCGGCGGCCGATACCGGGTCCTCGCCCCTGGTGAGACGGTGCGCTGAGTCGGCAACGTCGTCGGAGCGAATTGTGTGACACGCAGTTGTCACCCCGCCGACAGAGGTTGCGCGCGAACCGCCTCCCCCGGCATGTCCCCGCTCCCGCCCCCCGCCGTCGCCCACGCCCTCGACGCCCACGTCGCGGCCCCGGCCGACCGCTCGAACGCCCACCTCGCGGACTACTCGTTCCGCTTCGACGTGTCCGCTCCGACCGGCCCGGCGCCCCGCCCCACCGCCGACGCGCCGGGCGAGACGTGGACGCTCGCACAGACGCTCCAGGAGATCCGGATCCGCCAGACGAACATCGCCCGGACCACGCGGGGCCTCCGGGTCCGCCACGCGCACCGCGTGTCGGCGCTCGCCGCGGCCGTCGCGCGGCACGCCGCCGCCGTCGAGCTGTGGCTCGCCCTCGGCCGCCCCGAGCCGTCACGCGGCTGGGACGACGAGGTCGCCCTCCAGCGCGCGTGGTTCCGCGACCGACTCGCGGGCGACGCCGCGGCGCTGGCGCTCCGCCCCGGCGTCACCGTCACGGACCCCGCGCGGTTCTTCGCCTCCGTCGAGGGCCGGTTTTCGGAGGGCCCCGACGCCCCCACCGCCGACGGCCTCCGCCGCGACCTCGCCGACCTCTTCGACCGGCACGCACGCCCCGCGCTCACTCCCGTCACGACCCGCCGCCCCGCCCGCGCCGCCTAGCGCGACCGGCAGGCGAGTCTCCCTCGGGTCTCCTCCCCCACCGGGGCAGGGCTGCCGGCTTCTGCCTCGTCATCCTTGAGGGGCGGAGCGACGCAGGATCTCCTCGTCGCCTCTACGGTCGTCCTCGCGGCCTCCGACCGCGAGTGGCTAGATCCTTCACTCCGTTGGCTGCGCCGCTCCCCGGGGTCAGGATGACAAGTTTGTGGGTTCCGGATAGGACTCAACAGCCCCGCCCACCGGGGGAGCCGGGGTGCGGTGTCCCTGTCCGAGCCAGAGCCGTCCATCCGCAGGAACGGGATACTGGACCGTACCGGCCGCCGCCCCGCCGAGCCTGCGCCGTCCAGAGACGGCGCGGGTCGATTTTTCGAGTGCCAGGGCGTCTTCCCCGACTGCGAGAGGCGACCCCTGGAGTGCGAGATCCGATTCTCCGAGTGCGAGACCCGATTCTCCGAGTGCGAGACCCGATTCTCCAAGTGCGAGGCCCGATTCTCCAAGTGCGAGCCGACGTTCTTGCAGTGTACGAGGCGGTCTTTCGAGTGCGAGCCGACCGTCTCGCAGTGTCAGTCCTCATCCCCGAGCCGTCTCGCCTCCGCGGGCAGGGGCGCCCGTCGGCGACGCCCGGCGCCCTCCGTGGCCGGCCATCCCCCCTTTGAATCGGGCG
>JACLAD010005554.1_pt1 | contig 11149 bp, 12 predicted proteins | sample 8027901 | NCBI WGS metagenome assembly JACLAD01 (sample SAMN15725071, study PRJNA655200) | protist metagenome | isolation source: fluorescence activated cell sorting (FACS) single amplified genomes of... | place: Spain: Blaines Bay Microbial Observatory, Mediterranean Sea | collected 2016-07-05
TACATTAATATGGTATAACATATTACAATAATTGGAAAAAATATAAATGATATCAATGCACCAAAATTACTTTTTTCGATTAAAGTGGTTTGGAACAAATCTTTTCTCTTCGCAAATCGAAGCGTTTTAGCACAACATTCCTTCATCGTGTTGATAAGTTGAATTTCCTTTCAACAATATTGCATATCCTTGCACTTCTTCTACAACTACTCTCGTATGATGTGTAGTACTATGCATATCTTTTTTGAAATCTATGAAAAGCAAAAAGATACTATATACGGCCGTATGTGCGTACAGTATGTCATATTGCCGTGTTTGTTGTTGTTGTTGTGATCCACTGTGCTTGGTATCTCCCTACTAATAAAAAAGAGAAAAGCACGCAAAAAATGTCAAATTTTCCTATTTTTTTTTTTCCTTAAAAAAAAAAAATTAAAACGCGGTTCTTGATGTATATACCTATCTTATGAATATATACTCAGGAAACCCCGCTATGCTATTCGCATATACAGTATGGCAGCTGTATATACTCAGGAAATGAATGGCAGTATGCTTGACCATTTTTTTTTTCAGATCGAAAAAATATCGACATCTAAATTCCAAAAATGTCATCACTGATTTTAGTAAAATTTAGAGTGAAAAATATCATTGCAAAACTGATGATATTACTATTTAAATGACGAAAACGACAAATAACTTGAAAAATTAAATTATTTAATCTGATAATATCCGAAAATATGCATCTCGTAAAAAAAAAAAAAGGTCAAGCAAAGTGCCATTCGTTTATCAGGTAATGAATATAGTGTTAGTTTGTACTTTATACGTACTTTTATAATTTTAAAATATTTTGGTAGCGTAAATATGTACAATAATACTACAAAAATATTTGTACTTAAAATATAAATGGATTTTTTTATTTTATAAATTAACAGTATATATATTTGAATTATTTTTATTTATATAGAGCCTTTTTTCCCCAGTTTGATTGAAACACAATAGTATATTACCATCTAACATTTGACATCCATTTCCATATACGTATCTTCTTCTATATATTAAACTTGAATACCAAAGATCCAGAACTGAACGCCAGAAAACCCATCTAAATCCTCAATATGTTTGTTGACGTAGTTGAATTCTGTACGGTTGCATGTTCCATTTTTCCAAGGGGGATTAGTGTACTTCCAACCGCGATCTTTCCAATATGCAGAATCAAAACCACCTGGATTCACCAACTCTTGGCAATGCTGTTTTCCTAATGGGGATTGTGGATTTGTTAAACTCATAAGACACTCGTTTGGTAATGTACAATTTTTATTGACTTGTGCTGTTGCCATAACCACGGTATTGGTAGTAGAAGCAACTAATAATACTATCATACATGTTAGTACTGCTATTATATTGTTGATTCTATTATTCATTTTTTTGTATAAATTCGTATTAACTATTATTGTTCTGTTTTGTTTATTATTATTATAAATATATAATCACAAAATATAAACTAAATCTAAAAATAAAAATTTAAAAGAGATTATATCTAACAACAAATAGAAAATTTTTTTATCCACCATGTTGTTTCGTGTTTTTCAAATAATTTTTTTAGTTTTTTTAGACGAAAAACTAAATAATTTGTTTGTTTCGTGGTGGAAAAACAAACTATTATTCTAAGTTTCCTTTCAAGTATAAATTGTTGATCATTTGATAGTGAGAGGTTAGGATTAGGGTTATTTATAGGCTAATTTGTAAATTCACCGGAGCGTCGTGTGTTCCGACTAAATTCACCGTTTTAGTTTCAAGTATAAATTATTGATCATTTTGATCGGTGTGAATCAATTCCTAGAGTACTTTGAGTCTTAAATGATTGATCCATCACTCAAACGGCATATTTAGCAGGTGCACACCATTAACTCAAATCGGTATATTTAGCAGGTGCACACCATTAACTCAAATCGGCATATTTAGCAGGTGCACACCATTAACTCAAATCGGCATATTTAGCAGGTACACACCATTAACTCCACCTCCTCACAGTTAAAACAACTACTTTTCAAACAAACTTGCACATATTTTTATATAACTAACTTTTATTTGTAAAGTGAAAGGTGAACTAAAAAAACATTGAAGAACAACAGTGAGAGAACAGTAATAAATACAATATCAATTAAAACGTATCCCTCTGTGTCTGCAGTGATTTATATATATATATATATATTTGACTAGTATTGCTGCGTGTTTGAAAATTAAAACAAGTTATTATAAATAAAAAAAAAATAAAAACACAATGTCATTAATAATAGCAGAACAACCAGAACAAGTCTTTTTTAAAGATGAAGGTGGTAAGAAAAATTTTTTAAAAACTTTCGTGAAATATAAAAGTACTAGTAAGAAAAAGAAATTCAACAAACATATACCGATGACAGCTACGTTATATTATGAAAGTGGCATGCCAGTCGAATCAAATGATCAAGATATATTAAAAGTAAAAGATTCTGAAAAAAAAGCAGGTATTATGTTAGATCCAAATAAAGCTACTGGTAATATAATATATTTTCGTATTGAAAAAGTTAGTAGACGTAAAGACAATCAAAAATTTATGTTACAGTTAGCAGTAGATCAAAATTATCCAGGTGCAGATGAATTCAAAGGCATTGAACCAGCTATGACTTGCCCTATTAATGTTTTGTCTAAAAGAAAAATACCAGCACATTTACGTTCCGATCCAGATGCGATTGCAGAATTGAAACGGAAACGGAAACGACCTCGTAGTCAAAGTATGCATACGGATAGTGTAAATAATAATAACAATAATATATTTAATAAGAAAATTGAAAAGAAAATAGATCACATGGCAAAGACCATGGAAGAATTGCGAAATGTCGTTGGTAGTCAATCAAATACAATACGTGATTTAGTTGAATTGAATTATTATTTAAAAGCTCAATTAGAATCATTAATTACTACGTTAGGTCCACAATCATCAGTAGATTTAACACAATTAAATGGTATTCGAAATAACGATTCTGTATTAGGTCCTAAACGTAGTACAAGTGCAATGTCTACTGGAAGCATGACTGGTGGTGGAATGTACAGGGCAACGACGCCACAAATCGGTAATTCTAGTACGGATCTAGCCATAAGTCCTGTAGGTGGGCCAGCACAAAGCCCATTGGATTGGGTCAATCAAGTTGGATCAAATAAAAATGGAAACACTGTAAATAATAATAGTAAAATGAATAGTAACGGCGGTAGAGCATCTAATCTTAGCCATTTATCTACCAAGCCTGGTGGTGTGCGAAGATTAAAATCATCAGATCAATTATGGAATTTTGGTGTACCAGGTGGTAGTAGATCTCCTTTTAATTTAGAAAAGTTGGAATAAATATATATATATATCGTTGTTTGTTGTTTCTATTCCATGAGACGTGTGTTTACATATGAAAAAATACGGGGGGTAAAGAAAAATAAAGAGAGAGAGAGAGAGCGGACTGTATCGCCAGTAAAACACATATAATGAATGGAATGGAAAAATATGGATAACAAAAAAAATAATAATACAGTGTTTTGAGTTTTGATAATTGGAGCTGGGAAAGGTTTTTCTGGAAAAGGACGACATTTTTTAAAATTTAAAATATTTTTTACTACATGTTATATACGATAATATATTACACACGTTTTTATTTGATGGGACGATTTTTGGAAGATCACGAGCGAGGACAAGAAGATATATTGTTTTTTTTTAATTCTTCGTGTCGTCGCCCCCGTTGTAGTACTAAACGTGTCTCGTCTGCACACTCTAAGCCAGTACATTTTTTAGTGTACAAATATAAATTTAAAATTTATTTTACAAAAATAATCTTAGTACGATTCGTATCATATTTAAATATATCTCTTTTACTAAATACACACATATAATACATTTATTTTAACTGGTCGTCCATTGTTGCGGTGACTATACTCTGTTGCTTAGTTATCCAATCTACATTGTTATGTTCTAAATCTTGTTTTAAATTTGGACCTGGCTCTTCATTTACTTTTTGTGCATATGCACCAGGTCGTAATGTTGAACAACCTTGCCACCTAGCAACCCATGATTTGTCTGTATCCATAATACATACTACACCTTCAAAATTTGGTGTAAGTATCTCTTGTAACATTTTGTGTTGATCTCCAAAATATTCCTCGCATACTTTTCTTCCATTTGTAATATCTTCATAACATGATTCACATCCAGTATCAGCAAATTGACTAACTGTTTTAATTCTTGCACATACACGACAAGCCACTAAACCTCTTATACTACTTGGTAATTCTGCATATGGTTTTTTTGGTTGTTCCTGTGTTTGTTCAAACATATTCATCTTGATGACGCTATTATTTATATATATATATACCTATTGATTTGCTTTATACAATGAGAGGAGACTATACAATGGAATGAAATGAGATAGTAATATCACCAGTGATGTGATGTGTATCTATCAATCATCTATTCCGATGAATATGTATCAAATATATATATATATTGAGTTTTCCATTCATATACATTCATACATTATTATAGATGGTGGTGGGCACGTGGGTGGTGTGGCAATATTATTAAATATATAAGTACTATAGCATAGGAATAGCATTCAGTCAAGGTGGTAGACCTAATTAGGACATAACTTTGCCCCTTCACGGCGTGGCCAAAACATTCAAATTTAGACATAGGAGTTTTGGTGTACTTCCACTGGAAAAGTACTAGTCTTTTATGTTTTTTCATTTGGGAAAGGAAACAAAATTGGGCATCCCAAAAGCGCATTTTGTGAATACCTTGTAAATGAGCGGCGGATCTCAAAATTAAAAACGTTGGGTTGGTGATTTAGTATGGGAATAGCAGGTGTTATAATTTAATGCTGTGTATATATTATTGCGATGACGCATACTTAAATTACTAACCTGATAGCATAAATTAACCATAGTCTTTGAATATTAAGTACGAAATATACACACATATCACACATATCATCCTCTATAAAATGTTAAATTCAAATTTGAATAAAATTAATCACTAATATCATTACTTTATATCACTCCAAACAACGTCTCGTCCTATTCCATACTTGGATGCATATTTGGTATGTGTTTAGTCGTCATTATCAAATAGATATTATGCTTTGTACTTGTTAGTAGTGTTATTGATAGGAGATAAAATGTTTGACGGTGATTTTATTTATTTTCAATGCTATCCCATGCTAATTCATATAAAGTATGCCACTATATTTTCACGGTCCCTTGAATTTTGCTCTTGTAAAATGTCACGCTAACCTGATATTGCGGGTATTTATTTGTTACACCCTTTATAAGTACCAAGTTGGGGCAGTTTTACGGCCTATCTCCATGCTAATTTTAAAAAAAAAAGTCGAAATGTCAGGTCCTATGGTGTATACCTGCTATTTTGATAGGTCTCCGTTTATAAACTAACAGCCTACTTGAGTGTAAGACATGAGCTGGCTTACCTCACACTCATACGAAGTGACGCTTCTCTTGTTTCTATTTTATATGTATTCTTAGAGTAATTATAGTTCCTAAAGATAGTATTATATCTATGTATCATTTTCCATTATATTATGTCTATTTATTTCATTATTATTATTCTTTCAAGTACCTTAATTATTACATATTATTTACATTATTATTAGTTATATTTAGTTAGTAATTTTAAGTGATTCATAATTTTTAACTTATCAATTGTTGTTTTATAGTAAGAACCTATTCGTAAGAATGTTTTGGGACCAAAACAGAATAAGGGGATGCCAGCAGCTAAAAGCGTTGTGCAAAATTGCATTCAGATTTCTCACCAGCAACATTACTATTACTACCACTTGAACCACCAACATTACTATTACCATCAACAATACTACTTCTTTGCATCTTCCTTCTTTTGTTAATTAATATCTTTGCTTTTTGTGATTCACTATAAAACCTTTTTTGGTTGTGGTAAAACTTCCTCAAATTTTTATATTTAAATGAATGATATAATGAGATAGCAAATAATTCATTTGTTGGAGAGGCTTGCATTTCAAGGCATTTGTTTGTCTCATCCAATTCATAGTGCTTTCTGCAGCAGATGAATCAGACTTGCCTCTTATTTCATATTTGATGTTGGTCCATTCTTCTGGATCTGTGATCCACAGATATTCCACCAGTTGGTCATATGCTTCTGCCACCTCCCCCTGCCTCCCATCTGAAATTTCTAATGATACATATTGTTTGTTTTCAGTATCATGATAATAATTAACTAGGTTAATATTTACTGGAAGTTTATTTTAAGAATAACTGATGATTATACAGAAGAAGGAAATGCAGCAGGTAGTGGATTTGCGCTGTTGAATATAATGTTTGAATCACTTGAACAGTTTGGAGTAAATTGTTTCCAAATAGATAATGGTTTATTTGGGGCACTCAAGAATAATTCTCCTCATTTTAAATAATACGATATGATAAAAGACAAAAATGAAGATTTTGTTACAATTTGCAAACCACATCGCACGCAATAAAGCATTAAGTGTGAGTCGTGAGGGTTTAGAAGCATTGGAAAATACTGATGATTTTTGTATTCAAGGGTTTATTAATACTCATTTAAATGCGTTATTAAACGGAAGTTGGCATGATATTGACAAAAATTTAACGTATTTTGATATTGATATTGAACCAAATAGCCAGGTTCATCGGCGACAACCAAGTTAGGTGACAATGGATACATTAGAAGAATATCTAGACAAATATTATAGAACATATATTACCTTAATTTATTTAGCAGAGGAGAGAACTCTCTCTGAATTTAGATTGTGGACAAGTGCAAACAAACAAAAACATAAACAACACAGAAAAAAGCAACAAAATGTGGGGGAAAATTTAAACAAAGACAATATACAAGGGTTTAAAAAAAATTCTTGTTTTTAACGTAAATTTAAAATATAAAATATCCTACATGACGCATCTTCAATCTCTCTCCCAGATTCCACTTTCAACATTTTTCTCTCTTTAACTTCTCTCTAATTTGCTTTTTTTTTTTATTTTTTTTAGTTTTTGTATTTTTTTCACCTCTTATTAATATCATACCTTTTTATATTATTGATTTGAAAATTCAAACGGGTTCGGTTGACTACCACTAGCTAATATATTTTCATTTGTTGATAGTACATTCTCATTCATAGGCAATGCTTTATTGGTGCCAATCGATGTATTACCGGGTGTTGTACTATTTTTCGTTTCTGTAAATTTGGTTGAACTATTCAATTGCTGGTTGATTACAGCTTGTGCAGCTTGTTGTGTAGCATTCTTTTGATATTTTGAAAGTAGTCCATATAATAAAGGTACACGTTCGGAGTTTGAATTCTCGTTCACTTGTAATTGTTTTGCTAGAAAACTACGTTTTAATTCCTGCGCTGCTTCTTGAGGTTGCCCGGTCTCTGGCAAAAAGACACTAAGGCTTTGACGATAATTATTATATTCTAAATATTCTCGTATTAACTCGTTAATAATTAAATTTTCATTTGACAATTTTGGTGGTGGTAAGCTATTATCATCCAACGCAGCAAATATTTCCGCACGTATACGTGCTTTGACTTGTCCCAATACCCCACGATTTTCCAACGTGTCTTTCAATACATCTCTTAAATCTTCTAAATCTGAATTCGCCATGGTATATATGTGTGTGTGTTTATTTCCTTTATTATTATCATATTTCTTTAACAAATCTCTATGTTTCTAATTGTATGCTTTCTTTCCTTTCTTTATATATATACTTCACAAAAAGTTTGAATTTGAGCATCAACTTCTTGACCTAATTTCTTTAACTGCCTGTAGAACTTTCCCTTCGAGTATAAATTATTGGTAGTCTTTTGCTCCATTTTCTATTTGGCCACAAGGTTTCAATTGAATAATTTTAATTTAATAAATTGAATTCGGGTATTTAATTTGATATAAATTACGATTAATTCAAGTACCACTTTAGTATACTAATTTATCTATATTTGCTAGAGAGATGAGTGGATACCACCAGAAAAGCGGATATTCTTATTAAATATTCAGCAAAAATTAGGCTATTTTTTGGATTTTTCGAAATATCCAAATATCTCCTATCTAATAATAATATACTATTATACTAGTAGGTACTAAAAAATAAATAAAAAAATTACATTATTACAAAATAAAAAAAAATTTACAACACAAATTTACAAATTCAAAATATATATATACAAGATATTGAATAAAAGTAGACGACACACGCTATTGCAGGAAGAGAGAGATATTAAATAAACACGAACATATATAGCCAAGGCAAGTATAATCAGTTTCAAGCAATAATATATAAATAATATATATATATATATAAATATAAGCGAAACAACCATGTTAAATCATTTTAAACCGACTTCTAGCCCATCTTCTTCCTCATCGTCCTCTTCTCAAAATATGGAGGGAAATACGAAATTGATGTCGGAAGATGATCGTGAAGATGTATACATGTCATTTCAAGGGAAGTTTATCAATGGCAAGATGAAAGTTGGTGCTGTCGTGCGTGTTTTGAAACCGTTATCTGATGATGCAAGGGCTAAGACGCTGCGAAGTGTACCAATTGCACAGCGGGAAACGGACGCGTATCGCACGAGATGTCGTCAAAAATTTTGGACTTTATATTTTTATGAATTTCACGATACTGAAAATTTATGTAATTTGGAATCTTTGCTTGTCCGTTTTTCACCAAAAGTATGTTTTTATGATTTAGTTGGGCGGGCAAAATCCTCGGAGGAGAAATTGCTGCAATTGTTTCAACAGTTGTCTATACAAAAAAGTACCTGTAAAAGTGCTAATTTCAAATTGGAAGGCATTGAAGATGAATTGAACCGTTTGCTTGTTACTGCAGTGGAACAATATACAAACGTAGTACAATGGAAAATTGCATTAGGGGCAGCTTCCAATTTAATTAAACAAATTAATAATCATTTGGATCAAGGGAATTACGAATTAGTCGAAGGCCATTTGAAGCAATTCGTAAGGCTGGACACGGCAGCTATTAGTGCGTTGAATTTAATGCCACAGAAAGATGATCGTAATAAATTTTGTAGCGTATATGGTATTTTAAACCATTGCCAAACTCCGATGGGTCGACGTTTATTGGAATTGTGGTTACGTCAACCATTAATTGATGTAAATGCAATCAATCAAAGGCAAGATATTGTTGAATGCTTATACGATGATTCAGAATTGAGGGATACATTGATACAAGAAAAATTAAAAGGATTAGGAGATTTAGAAAAAATTATATATCGTTTAAAAAATAATAAATCAAGCTTACGAGATTTATGGAGCTTAAGAGAATTAGCGTTGCGTTTGCCACATTTACGCCAAACCATCGAACGCGCATCTTTGTTTGAGATGGACGGTAGTGGTGGTGGCAACACGGAGGATGAAGGTAAAAAAGCAATAATGAATAGTCAATTTCTGAACCCGTTGAAAAGTTTAGAAAATGAATTTTCAACATTTATACAATTCATTGAAAAAGCAATAGATGTTGAAGGTTTTTACGATTCTGGTGTATTACGTGTAAATCCTCGCGTATCGAAAGAGTTGATGGGATTGCGAAATTCCATGGAGGAGATTGATAGCAAAATTGAGCAGTATATACAAGTTGATTTGCCAAACGCATTGCCAAAAGGTATGTCTCAGAATGACGTGAAGCATGACTTGCCCGGCAAGCATCATGATGGGCATTCTTTTCGTGTTGCTAAGAAGTTTGAAAAGCATGTCAAGAAAATCAAAGGTTACCGTGAATTGAAGATAGTGAAAGCTGGTGTTTGTTTCACTACTGGGAAATGTATGGGTTTATCGAGTCGATGGGAATATTTACAAACGCAATACAAAAAAGAATCGAAGAAATATTTAGATCAAGCTATTAATTGTGCTGCAACGTATTTACCAATCATTGAATTGTCTAATCTGATTATATCCAAATTAGATGTATTCACAAGTTTAGCACACACCGCATGTAATGCACTAGGTGGGCCATATGTACGCCCAAATTTAAACGCTGTCGGGCAAAAAGGAAATATTAAAATTATCCGCGGTCGACACCCATGTTTGGAAGCACAAGACGATGTCAATTTCATACCAAATAATTACGAATTGACCCGTGAGGAGTCAAGAATGCTGATTATTACGGGGCCTAACATGGGTGGCAAAAGCACATACATACGGCAATTGGGAATCATAGCTGTCATGGCACAAATTGGCAGTTTTGTCCCAGCAGATATTGCCAATTTATGCGTAGTTGATGCAGTCCTTGCGAGAGTTGGTGCAGGGGATGCGCAGTTAAAAGGTGTATCAACATTTATGGCTGAAATGCTAGAAGCATCTGCTATTTTAACCACCGCAACGGAGGATTCATTAGTAATAGTTGATGAGCTTGGTAGGGGAACGTCCACGAATGATGGTTTTGGATTGGCGTGGGCTATTGCAGAAAAAATAGTTGAGAAAAATGCACTATGTATGTTTGCAACACATTTTCATGAATTAACGAGTTTAGCAGATAAGATCAAAGGTGCAAAAAATTTACATGCCACAGCAATGACCACTGATAATAGTATAACAATGAAATATGAAATTTTACCTGGAGCATGCGATCGTAGTTTTGGAATTCATGTAGCAGAATTGGCTAGTTTTCCGGAAGATGTTATATTGAATGCAAAACGGAAAGCCCAGGCATTGGAAGGCTCCGGTTCGGTGAATATAGATAAAAAGACATGGGCTCCATTGTTGCAAGAATTTGCAAAGATGGATTTAAATGGTAAGGATGAGAAGGAAATTGTCAACCAATTGGAAGCATTAATGAATAGTGAGGCTGGTAAAAGTATTTTTCAACAACAAGTGGTGGGAAATGGTGGAAGTAATTTACCATAAGTTAAAGGACATAAGAGAGTGCGTACAAAATATTCTTGCGATTGAGTATTGAGCATATTTACTTAACACGAGAAGTGTAAAATTATTACGAAGTATAACTTAGATTTTAGCCATCATCATATCATATGATATCAAAATATTTTATGCATATACAAAAAAAAATACGACTATGTAATACCATGTAAATTTTTTAGTTTTTTTCTCTCTG
>JACLAD010012178.1_pt1 | contig 11149 bp, 12 predicted proteins | sample 8027901 | NCBI WGS metagenome assembly JACLAD01 (sample SAMN15725071, study PRJNA655200) | protist metagenome | isolation source: fluorescence activated cell sorting (FACS) single amplified genomes of... | place: Spain: Blaines Bay Microbial Observatory, Mediterranean Sea | collected 2016-07-05
CGTCACCGTCAACCACCTGCGATGTCGCCAAGTCCTCAAGTGCGATGTCGCGCTACACCCGAGGGGCCGGCCGTTCAATCGCTGTCCAGCACGCCCGCCCAGTAGAGGAAGTCGTGCCAGCTTTGGTGCATCCGCCCGAGATCGGGCGGCGCCTTGCGGGTCAGCTCGTGCGGCTCGGGCCGCCGGGGCGGCCGGACCGGCGCCATGTCCCGGCGGTGGCCCTTGGCGCTGTTGCACTCCACGCAGGCCGCGCAGATGTTCTCGAAGGTCGACTTGCCGCCATCGGCCCGCGGGACGACGTGGTCGAAGGTCAGCTCCTTCGGCGGCAGCCGCTTCAGGCAGTATTGGCAGGTGAAATCGTCCCGAAGGAAGATCGCCATCCGCGAGAAGGCCACCGTCTGCGGCCGCTTGATCTGCCGCTTCAGCGCGACGACCGAGGGCGGTTGCCAGGTGAAGCTCGGGCTGCGCAGCTGCGCGTCGTAGGTCGCGACCGGATAGACGCGCCCTCTCATCGTCTGGCGCATCACCCGCTCGAAACCCCAGACCGAGAGCGGGAAGATCGTGATGGGTGTGAGGTCCGCGTTCAGGACCAGTGCGGGATACGGGTTGGTCATCGCGGATCTCCTTTCTGCATTCTCCTTTCGATGATCCGGTCGCTGCCCGAAAAGACCCAGCCGGTCCGCCCCTGGCGGCCCGCTCCCGGATCTTCGGCTCGTCAATCTGGTGCCCGCCGCCGGAGTTGAACCGGCACGCCTTTCCGGCGCCGCCTTCTGAGGACGGTGCGTCTACCTGTTTCGCCAGGCGGGCATGAAGTCATGGGCGGGGCCGGAGCTGCGTCCGGCCGGGCCTCGTATGATTGCCAGGGCGACGGGAGTCGAACCCGCGTATCTCCCGCAAGGAAGCGCTCTATCCGCTGAGCTACGCCCATTCAGCGCCAACGACCCTTCCCGGCTGCAGTCCAGGTCGGGTCTTCATCGGCCGGGCCCGGCCGGGGACGCTGAAGTTCACGCGCCGAGCCTTCCGGCCAAGCGCTCGTCTTGGTGCCCATCGCTGGACTCGAACCAGCATGCTTTCGCGCCGCCCTCTCGAGACGGTGTGTCTACCATTTCACCAGATGGGCAGTTCGTGGTGCCGGATCGGAGCTGCGCGAGGCGCTCGACGATCGGCGGTGTCTCTTGGCTGGGCTGGCAGGACTCGAACCTGCAATGCACGATATCAAAGACCGCTGCCTTACCAGTTTGGCTACAGCCCAGCATGTCCGGCGCGAGGCCGGGGTCGTTCTTGGCAGGGGCAGCGGGGATTGAACCCGCGACCTACGGTTTTGGAGACCGTCGCTCTCCCATCTGAGCTACACCCCTGCAGGGAAATCCGGTTGCCAGCTGACCATGCTGGCCGGGGCCGATTGAGGGGGCCAACCCAGACCGCGCGCCCTCGCCACCGCCCCATGGGTAGCTGGTTGCCGCGGTCTTCCTCTGGAGCAGGCCCGTGGGGATCGCACCCAGCACGCGCCGATAGACGTCCTCTCGAACGCAGCAGCCGCTACCCGGCCCGGCCTGCAAAACTTGGTGCGCGGGAGAGGGATCGAACCTCTGACGCCCGGATCTTAAATCCGGCGCTCTACCAGCTGAGCTACCCACGCAATGTCGTATGCCGGGGACCTTTCGGCCCGCGCCGGCGTGTTGGTCGGGACAGCAGGCTTCGATCCTGCGACCTCTCGTCCCCCAGACGAGCGCGCTACCTGGCTGCGCCATGCCCCGTTTGAACTGGTGCCCGACCGCTCGGTGGCCGGGGCCCGGCGGGCCTTGGCCCACGGGTCTTTTCCCTCTTTTGCAGGGCGGGGATGCCCTTCTATTGGTCGGAGTGAGAGGATTTGAACCTCCGACCCTCTGGTCCCGAACCAGATGCGCTACCAGGCTGCGCTACACTCCGATGTCGCACCGACCGGACCGAAGCGTGAGGCTTCGGCCCGATGGTTGCGTCACGACACGCCGGACCTCGAGAGATCCGGGCGTCTTTCTCCGCGGCGGTTGTCCCGATGATCGGCTGAGGCCTACGGGTCCACGGAGATGTCGTTCCAGCAATGTCAAAGAGCGTGGCACCCGAAGGCGCCCCGACTCTGCGATCTCGTCATGGAGAGGATCACCGCAGAACCGTATGTCGTGGCATCCGAGACGAGGCTTGGCTCGAAAGGGATGCAGCCAGAGGGGATCTTTCGATCCGGTCCGGCACGGCGTCTGCATGTGATGGGGAGAGGAGCTTAGACGTTCCCTCCGATGCAGCCGCCGCCTGGCAGTCCGGGCTTATGCCAGCCCAAAATGCCCTGATCGCCACAAAATGTGCCGATCGCCGGATACGCCATTGGCATGGCGAGGACGGTATTGACCGTATTCCTTTGCATGTCTGGCTCCATCCAGCGGGGTTGCATCGTGCAGGTGTCCTGCGTCTCTGAACACAACATAGGCGTGCAGGTTCCGAAATGGCAATACGAATTTTTCGCAAAACGCGATTTTTCTTTCTGCCGCGCGCCAAACGCCTTGTTGCCTTGGATTCTTCGCAATGCCGCAGCACGGTCCGAAGCGCCTTGGACACCATGAGGAAGCCGGTGATGGCCGCGTTCGACGACATGCTGGGGGATCTCGGACGCCGGTTTCCGGCGACGGCGCCTGGCCGTTTCTTGGTCATGTCGGACTGGCGCAAGGTCGGCAGCTTCGTCCTGACGGGCGCGGGCGACGCCGCGGATCTCGAGCATCTGCATGTCGCGAAGGACCACCGCCGCCTCGGGGTCGGAAGCCGGGTCCTGCGTGCGATATGCGCCGCCGCCGATCACAGGCAGGTCGATCTCGAACTGCTGGTCGTCCCGCAGCAGCCCGACCTCGCGCCGCACCTGGTCGCGCTCTACCGACGGCACCGCTTCTTCCAGATCGAGAGCGACGTGATGCTGCGTTTCGCCGCGCCTCTCGCGGTCCGTGGCCCCCTCCCCTGCCCTGCCAACCAGGACCACGCCCCACGCGCGACGCGCGCCGAAAGCTGACTTTCTGTCTTGCGAAAAACTTTTTCGCAAGTTAGTTTCAGTCATTGCTGTTCGGAGCCTGACATGTCCTATCCCCTGCCCTACGAGATCATCGACGAGACCATGTCGGAGCGGTTCGCATACATGCGTGTCGAGCCTGCCGAGCGTCACAAGCGGCGCACCGAGGCCTTGGTCGTCGACCTCGACCGGCTCGAGGAAAGCGATCTGGACGAGATCATGGAGATCGCGGCGCGGTTGGGGGACAACAGGACCTGTCTTGCGATCTCGACCATCCGCTGCGCGGGGGTCGACGGCGGCTGGAAGGTCCCGAATTTCGACGCGTTCCAGCCCTTGCTGCGCAAATGGCTTCGGGAACGGCTCGATCGGGGCTGGATCTATGCGCGGGACCGTGACGGCCAGCTCTATCCCTGGCTGGTCACCGGCCTCGATCTGGTGATGCCGGACATGCATGCGCGTTCCACCGCGAAGCCGCAGGTGCGGCTGACCGGCTCCGCATATGGACGGTCGTCCAACGAAAAATCCGCCATCGGCCCCGTGCGTGAGACTTGGTCCTTCGAGGCAGGCGATGTCAGCCGCAGGCAGGTGCAGGTCATTCTCGAGCGCGCGGGGCTCTTCGGGGAGACCCCGGAGATGAACGCCGCCCATGATGCGGCCGAGGAAGCCTATGACGAGATCCTCCACGAGGGCTTCGCCGGGCTCTACCACGTCACCGGACCCGCGATGCAGCTGCCGGGCTACGGTCGCAATCTCGCGGAAGTCGTGGGGCGCAAGGTCATCCACGACATCGAGGCAGAGCAGCTCAAGCCCTATGGCGAGGAAGGCGAGACGACCGTCTTCTCCGACCGCAAGAACCCCCTGTTCCTCCCGCTGCCCAAGCACCGCGTCATCGAGGTGTTCGACATCCACAGCCACGAGAGCTACTGGATCTCGACCGACCACCTGCGCGCGCATGTCTTCGACAAGACGCTCCGTCAGCGCCTGGTGCTGCCCGAGAGCCACCAGAACCTGCTCGACGTCCTGACCTCGGAGGTCGGCGCCTTCACCTCCGACTTCATCGAAGGCAAGGCCGCGGGAAGCCTGATCCTCGCGAAGGGCATGCCCGGCGTCGGAAAGACGCTGACGGCGGAGGTCTATGCCGAGCTGTCGGAAAAGCCGCTCTACAGCGTGCATGCCGGCAACCTCGGCACGACGGCGGACAGCATCGCCAAGCAGCTCGACGTGATTTTCCAGAGAGCCCGTCGCTGGAACTGCGTGCTGCTGCTCGACGAAGCCGATGTCTTCGTCCTGCGCCGGAACGAGGACGTGGAGCGCAACGCGATCGTCGCGGCCTTCCTGCGATCCCTGGAATACTGGGAAGGGCTGCTGTTCATGACCACGAACCGGCCCGACGACATCGACGAGGCCGTGCTGTCGCGCTGCGCCGCGATCATCGACTACCAGCCGCCGAGCCCGCTCCATGCCGAGCGCATCTGGCAGGCCATGGCCGACAACTTCGGGATCGAGATCGGGGCCGATCTGCAGCGCGATCTGCTCGCCACCTTCCCGGCGATCACCGGGCGCGACATCAAGCTCCTGCTGAGCCTGTCGCTGAAGGTCGCCAAGTCGAAAGGGGCCGACCTCGACATCGGCATCGTGAGGGACTGCTCGCTGTTCCGCGGCCTGACCCCCGTCGTCTCGACCAACACCCCCAACTGATGCGAAAAACGGAGAACACCATGCTCGAACAACCCGACCGCCGGATTGCCGACGCCATCGCCGACGCACCGCACATGCTGCCGCCCGAGGGCTTCGCGGCGCGCCTCGGCATCACGGTGGAACACCTGAACCAGCGTCGGGCCAACGGCATGGTCTTCGCGCTGGACCTCGATGGCCACGGCACGCTCTACCCAGCTTGGCAGATCTGGCCTTCGGGCGAAGTGCCCGAGCAGATCGCGACCCTTCTCGAATGCGCCAGCGAATACGATGTCGGCGACTACGACATCTATCGCTTCCTGACGGCGGCCCGCCCGGACTATGGCGACAGGCAGAACCACGAGGTCCTGCGCATCGGGGGCTTCGAGGCGGTCGAGAAGGAGGCGCAGGAGTTCTTCGAGCGGGTCGAGAACCCGCCCGAGCCTGTCTGCGAGGTGACCGTGGCGGTGACCATCCTGCTCGATGCCTCGGACGCGCGGGAAGCCGAGTCCCGCATCGAGGGGCTGTCGCTGGCCGAAATCGGTGACGAGATCGACGAGGAATCGATGCTGGGCCAGATGCGGATCGTGTCCTCCGAGATCGTCTCGGCCGACCGCCTTCATGCGCGCCAGTGCGATCTCGGCAACGACGGCAGCTTCTTCCCGTCGCAGCCTGCGGGAGACGAGCAGACCGATCCCGCAGGGCGCCTGCTGCGGCTGCAGATCGAACGCGGCTGGAGCGCGACCGAGTCCGAAATGCACATGCGGGCGTTCCTGATCGAGGCAGGCCTCGCGGATGCCTATGCCGCGCATGTCGAGGCGAAGCACCCGGCTGCCGCACCCGACGAGGCCGAACCGGCCTGATCCCGGCGAGGTCCGCTTGGTCTTGTCGCTCACCGCGACGACACTCGGCGGACCCACCCCTTCCCGGAGACCGACGACATGCCCGTGACGACCAAGACCCCCGAGCAGCGCACCCGCGTCCTGCGGCTGATGCTGCGCCAGATCCGCACCGCCAATGGCAGCTGGACCGACGGGCAGCGCATCTTCGAGGGCGCGGATCTCGATCTTCTGCGCAAGCAGGTCGTCGACAAGCTGATCACGCTGCGCGGCGGCGCGCCCGCCTGGGGCGGACGCCCGCACGAGTTCGGCAATATCGCCGCGATCCTCGGCATGAAGGCGCGGGTCGAGCGCGGCCCCCCGCCCCCGATCGAGGACCGGCTGCTCGCGATGGCCGTGGCCTCCGACCGCACGCCGATCGGCGACAGCCGCAGCCGGGCGATCGCGCGCCTGCTGAAGGACCGCTTCCCGGCGGCCTATGCGCAGCTGCCCGTCGAGCGACGGCACACCCCGAAGGTTCGCCAGCACGTCCTGGAGAGCCTCCAGCGCAAGGGCGGAAAAACGGCGGAGGACTACACCGAGCGCGGCATCACCATTCCGAAAGGCACGGTGGTCCAGGTCCATCATGCGGGCGGCGCGGCGCTCGTGGACGACCGCGGCCGGCTCAAGCAGATCATGGTCCCGCTCGACAAGCTCGCACCGATGCGCGCCAGGGATTACAAGCGCATGGCTCGCCGGGCCGACCGGCACGCGCCCTCGGCCGACAGCGGTGCCCTGGACTTCTGACGTGCGAAAAACGTGCTTTTCATTTCCGCTGGTCTAATATAAGTTTTTCGCAAAGGCGGAAACTGGGGCGTGTGATGAACCTTGGCGGTGAAGAGGCGGACTGGAAGGTCCAGGTGGTCAACCACGCCGGGCCGCTCGGTCTGCGCTTCCTCAAGACGCATGCCGATCTGGTCGATTTCGAGCATCTCCTCGCCTGGCGCCCGGTGGGCGATGGCGGGGATTGTCTCTTCGCCACGACGCAGGCGATGGCCAACATTCTCGAGACGAGCCCCGGCAAGGGCTTTTCGCTCGTCACCGGCGTCCTGGCGCAGCCCGAGGGCCGCGTGATCCATGCCTGGCTCGAATGGCGTGACGAGAAGGCGCGATCCTTCGTGTTCAACGTCTCCAACTCGGCGCGCACGCCGGTCTATGTGGCGCCGAAGGCGGACTGGCTCGCCTTCAACAACTTCGACCACGCGATCCAGCGCGTCCGGCCCGACGCTTTCCGCGCAGGCTTCGCGCAGGCCTTCCCCGGGCTGGCCCTGACGGGGCGCGCCCACCGTGCCGGAACTTTCTGGCTCAGCCGCCGGGTCGACATGCGCAGCTTCGCCAAGGAGCTTCTCGCCCCCACCATTGCGGCCTCGGTCGCCATGGATCAGGGATAAGGCGAGGCAGACAGGACCGCGTTCAAGCGGCGGCACCGACAGAGCAGGACGAGATCATGGGCAAGACCTTCCGCACCTTCTTCACCATCGCGACGTTCGGCGGCGCGGCCATCGCGGGCGCCGCCTGGTTGACGGGGCCTGTGCGCGCCGACGCCTATGTGGCCAGTTGGAACATCAAGCGGCTCGGGCATGGCGACAGCAAGGACTACGCCGCGCTGGCCGAGGTAGGTTCCCGCTTCGACCTGATCGCCGCGCAGGAGGTGATGACCGAGGAAGGTGCCGAGCGCATGCTCGCCGCTCTCGAGGCCCGCACCGGCACCGATTGGGAGTTGATGCTGTCGGACGCCATCGGCCGCGGCTCCTACAAGGAGATGTATGGCTTCTTCTGGCGGACCGACGAGGTCGAATGGGTGGATGGCGCCGTCGTCTATATCGACGACCGCGACGTCTTCGCCCGTGAGCCGTTCAGCGCCCGCTTCCGCGCCATCGAGGACGACTACATCTTCGTCCTGGGCTCGGTGCATATCATCTACGGCGACAGCGTTGCCGAGCGCGAGGCGGAGGTCACGGCGCTGCGCAGCTACCGCGACTGGCTCGATGCCAACTTCGCGGGCTCCGACGTCTATATCGCGGGCGACTTCAATCTGCCCCCCGACAATCCGGCTTGGGCCGGGATGGGTGCGCTGGCCGCGCCGCTCATCGCCAGTGGAGCCACGACGCTATCGGAGACTGATGGGCGCTTTGCCAACCTCTATGACAACATCTGGGCGCCCGCTGGTGGCACCCTTCCGATCGCCTCGGCTGGCATCCTAAACTTCGCGAACGAGACGCTGGGCATCACCCATGCCGTCGCACGCGACACCGTGTCGGACCACGCACCGGTCTGGATGCAGATCAACGCGGGCTCGAGGCTTGAAATTGCCGCGGCGCCAACGCCCGAGATGACCGCAGCCGCGGCCGAGAAGGTCGTCACGCCCGCCGCCTCCCCCGCCATCGGGGGCGAGATCCAGGGCAACCGGAACTCGAAGATCTATCACCTGCCGGGCTGCGCCAGCTACGACAAGACCGCCGAGCGCAACCGGGTGCTGTTCACCACCGAAGCCGAGGCCGCCGCCGCCGGTTTCCGTCGCGCGAGGAACTGCTGATGTCCGATACACCGAAGGACGACGATCTGACGCTGCAGGAACGCAAGCTCCTGTCGATGGAGCTTGCAAGCCTCGAGGAGCTTCGACGGATCGTCGATCGGATGGTCTCCCGCAAGCGCGCCATCCTGCGCGAGGAGGAACTGGCGGCCGAGCGCGAGCGACTGGAAGCGGAGCGTGAAGCGCGCATGGCCGAGGCCGTCACCATGCCGCCCGCCGAACGCATCGTGCGCTACCGCGACCCGGAGAACCCCGAGAACACCTGGACCGGCCATGGCCGCCGCCCGAACTGGTTGCGCGAACGTCTGGAAACAGACGGGGCCTCGCTTTCGGATTTCGTCGTCTGACGAGATCCCGGATTTCGCCGGACGAACACACATGCTATCGTGCGAAAAATCAGGAGATGATGACGTGCCGCAGCTGAACCGGCTCTACTCGGTCGAGATCCCCGAGGGGAACGACTTCGTCGAAACCGAGATCGAATGCCTCGTCGCGGCCCAGTCGCCGGAGCAGGCTGCGCGCCTCTTTCTCGACTACGTGGCCGAGGATTACGGCATCGAAGACGAAGTCGAAATGACCCTGCGCAACTACGGCGAGACCGCCCGCGAAGAGGTCGGCGTGATCAACTGGACCGACATCGAGATGACCAAGATCACGCTGGCGCCGACTGCCGCCCCCGGCGCGATCGAACCCTGACACCCTGCTCCATCCCATCAAGGACATACCAATGAACCGCATCCCCGGACAAATCGTCTTCCTCGAAGCCAGCAACCCGGCCATCTCGTTCTGCGCAGGCCTCTTCGAGGTTCCTAAGGACCGCATGCCGAGCGAAGCGGTGATGTTCTTCCAGAACGTCGAGAACAATGGCTTCGACAAGCTGACGATGCCCGCTGAGTTCGTGCCCTGCCCCGAGGAGCAGGTCGCACGCCAGGCCGACATGCGCCTCGGCGACATCGTCACGCAGCCCATCTGGCGCGGCGTCGGCGAGGCGAAGGCACTCGTGCAGTTCTACATGCGCCGCGCCGCGACGCCCGCGAGCCGCGTCGACCGCGAGCTGCTGATCTTTTCCGGTCTCGTCCACCTGGCCGGGAACATCACCCCTCCCCTGCTGCGCCTCAAGGAGCTGAGCTGGAACCCCGGCACCGGCGAGATGGTGATGATGGATGCGCCCGAGGACTACTCGGCCGGTCTGCGGCAGGTCCAGATCCCGGTCCTGGACGACATCTTCCAGATGCCGATCTGGGGCTTCGAAGGCGAGGGCTTCGCGTTCCGGGGCACGCAATTCGAGCCGGTCCTCGCGGACCATGATCTGACGGTCGATCTGGAATGCGCCCGCCGCACCGGCACGATCTCCGATGCGGACGCCCTGCGCCTGGCCGAGCTGAAGGAGACCAAGGGCGGCAAGCTGTTCTTCGCCCGCGCCGAGCAGTTCGGTGAAGGCACCGCCGATCGTTGGATCGAGCTGTCGATCGAACACCGCGGCGTCGAGGGGCTGAAGCTGCGCGGACGCCGCTCGGTCTCCGAGGTCGAAGCGATGTGGCGCGCGAACGCGACGATCATCGAGAACATGGCGGCCCCCGCCGCGCCGCAGGCCGCGAACGCCTGAGACGGCCTCCAGCCACGAGATGCAAGAAGGCCCGCTGGTTTCCCAGCGGGCCTTTCTCATGTCATCGGCTCGTTTGGCGCTGCGTGTCAGCGCGACTTCGCGCGGTAGTATTCGCAGCCACCCTCGCGGCGCAGTTCGACCTCGCCGGCCTTGCAGAGGCTGCCGAGCATGCCCTGGACGCAGACCAGCAGCGACTTGCGGGTGGTGTATCCGGCATCCTGCGCCACGAGGTCCGCCACGTCGATATGCGTGAGCCACGCCTCCGGATCGACGGCCAAGGCCGTGCGGAGCAGATCCCGGCGCATCGCCAGCCTTGCCGACCTGCCCTCTTTGGCGCGGGCCTTCTTTTTGACCACCGGGGTCTCGGCCACCTTCGTTTCGACCGCCGTCGTTTTGGCGACCGGCGTTTTGCTCACCGGCGCTTCGGTGGCCAGCGGCATCGGGTCCGGGATCGAGGGGGCCGCCGGCGCCGCGGGCATGAGCCCCGAGAGATCGCCATCGACGAGATGAACGTCGCCCTCGTGGAAGAGCGTCATGCCCACCATCTTCTCGGTGATCTCGATCCGCGCCAGCTCTCCGGACAGCAGACGCATCGCAAGTGTCAGGATGTCGGCCGAGATGGTCTGGCAGCCGGCCGGTGACGCGATCGGCGCCGCCTCCGTCGTCGATGCCCGCTGGGGCGCGGTAGGCGCGTTCGGCGCGGCATCCTTCGATGTGGCCTGCTCCGGGACCTTGGCGATGTTCGCCGGGTCCAGCGGCGCCTTCGGTGCGCTCCGTCGCGCGGCGCGGTTCATCGGGGCATCCGAGGACGGGGCCATCAGCGGATCGGCCGCTTTCGCCCGAGCGGCGGCGTGCTGGCCGGCACTCCAGCGCTTCTTCTTTCGCAGATTGGCCGGTGGCTCGAACGCCGCCTTGGGAGCCTCGGGGACCGTCGCCGTCGCCTGCATGGTCGTCGATAGGATGTCCGCGCGTCCCATCCTCAGGGCGCGTCGGGCGTCCGCCTGGACGTTGAAGCGACTTCCGGGGTTCGACGGTGTCTTCGAGGCGAACACCGGATGCGGCGCGTTCTCATGCGAAAGCTTGATGTGTCCACCGCTCGCGATCTCCGGGGTCCACCCTTCATCAACGAGCTTCTGCATGGTCGCTCGCGTATCCCTGCAAGTGACCCCCCTCAAGACCTGTCGCGCACTGCTCATTCATGCATCCTCCTTGGCTGGCAGGATTTCAGAATATCACAGTTTGCGAAAAACATAAGCGAGAAGTTTAGCGCCAAGTGAGAGATTTGGCAGAAGGCCGAGGTCTCGATCCCCATCCCATCTCTGGGACGCACCCGCTTCGAACGGGGCCGCGCCACCCGGCGCGTTGACCTTCCACTGGCGGTGCCCCGAGGACTCGAACCCCATGCCATCTCCGGCACCAACCCGCTTCCA
>JACLAD010010406.1_pt1 | contig 11148 bp, 14 predicted proteins | sample 8027901 | NCBI WGS metagenome assembly JACLAD01 (sample SAMN15725071, study PRJNA655200) | protist metagenome | isolation source: fluorescence activated cell sorting (FACS) single amplified genomes of... | place: Spain: Blaines Bay Microbial Observatory, Mediterranean Sea | collected 2016-07-05
CTACAGCCTTTTCTCCCTCTGGCACCAGAAGCGTAAGTTGATATTCGCATGATCTGCCTTTTCTACTACCTCTCTGCCTTCTTAGACTTTGAGTCGTACTAACACAAACGTTCATCCTTCATGTATCCATTCACTTATAATTTCCATATCTCGACAGTCTGCTTCTCGCTTGATCATGAAAGATATGGTCGGTGCTTCCATTGAAGTGAACGGTGGAAAGGTTCGTTATCACTTCATGCTTCTCCCCTATCAAGTTTTTAGCAAACTACGACCGACCATGACACTTGATTTACTTGCTTCATTGGCAGATTTACGATCCCTTAGATACTCTTACACTTCACAACGTCGCTCCCTCTGTGTTTCCTCATGCTAAATGGATGCGTGAAGCTGAATTGAAGCATTGCCGTGCTGCTATGTTGGCAACCGTGGGACTTTGGTCGCCAGCAGGTCAGTTGTACTCGCTCATGACTTGAATGTATGTCATTAATGAAGATAATATTTCGATACTTTTCACATACAACAGGACTACCAATTCCAGGATATACTCCTGCCACTTCAGGGGGGCCAGTAGAGAATTTAAATAAGTTTGCCCTAGAGCAGCCACTTGCTCTTGCTCAAATCGTCCTTGCTATTGGTATCATCGAAGGTCATTTCTTTCCCGGAGAAATGTGGTTCGGCGGTGGAGATCGTGAAGGTAAATAATCATGTCTATATTATCATTTCTTCGATACATATCTTTTTCTGACCTACCACGAATTTGTGTGTCTCTTCTCAGCCGGTGACTTGGGATATGATCCACTTGGTTTGTTTAAGAAAAAGACTGATGCACAGAAGGATGAAATGAGATTAAAAGAATTAAAGAATGGTAGATTGGCAATGATTGCAATGGCTGCTTACACTTCAGAACACTGGATTCCTGGCTCGGTCCCTATCAGTTTTACTTCCTTCGGTCTCACTGAGTAAATTACGAAAGAGATACATTGCTGGCACCCTAGAATGCTGTGTCTGCCTGTAGTGTATTAGTTCCAGTTGAACAATGTATCTAATCAGCCGTCCAGAGAAGCGACAGGTATTAGCAACAGCCAAACATGTGCTGCTTTACCTAGCTAGGAGTACAGTAAGTACTTAGCTTACAATTCACAGAAATATCTGCAAAAAAGCAAGCATAAGATGTATCTAACAATACTACGAATAGTACTATATCATTCTACATTCTACGACATCGCTACTACATATATTCACTTAAACAAGTTTCCAGTTCTAGAAGTAGTTCGTAGCTGCTGATTTACCTCGCTCCAGTGAATCAGTATCATTTTCCAACACATTAAGTAAAATAGAATGATTTTCATCTAATTCTAAAATGGTAATTAATCTATTACATATGTCTTCACGTTCTGTATGATATTTCGTTTCTAATTTGCTTCTTTAGGGGCTTCTTTAGGGGCTTCCTTAGGGTCTTCCTTAGGGTCTTCCTTAGGGTACCCGTAGTGAAAATACTCAAGGCTGATTCGGTTTCGGTTCCACTACACAACTCGTCGCCTAAAATCAAACTGGATTCATTCGCCATTTTCAAAATGACTCATTCTATTCTTAAATATTAAACTAAACTAACCTAGCTACACACATATATATCTACATTTGTGTATCTACACAAAATTACACGAGTTTTTTTTCACTTAGAAGTTAGAAGTCTTAGAAGTACGCTCTAAAATCTAAAATATCGCTCCCTTGCCCTTGCTATTATTCGAGACGACTCGACTCATTGCCATTTCATATTTCATCTTCAGCCATAAATATGACACATGCTTAGGTCTCACACCTCGCTCTCTTTTTCTGTCTTTTGTACACTTTTTGATATATTATATCATGAGTGCCATTTTTATTGACTTGCTCTATCTTTGCTTTAGATATGCGCTTTGTTACCGGTCTCTGTTACGATCTTTGTATCATAGTCACATTTTGCATAATTCGGTTCAACATTCTTTTGCGTGGCTTTTCCGCACATTTCTGTTTGTTTAGAGCCTTTGGGTCTTTTCAACGATATTAATCCAGACGATAGTCGGAGACCTGATATATTGATGCGTAATCCTTATGCCGATTGCAGACAAGCGATAATAGACGTTGCTGTGACTGGAATAGATGGTTCTGATAGAAATGTTGGCGGCGATCCTGATCAACCTATGATGAAGAGAGCTAAGCAGAAGATCGCTAAATATAGAAATTCTGCTGAATAGCATGGTTTTTCATTTACACCTTTCGTAGTTTCTCACAATGGCCAGATTCTAAAAGAGATAGCTGTTTTTATTTGCAGACAAATAGAGCAAAAGCTTTTGGCTGTCGATGGAAGAGCCAAGCAATCCAAGAAACAGGCTATATGGAAGTTATGGACGCATCGCATCTCTATGGCTATCAATAAAACAGCTAGTAGAAATATCTTGCGTAAAGTGTTAACGAAAATGGTTAGCGACTCTAATGAACAGCAAAGGCATGCTTCTGCCTCGATTTTATGTGAGGATCCATTTTCGTCGGCTACTCCTTACGCAGAGGAGCTTGAATATAATATTGAGTTTCTTATTAATCATCAGGATATTCGCCAATGTCACTTTCCAGGTGATCAAAACCGCGCTGAAGAACGTGTTATTGCCTATAATGAGAAAGAAGCGAAGAATCCCATAACTACAACGGGAAAGGTCAATATGTATATATGTATTTCAATCGCTTAGCCCTGACCACTGACTAACTACCTAAGTACTTGAAATTGAAATACATGTTGGCCTTCCTCGCTTCCTCGTTGCGACGACATTTTCCTCTTAGCGATCTTCAGCTAGATCAACGTGGCAGTGACAACATTTGCAGATGGCTGCTTGCTGCTAGTCTGCACGTCTGCATTAGCTACTACTTCTAGCTTCTAGCTACTTCTATGTATATGGTGTATGGTATTAAAACTATAACTATTACAAGCAATAGCAAGCAAATGCAGACCAGATAGTCATCAGCCATGGATGAATCACTCACTCATGTCCATGCATGTCAATATGCACAATACCCCTGATCTATCTTATAGTCATTGTACATCATGGCTAGGCAATCTTATACGTCCGTTACACAGGTCGATAAAGTTTCAAACTTGTAAATGTGATCACTTCTCTCCTGTCCTGTCATGGACGACTCCCAGGAGGTATTGCAACTACCAACTTATCTCTGTGGATACAATAATTCTACGTTGTACACAGCCACGATTCCCTTTTCATCTTCCTACAAAATTGGCTTTCGCATTTTACGAGGATGAACCAAACACCTGATCAAGTCTAGTTTTCATTGAATTCAGGTCTACGTAAAACTTCCTCTATAACTAGAGCCCAGTGGCTCCAGTGAATTGCTCCTTGTGTGAACGCTACAAACGGTTCTCGCAAAGGACCATCAGCTGACAACTCCAATGTGCTTCCATCTGTAAAGGTTCCATCTGCAAAAATAACTTCATCGCCATATCCAGGAGTAATGCCTAAAATGATGTGATTAGCGCATGGTGGATCGTAAAAATGTTGTAAAAAAACTTCAGTATTACCGGGAGTTGGTCGAATATAAGATCCCACGGGACTTTTCTTTTGCACAGACTCACAAAACGATATCAACTAGATGGATACAATAGCATGTGCAATCAAATTAAGCTGACACATTGATATAGTACAGTGACTATAAATGCAAACCTTTTCTCTGGACCCCAATTGAACAGCCTGGACAATATCAGTCCGGTGACTTGCTGGAGGCGGATTACACGGAAAGCCAAGTTTATTACTGAAAACTTCCGCAATTAAATCAGCACCCTTCATAGATTCTCCAACAATAGTAGGCGCAAAAAATAACCCCTACAGGATGAAATGGTGATAAATACAGCACTTGTTTTCAAAAATAAATGACTTCATACCGCCTACTATCAATCATACCTGAAAGAGATTCTTGTATTGATTAAAGGTTGCACCACCATCTACACCAGGAGCTGACAGATGGACAACTGAAGCTTGAACTAAACTTGACCGTCCTGCTACATATGCACCTGCAGAAAAAGTGTTGTTAGTTAGCCTGATAACTTTTATGAACTGATCTTTTTCAACCTGAAGGAGCCAAAGTTCCACCTAAATTCTTTATCAGTGACCCAGCACATATATCAGCTCCTACATGACAGGGTTCAATCTCCTCTACCAATTCTCCATAACAATTGTCCACGAAAATGATTATATCGCGTCCTTTTTCTTTGAATTTTCGTCGAATATGATCACAAAGTCTTCCAATTTCCATCACAGGTATAGATGGTCTCCATTTATATCCACATGAGCGTTGTATATGTATCAATTTAAGTTGAGGATCTTTCTCTATCGCAATATCAATAGATTTTAAATCGAAGGCCACTCTATCACCATTTTCTTTTCTCGCCTCTTCACCCTCCAGTAACTCTATCTCCCCGTAACCTATTCCCCAATCTAGAAGTGAACCCACCCGAGAACCAGTTTGATGCCCATCTCGTTGTCCTATAACTTCCTCCAGTGTGTCGTATGGATGTCCAGATATGCATAGCATGTTATCCCCTGGTCGTAGTGCCCCGAAGAGCGCACTGGCGATTGCATGAGTACCAGAGAAGAATTGGAGTCGCACTGCAGCCTTCTCTGCACCCATCAACTTTGCAATAATCACATCTAACTTTTCTCTTCCTATATCACCATGCCCATATCCATCTACACCATGAAAAGATGCCGCATCCACCTTTTCTTCTTCGTACAAGCTTAATATCCTATCCATACTTCTCTTGGTCTGTTGATCAACAGACCAAAACCTCTTAATTAGCCCTTTTGTAGCATCCTCTATCATCAATCTCGGTGAAATAGGAATAGAGGTCGTAGGGTTAGTAGAGGTTGGCGCTGAGGTAGAAGTTACATGACAATGTTGCAGTTGATGACGTAGGTAATCGTGAGGGTCGCTGTGTGATCTCGATGGAGCTGCCCTCTTATGAAGAGCATAAACTACAGAAAAAGGAAGAAGGAAACAGTAAAAGATGGTCAACGAACGTTGAATGGATGACATCACGGGGCAGAGTGCCAGCTTGGACGATCGTTTGTGTCAAATTCGTTGCAACAGCGATCGAATTCTTCCGCCCAAAAAAGGTACATTTCCAAATTTCCTTGCCACCAAATTCCAAAAAAACTGTCCGACTCAGCATAGAGATTGAAATAAATAGAAATTGCATGCGATGACCAACCATTCAAACTCTAGCGAAGTTAAGTTTTCGCTCAAAAATGTGCGCCATCATCATCCTGTGCCATCCTCGCATACGTGCGATCATTCATTCATTCATTCATTCAATCATTACGGTACAAATAAATTATGAGTGCATTCGACGAGACGGATGATAGTCCCATCATTGGCATTGACTTGGGTACTACCTACAGTTGTGTGGCTGCCTATGACACTTCCGTGAGTAAGGTGGTTGTACTCCCTAATTCTATGGGTGAGCGGACAACTCCTTCTTGGGTGGCTTTCACGTCTACTGGTAGAGTGGTCGGCCAACCAGCTAAGCAACAAGCATCTATGAATGCATCGAATACCATTTATGACGTCAAAAGGATAATTGGTAGAAGCCTTGATGATCCTATTACTCGAGAGGAGTCTCGCAGATTTCCATACTTGATAGTTGATGGAGGTTATTAGGCTCATATATATCTTATTATAGATTTATATATCCTCTAAATTGTTCATTGTATTGCATAATTTTTGTATTCTTAGGTAACGGAAGGCCATTGATTGAAGTGGACTGGAATGGTCAGAAGCAGCGACTTTCCCCGGAGGAAATATCATCTATGGTTCTGTTGGAAATGAAGAGGTCGGCTGAAAATGCCCTTGGGAAATCTATTAAGAAGTCCGTTATAACTGTACCTGCTCACTTCAACGATCAACAGCGCCAAGCAACTAAAGATGCAGGACGTATTGCAGGGTTGGAAGTATGTCGAATTATCAATGAACCAACTGCCGCAGCCTTAGCCTATGGCCTCCATTCGTCAGAGGGTGCAGCTGAGCAGGATAAAAGCAATGTGTTGATTTTTGATCTTGGAGGTGGTACATTTGATGTAAGTGTCCTGTCCATGGAAGGTGGTGTGTTCGCAGTGAAGGCCACTGGTGGTGATACTCATCTGGGAGGTGAAGATTTTGACAACAGCATGGTGGATTGGTGCTTAAAACAAATAGAGGAGAAGCACGGAAAGAATTCAACGAAACCCATAAAAGCTAGTAACCGTTCTATGCAACGTCTTCGAAGAGCATGTGAGGCTGCCAAACGCAATTTGTCCACTGCGATGGAGACAGAAGTTGAAGTTGATGGTTTGGTGGATGGGGAAGCTTTCACTACTACCCTCACTCGTGCCGTATTTGAAAAGTTTTCAAATCCCCTGTTTACACGATGTTTAGATACAGTCAGACAAGTTGTCAAGGATGCTGGAGCTGCTCTGAATCAAGTCAGCGACATCGTGTTGGTTGGTGGTTCTACCAGGGTTCCCAAGTTGCAGGAACTACTACTTGAGCTTTTTGGCAACAAAATTGAACTTTGCAAGTCAATCAACCCTGACGAAGCCGTTGCGTTTGGAGCTGCTGTGCAAGGTGCAATTTTGAAATCTGGTGGTCAAGGTGGAGGGGAAGCACTGGAAGGTGGAATTAATACTGACTTGGTACTCCTTGACGTGACACCACTTTCTCTGGGTATCGAGTTGGAAGGAAAAGTTATGAGCGTTCTTATTCCTAGAAACACATCTATCCCTTGCATTAGATCTAGAGAGTATACTACATGTGACGATTGGCAAACTGAAATCGATGTTGTCATTTTTGAAGGAGAACGCCCTCATACTAGTGCCAATAACAAATTGGGAGAATTTCAAATTTCTGGGATTGAGAGAGCGAAGAGAGGTGAGCCCAAGGTTGAGGTTACGTTTCAGTTGGACGCAAATGGAATTTTGTCCGTATCAGCTATGGATAAAGTTACTGGCGCTAAGGCTCAAGCGTCTATTAAGGCTGACCGCGGTAGATTGACTGATGAGGATATCGAGAGAATGATTAATGATGCTGAGAAATATCGTGCACAAGATGAGGCCTTGGCGAAAAAAATAAATTTGCGTAATGCTCTTGAAGAGTCAGTATTCAGAGTAAAGTCTGCATTCGTTGAAAAGAACGATATTACTGGTACTCTTGAGCTGGATGATATTCTAACGTGGCTTGAGTATGATAGCGAACAAGCTTCCTACGATGAACTTCAAAGAAAAGTCGAACAGTTTTCTGCAAAATTTGGGATGAAAGTAGAATCAGTGAGTGTCAAAGACGCCACGAATATGTGAAAGATTTTGTAAATAGAATTATTTGTACAACAACCGTATACTTTCCATCTCTGTGGATATCCGTAATTAGCAGCACCAAAATTCAAGCAGGAATAGATGTAGAGCAATGAATACTACAATAGTCAGGTGTTTATCGAAGGAGTTCACAGTTCTAGAACTGTTACAACTTCGAACTTCGACACTATTGTATCCTCGTTTTTCAATTGAATTGGATATGTCAGTCGAGATTGATACAGTAACAGACCAAAAGCTTCAAACTATTCTTTTACCAACTCCAAGCGATCCGTACAAATTAGATAGAATATCAGCCATTATGTTCGATGACCTTTGGTCGATACCTAAAAATAGAGGTGGGGTTGATTACAAGCCAGAACATGATGGTAAAAGAAAGAGGCAAAAAGATGATGGAACAGCAGTGGATTTGACTGTGCCAAATGGATGATGGAAGGCTACCATGAGTGTGTACGACTAGTTAGAGACAGCCTTGCGTAAAAATATATTTATCGCTCAGTAGCTACATTCTACATTCGATAAATATTGATAATTGATAAATATATTTATTTACCAAAATTTTAAGAATATTTATTTATTTACTTTTATACTTATATCGTCGCGAGTTGCGACGCTACGCAAACGCGAAACAACGGCTACGTATGTGCTTCTAATCTTTTAATACTTCTATGTGTAATAATAAATTTTCAAATTTTTTAATACACTAGGAACAGGATCTAAACAACTTTCACAGGCATTCAGCAACGATCGTATCAGAGTCAAAGATTATTTGTCATAGATGACATCACTATTCATGTGTAGACTTCAATGCTGTATATCCATCATTGCTGTAATTCACAACTGTGATGCCTGCTCCCAATGCATAATGCATCCACCTGTATCGTCACAATTGAGACATACATCCACACTGCAGCTTTCCTTCAACTTTCCACTCATCACTAGTTCAGCACGCCCACAGCAAATTCGGCAAAGACAGCCCTATGATCTGAATGGTAAATACCATGGACACAGTCATAGTCGATTACCTTAATGCTATTCGAATTCTTCTTACTGTACATAACTCGATCACACCATGCAGCCCCACGATTCTTTTTGCCTGTGTCGTATATTTCTGTGTATGGATCAAATTTGTACGAAGGTTTAAAATTTATCTTAGGTTCATCAAAGTCAATGAAAACTTTGCCTTCAGCCCGATGCAAGTTTAACTGATCTAGTGACAGTAAGCGTTCCAAGATTTCATCGGCACTTTGAAGTCCTGTCCTCCTCCTGAAATCTTCGAAAGTCTCTGCTGCGAACGAAGGATCCTCGGACCTCGTTTCTTCAACAAATCTCTCTGGATCCCCACCACTTTGGCGGTCATCTAATGCAGCTTCAGCTTGTGTGTCCTCTCGTTTAGATTCTGCTTCATCAGAATCATACTCTTCTTCTTCCTGTATCTGGGCCATTGCCATATTCATTCGCAGGGCAGAGGCTATCTCCAATTCCTTGTTTCCGCCAACATCACTTTCTATCACTTTATCTCCGATAACGCCCCTAGTCTCCTCTAATGATGTATTGCTTTTTTCGACACTGGGGTTGTAGTGTTCCATGTACTGCAACAATTGCTTGATCTCATGAATGTCCATCTCTATCCTATAATTAAAATCTCCCATGAAAAAACAGTGGTCGAACCGCTCACAAATTAGACTGCGCGATCTATCCTCGCTATCTGCCACCAAACCAAACACATTACTTACTCTCCTGAAGTTTGAGTCTTTGATAGCCTCGATCCCTGGTGTGGGATGAGCGTCATGGGGCTCTAATTTTCCGAGCACACCTGGCATGTGAGAATCAATCCTCCAGAAATCGTCATTTCTTTCATTCCATCGATGTCTGTTGGCCTGAAAATGTCCGTTTACAATACAAAAAGACGTGGACTTGAAATTAAAAGAGCAACCAACTGCCCCTTTGTTATAAACAACGTTCCCTATTCCACATGCGACCATACCGAAAGTTACATTTGACAAAAGTTCAGAGATATCCTTCTTGTTAAAAAGTACCATATGAATTCCACCCATGACTTTCGAGCCCATTTTGGTGAAAGATCCACCTAGTGATGCTTTCAGCATTGACTCCCATACATCTGTAGTCGAAATTTGACCGGATGTGGTTCTTTTCATCAATGTTTGACATTCCTGTACACCAAAACAGACGATATCAGCCTGGCGATATTTTTGCACGAACCCCAGATGCTCCATCTCAGGCAAAGATTCTGCTAAATTCCAAGTGGCGCAAATTATGTTCAGCGTTCTCATTTCACTAATGGCAGATTCCTTCCTGAAGTATGAGGGTCTACGGTGCGAACTCGCAGAGCCTTCGGTGCTTTTGGAGTTCTCTGCGCGGTCGTTACCTGCGGTAACCTCTCCTGAGCTTAACTCATCGTTCGTCTCAAACCTAACAAGTGTACCGCCCTCTGATTTTCTTCCTCCCGTTCTACTCAATCGTTCAATCATCGAATTAATACATGATTTCCAACTTTCCATCTCTTGTTTGCTTGCAAACTTGAACTGCCATGTCCTATTGCTAGTCAAAATCGAAAGCTCAATATCACTGTCCCCGTCTTTCACTGTCGCATTCTCCAAGGATAATTGACCTGAGTATCGCAAATAAGGAAAATAATAAATTTATCTATCAAAGCTGTATACAATTATCTTCTCTTTGTAATTTTCTATCATAGCGAAGTCCTGCTTCGGAATGATACGTACCTAATGATTGGCTCAATCTGGCCTCCGCGAAATAAATACATTTTCCATACTCTGTCAAAACCAACCAACGCCTTTTATAAGCTGGGTTTGTTGGTCCACCTCGCTTTTCAAAATATCCAACCTTCCTAACAGGTTGTCCTCCTGATTGTGCAGCAAGCAGCGCTGTAAGCGGCACGGTTGATGGAACTTCTTCTTCTAATTCAGAGGAACTGTTTTCTATTAAAAAACAAATACACGAAACAGCCAATTGGAGTAAAGAGAAAGAAGAATTAAAATAATCAGTCTACAATCTTTTATCGAATAAACAGAAGCGAGGTAAACTTGAAGCCCCATCATACATCACATTTGTATACACAGTGTTGAACACACCGAACGAAGGGCGTGCAAATGCACAGAAAGAATGAAAGTAAGTAAGAAAACTCTGACCCACCTTGACGTCTTCCAAATATCTTCCGCAGCATCCTCCCTTCCAGCTGTCCAAATAATAACTGCACCATTTGTGGTATCCGCAGAGGTATCTTGATTGATCTGACAACAGCGCTACTATTTTTATCGAAAAACATAACCATATCGTCATAAATGACCTAATAATACTACATAGTAATATGTAATAACCTTCCAAAATTGTACCAAAAATGGTCGAGACATAATCGAAAAATCGTCACCACATCCAAATTCTATACTGTTGTTGCTGCTGCTGATGCTGCAAAGAGAGGATTGCATTGTTGGAAGGATTAGGATCGGGCATCTTTCTGCTCCTCCACATCCCCTAACCACAATAAAGAGGCAAGGATATTGTTGGCAAGGGACGGTCACTACTCTTGGGCAGGTGTGTGTAGACTTGAGGAGTTTGTGAGATGTCTGGATTTGCCTTCCTCAATAATGATGGCGGGGAGAGCAATGAAGAGGTGCAAACAGCTCCTTCATCAGGTTTTTCTTTCATGGAAAGTGGCGGCACGAATGAAAGCGTAATCGAAGGAGAAGGAGATGATATCTGTAACACCGGAAACATCAGCGCCGAT
>JACLAD010017355.1_pt1 | contig 11147 bp, 3 predicted proteins | sample 8027901 | NCBI WGS metagenome assembly JACLAD01 (sample SAMN15725071, study PRJNA655200) | protist metagenome | isolation source: fluorescence activated cell sorting (FACS) single amplified genomes of... | place: Spain: Blaines Bay Microbial Observatory, Mediterranean Sea | collected 2016-07-05
AATAATCCCGACCGAATCAAAAGAAGAAAGTGCTAAATAATGATGAAGTGCAAGAATAGAAAAAGTAGAATGTACATACATACACACATACATATAAAGAAATAGTTATTACTACTACTACTATATATATATATATATATTATTCACAATGGTGTACATTAATAGTAGTGGATCGTTGCAAAAGAAACAATCGATATTTCGATTGTCAATTGTACCAGAATTTTTTTGGGCAATCTTGAATTTTTTTGGGTTGTTCTTTTCGTCGTTATTTGGCACGGCTGAGAAAGGGGCAACACAAGGTGGTAGGTATATGCCAAGAAGCAGACGTGGTGGCGGCGGCGGTGGAGGCGGCGGTGGCGGCGGTGGACGTCCAGGATATCCAGGTCAAAGGCCAAGTGGTCCAGGTCACAGAGGTGGAACATCAAGAATAGGTCGTGTTGATTGTAATCCAAGTGCTTCATCATGAGGAACGTAAGTGTGCTTAACTGTTTTTTAGTTAGACACACGAATTGTTTTAGAAGCTTTGGATATAGTATAATTTACATGCAATATCTATGACGTACAAATATATGTAAAAGAAAGATCAATAATTATAATATAATATATTGAAACATAGTTTGAACCGAGATGTTGTATGTGGTGTACTGATTAAAAGAGAACACGCGCATATATACACACACAGGATGTATATTGAAGGTGTTATGTTGGAGTGACAACAAAATGTAAATATTAAAATTAAAAGGAAAAGAAAATAAATTATTGTAGCATTAGTAAGAGAGAGAAGACCCTTGAGGGATGTTTTTTTGTATTTTTTTTGTGAGATGAAAAGTACACAAGTGCAGTTATAAAAATATTTTTATCTATTGTTATATATATATATGTTTATTTTTGTTTATTTTTTCAAAAAATGTGTGGTATATACGGTTCGCATTTTAATAATATTATTATTTTTATTTATGCATTTATGTCATTTTAAAATATTATATATATTATTTACAACCCATTTGCATGTGCTTCAAGTATATCTAATAAAATTTCTAAACTCAATGCTGATTTGTAATAACTTTGCATTGTTCTTGTTACAGTTGCATGCAATTCTTCTAATTTTTCGATATTATACTCTTTTGTTTTTAAAACATATTTTGATTTGATAGTCTTTAATTTCGACAGAACTACCGCTTTTCGTTTTAATTCCTCTTCTGTGTATACTTGAGATTCATCATCATCAGCTCCTTCAACATTTTGATTAGGTGAAATCGTATCATTATAATTATTATTTTGTGTAGTATCCTCCTCTTCTACTTGTATCGTTTCTGTTGCATCGTCTTGATTTGAGCTCTTACCGTTGCTAGCTGATGAAGCCCCTGTTCCACCTACTTCAGTCTCCAAGTTAGGGTTAGGGCTTGGTTCTTCAACACTTTCTTCTTCTACTACTACTACTACTTTTTTTGCAGTTGTTGTAGGCTCCAATCCATTTCTCAAGCGATATCTTTCTTCCCGTGTTAAAGTTGGTTTGACCGTCTCCATGTTCTTGCTGTTACTAGCTTCAGCCTGTTTTTTAAGTTCCTCTCTAGCTTTTGCACGTTCTTCCCTGCTCATTGGTTTTTCTTCAACTTCAATCACAACAACTTCATTATTAGCATCATGATTGTTGTTCTTATTAGTATTACTATTGTCATGGCGATTAGGGCTACGGCTAGGACTATTGTAACTATTATTATTATTGTTGTTGTTGTTACTGCTACTACTTCCACCGCCGCTTCGGTAATAACCATTTGTATAATTTCTCTTGCGTCTTTTTGATTTTAATTTTTTGGTTATTTTCGCACATCGTTCTAATAAATCATAACCAAGGCGTTTTCGAAAACGATGTATGAACGAATTCACGGTGTCAAACATTTGATTTGCAGATGATATAATTTGTCTTCCACGCAAAGAATTTGTTCCAGCCGTGGGTTTGTTGTATTTCTTTGCATTTGTTACAATTAATTTCAAATCTTTCAAAAACAATTCAATTGATGTATAGACACCATCATCGATGTTTTCTGATACTTGATCTAAATCCATTGGATTTTTAATAATTTTATAATAATCAGTTACAACTTCTTCATCAACTGCATGGAAAAAAGGTTGAAATTTACGTTCTTTCCACAATTCTTTCATAACAGATCGAAGAAAGATTCTCAACTCACGAATACAATGTTCATCATCACGTTGATCTTTTTCTGCTTCTGGCTCCTCGATTTCTTCACGTGGTGGAATAATTTCCAATGCTTCCCGTTTACGTTTTTTAGTAATTTCATTATCTGCACTTCTTGCTCGAATTAGTGCTTTTTTATCATGTTCCATTTTATTTGTAATATTTTCAAATATTTGATCAAAAAATTGTTCTCTGTTTTCGTCAGATGGATTACTTAATTTATACTTTGATCCATTTTGTGTTTCTATATCCTCGTCGTTGTTATTGTTGCTGCTGCTGCTACTACTATCCTTTAGTAACGGTGGGAATAAAGTTTCTAAATCATTATCTTGTATATCCTCAATACCTCCATCACTACACCATGCCAATATGAAAAGAGGTAAATTTTGATCAACATCTTCAAGCGCAGTAATAATTAATCTTCTCATTTGTATGCCTATACTGCTCCACAATACATCAATTGCTGGGATATACAAAATACAAGGTGCGGAACGTTTGGCTTCTACAATATGACGCAAACATACAATATCAATTGATTCACCACCCTTTGCCTCTGCAATTAAATCGCTTAATGACAATGTAAATATTGGAATTTCTTCTAATGCATGCAAAATTGCACGTGCTACATGCCCTTGACCCATACCATGAGGACCTTCTAATACTAATCTAGGTCGGTAAAACTGATGCTTCTGTGAGACGGCGACTTTTCCACCTAATGGCAAGTTCAATGAATTCCGTCTAGTACTATTGCTATTATAACCAGTGATTTCTTCCAAAGATATATTAGCAGATGACATTTGTTTACGATAATCAGCAATACCTTCATGCAATTGATATTCTTCAAGATCTTCCTCATCTCCATCATCATGCTCAATATGCCAAAGCTCTGAATTTTGTCCTTCTACAAACAATTCGCCTTTTCGAAGCCTACCTTTCCGTGCTTTTTTTTCTTCCTCGTTTTCTGGAGGGAGATATTTCGTTATAGTACCATTGACCCAAACGTCGGCATCAGGAAAATAACGTCGAACTCGAGTACCAATCCATCTATTGCCGACGACTTGCCAATCTTCCTTTGGCCCTGTTTTTTTTTTTTTCGGGCTTCTTGGTTCATTAACATCGTGGATAAATTCAGCCTTGACATTATCTTCTTTATCACCATCATTGTACAAAACATTATACGTACCATCTCCATTGTCTGTTGTTATATTGGCAACATAATAATTTCCTTGGCCTTTGTTGTATCTGGCACGTACACGCTGTCCAACTACAAACTTTGGAATAGTAGTAGTAGTTGTTGTAATTGTTGCTGCTGCTGCTGCTGTACCATCGGCATTCATCGCAATGTTATTTGCATTTCTTATTTCTAATGGATTATCAACACCATACAATAATCGCATTTCTTCTGGACTTTCTGGATCAAAATCAGGTAAAACGTCATTGCAATTAATTGTATCATCTTCTATTTTATTTGCTTCGTCTAACACCATACTTGTTCCATTCACGGTATTACCATTGCTGGTCAAAGTTGATGTTGTCGAGGTGGTGCTGGTGGTGGTAGTTGTTGTTGTTGTTGTTGTTGTTGCTAGTGGTGGTGGTGGTACTGGTGGTGCTGGCAATGCTAATACCTTGCGTTGTTTTGATTTATTGAAACGTTTACGCAATACTTTACATTTTTCTAATGGAAAAATATCTCTTAAAATTTCCAACGTATCATATAATGCTTTTGATAGCAATGGCTTTATTGTGTTTTTCAATCCTACGCGATATGTAGAAACTGATCGTTGTGAAGCTGGCACTACTTTATTTAATGCCTTTAAAAAATCTTCACGGGTTACAATAATTTTATTAACATCTATGCATAACTTTTCGCTTCGGCTATAAACTTGTGGATAACGTCTTCGTAATGCAATCAAAGATGCTTCTGCGCATAACGATTTTAAATCAGCGCCACAGTAACCAACGCATTCCTCTGCTAAATCATCTTTAAATTTGCTTAATAATGGTGGATTCCAATGCTGTGTATGTATATCCAAAATTTCCCGTCTTGCTTCTTTATCTGGCAAGCCAAATAATAATTCACGATCAAAGCGACCTGGCCTACGTAATGCTGGATCGATAGAGTCAATACGATTAGTCGCCCCAATAACAATAACTTGACCACGGTCATCCAGCCCATCCATTAATGCTAATAACGTGGAAACAATAGATGCATGAATTTGATCTTGTTTACTGGATCTTACAGGTGCAAGTCCATCAATTTCATCGAAAAAAATAATTGAAGGTTGATGTTGGCGTGCTTGCTCAAAAAGTAATCTTAATTGTCTTTCAGCTTCACCCACCCATTTACTTAAACAATCAGCCCCTTTACGCATGAAAAAGGAAACGTGTTGTCCACCACGTGAACAACTGTTTGCCAATGCTCTTGCAACCAATGTCTTTCCTGTTCCAGGTGGTCCGTGGAATATCACACCGCGTGGAGCAGTGATGTGAAATCGTTCAAAAACTTCTGGGTATAATAATGGCAAGGTAACCATTTCCTTTAACGCAGTTACGTGTTTGTCTAATCCACCAACGCTACTCCAAGATATTGATTTGTCTACTTGAATTGGCAACGCATCTGCTCGCGAGATATCCCGTTTGGAAGCTTTACCGCTTTTCTTCTTACTATTTCCACGACCATTAATTGGTTGAATACTATTTAATGTGTCTCGTTCACGTCTTTTTTCATACATTCTAAAGTTAGATGCCCCCATTACACCATGGTCACTATCTGATTCACTACTACTATCATAATGTCTCCTATGGTGTTTTCTTCGATTTCTGCTACCGCCGCCGCGATCTCTTCGTCTATTGCGATAATTATTATTACGACGTCCTCCACCACCATTGCGATAATTGTCACGATATCCACCATTATAATTGTTATTAAATCCTCCATCCATCATGGATCTTTCATATGCATTGCGGTTTGCAACATTCTTCTTTTTTTTCTTTCTCTCGCGGCCACCAGGAGTAGTTGCTATTGCTGCAATTGTAAATCTTTCTGGTGGTTTCACACTTTCGCGATTTCTCACATTGTATCGTCCTGTTACATTCATTCTGCGATGTTCCTCAATAGCTTTAGAACATTCTGTTTCATCTAAATCTTCAGCATCCCCGTCATCATGTAGTATATGAAACAATGCGCCATCTTCACCGTCGGAAGGTACGTATTTTTCAACTACCCCTTGTGCAATTTGTCCATTAGGAAATGTTCGATAAACTCGTTTTCCTATAAATCGGTGTCCTTCTGTTTCCCACTCATATTCTGCCGGATCTTTAGCCTCTGATGATTCTTCCTCGTCGCTGCTTTCTTCTTCGCTACTACTTTCCTCATCGCTGCTACTATCTTCATCGCTACTGCTCTCTTCGTCGCTGTCGCTATCACTGTCACTGCTGCTGCTATTTTCATCTTCGGAAGAAGAAGAAGAAGAAGCATCTTTCTTGTCTGCTTTCCATTCTTCAATTGAATCTTCATCATCATTATTATCATCATTGTCATTATTATCATCATTGTTATTATTATTATCATTATTATTATTATTATCATCATTATTATTATTAATATTATTATTATTATTATCATCTTCTTTTGTATCTTCCTCAACCAATTCTACTTGTTGAGTAGAGGAACTGCCTTCTAATAGTTGTTTTCGTCTTTTTGCTTCTTCACGCCTGGCCTTTTCGTCTTGAAGCACTTGAAACTGTTCGTCAGCAAATGTTGGTGGCTTTTGTATTTTTCTACGTGATCTAAATGATCTTCGTGGTTCAACAACATTATTAGACGTAAGTTGCAAATTTTCCCCTGGAAGGCTCTGTTCTGCTTGATTTTCCTCTGTCTGATTTGTAGATGCTCCATTCAAATCCATCTTTCCTTACACAGAATATGGAAAATATTGCTTCAAAACAAAAACAGTGTTGTATAAATATTATCAATGTAAAAATGATGCTATTATTACGGTGGTCGTATATTCCAACTATGAATGTTTGTATGCTTTTTTCTATTTGTTCATCTTGCTTTTAATTTTTTAACTATAAAGTCCAATTCAAATCTTTATTATTATGTACAGATATTATAGAACACCAGAGGAAAACAATGCCACCATGCTATTCAGTTCTATATAATATTTGTTAATGCTGTGATGCTGTTACAAAATATGTAGGTATTAATTTTTATTCTATCCATCTTCAAAAAAATGATGATGATGGATGAAGAAAAATAATAAAATAATGATGGACCAATAATATTATTCTAATTATACATGTATCATCTATGAGAGATTTTTTGATTTTTTATTATTTATTATTTTTATTTGAATTTAAAACAATATAAATAAGCGTATATTAATATTTATCATTGTATCACAAACGAAAAGACAAAATACAAAATACAAATAATACAAAACTATTTTACATTTACAAAATAATTTACCTTCACTTGAACCATAATAAAGCCATACGACATTGACAAACATATAGATTACTTTATTACGATGTCGAAAAATCGTAGGTGGAAAGAAAAAAGTGGAGATGCAAGATATAAATTAACTGAAAATGGTGTTGATAAAATATTAAATGATAAAGTTCCTAAAAAAGGTCTTGTTTTACAAATTTTACAAATATATCGATATCCCATTGATGATCATTTTGGTACGCGCACTGGGCTAAATACAAGCGTAGATAATCTGTATGCATTTGATATCATCGTTAGTGATGGTAAATTTAAAACTAAATGCCTAGTAGTTCCATCCTTAAATCCCTTGTTGAATAAAGGTGAAATGCGTGTAAATAGCATAATAAAAGTTATTACAGGAAATAATTATGTAGATGAACTTACAGTTGGTGCAGGTACATATTTTCAAATAAAACAATTAAATATTCTTCAAACAAATGTAAAAGATATGATACGGAAAAAAGGCAAGAAAAAAGGTATTACATTTCATACGAATGATAATTCTAAAAACGTACGATCTACCATTCCATTGTATTCTAGGCAAATGTTTTATTTGCCTCTTGGTAATAACGATTCGATGGATACAACGATGGAAAATCATATTCAACAAATGCCAGACGAAGTAATTGATGCATCTTTTAACTTAAAAAATGCATGGAAAGAAAGAAATTTAATCTCTATAAGAAATGATGAGCAAGTCTACCAATCAAGTCCAAATATAAAAACAATTATTGATTATCGTATGAAAGAATTTCATGGACGTAGAAAAAAACGTGGAGAAAAATCATTTAATGAGAATGATAATAATGCTAATTTTAAATTTAAATCATCCGCAGGTCATAGTGATGACGATAACGATGATGAAGAGGAAGATTATGATGATGATGATTTACGGCGTATTAAAAATGCACCTTTAGTTGGAAGAATTATGAATAAAACACGATTGTTTAAACTCCCAGAACGAAGACGAAAATGTCCGTATTATTTTATGATTGATCTCAAAGATGGATCCCTCGGACATACTGGTAAAATTACATTAAGTCTTTGGGAAACTCTATGTCCAAGATATTTTAACAGTTTAAAGCCTGGACAAATTATACGTATACGTGGCTATCGCTTTGGTAGGGACCACAAAAACAATTTTGAATTTAAATTAAATTCCAATGCTAGCACTAATATCGAAGTACTATGCTCTGAACAATTTAAATTGTATTCATCGAAATTACCGTATGTTAGTAATTTTGAATTGCGTTTTCCGTATCGTAACCATAATTTCAAACAGATTAAAGATGTTATCCGTATGCCGGTATCTACTACATCAGTTAAAGATGAAGATTTAAATAGCAATGGATTCAGAGACGATGGAAGCAGCAATATTTCTTCCAATAACGATGGCGATCAAAGTGATTTTGGTCTTTTTGATATTGCCGGTGTCATTTCTTACGTAGGGCCCATATTACGTACACGTAGGCTACGAAAAGTTATTGCAGATGATGATGAAGGAACTGATGCATTAGCGTTATATCAGCGACCTTCAGCTAATACTAATGATGAAGGGAGTAGCAGTACTAACACTAATCTATCCATACCACTTGATTTCTCGAAAGATTCTGCTTTAAGTGAAAGTCGTTGGATCAAACTGCGTGATGGTACCACTGCATTTGAATTAGTGATACTAATATATACAAATTCCCAAGCAAAAGTTTTTCGTAACCTGAAGGCTGGGAAATTTGTAGCATTTACAAATTTAAAATTAGAAAATTCAACTCGAGTATATCGTGCATATGAACCAAGATCCATGTGGGCTATATCAACTGCTCGAAGTCGTTACGTGGAAGAAGCTGGTATTGATCGAACAAATGGTATTATACCTCGTAAAAAAATGAGTGCTGTGAAAAAAGCATTTAATATGGCATGTTCAAAGTATGAAATTGGTCCAACTGTATTTAAAGATCGTCTTGAAACTGTTTATAAATGGTGGAGAGAAGATATGAGTTTTTATGAAATAGATACTGTATCGGAAGGCAAATACAATACCATCAGTAAATTAAAAGATTTGCCAGACCGTCATTATGTACCAACTCGTTTGCGTCCATCTGCGACGATGGATTATAATGCTGGATTTGCATCTCAATCACGTTTAAGAGATTTAAAGTATTTCATATCTAATTTGCACTGGTATGAATCGAAAATATTCATGCTCCAAGTCCGAATGGAGTCGTTTAGCATTCAAAATGTGAGAGATAACAGTGATAGTTCAAGCGAGGAGGAAGAAGAGTCAGACGAGGAATCGGAGGAAGTGTCGGATGAGGAATCGGAAGAAGATTCGCCCAAAGCAGCCCCTTCAAAAGGAAATAAACATAATGGGTTGAAAAAATTTCTTTTGGAAAATAGTAAATTTCTACAGATTGGTGGAAGAGGTAGTAGTAGAAATGCTCGTGCAACTCGTAGATCGAACCGTCGTGATAATTTAGAATCTACGACCACCACCACAACCACCACTACAACTACTAAAAAGACGAAAAGAGTAAAAAGAAAAGCAACGAAAAAAAAAGGGAACAAGGGGAATGGGAAAAAAAGCAAAAGTAATAAAAAAGGTATTAATGTTGACAACAGCCAAGTACGGTACGTTTTGAAAGTGAAAGATTTAAATAAAAAAGACGCAAGAGAAATTATACAAATGGTTATTACCGAAGCGGCGGTGGAAGTAGTAGCAGTAACAACAACAACAATAATAATAATAGTTACAATAGTCCTAGCCGTAGCCCTAATCGCCATGACAATAGTAATACTAATAAGAACAACAATCATGATGCTAATAATGAAGTTGTTGTGATTGAAGTTGAAGAAAAACCAATGAGCAGGGAAGAACGTGCAAAAGCTAGAGAGGAACTTAAAAAACAGGCTGAAGCTAGTAACAGCAAGAACATGGAGACGGTCAAACCAACTTTAACACGGGAAGAAAGATATCGCTTGAGAAATGGATTGGAGCCTACAACAACTGCAAAAAAAGTAGTAGTAGTAGTAGAAGAAGAAAGTGTTGAAGAACCAAGCCCTAACCCTAACTTGGAGACTGAAGTAGGTGGAACAGGGGCTTCATCAGCTAGCAACGGTAAGAGCTCAAATCAAGACGATGCAACAGAAACGATACAAGTAGAAGAGGAGGATACTACACAAAATAATAATTATAATGATACGATTTCACCTAATCAAAATGTTGAAGGAGCTGATGATGATGAATCTCAAGTATACACAGAAGAGGAATTAAAACGAAAAGCGGTAGTTCTGTCGAAATTAAAGACTATCAAATCAAAATATGTTTTAAAAACAAAAGAGTATAATATCGAAAAATTAGAAGAATTGCATGCAACTGTAACAAGAACAATGCAAAGTTATTACAAATCAGCATTGAGTTTAGAAATTTTATTAGATATACTTGAAGCACATGCAAATGGGTTGTAAATAATATATATAATATTTTAAAATGACATAAATGCATAAATAAAAATAATAATATTATTAAAATGCGAACCGTATATACCACACATTTTTTGAAAAAATAAACAAAAATAAACATATATATATATAACAATAGATAAAAATATTTTTATAACTGCACTTGTGTACTTTTCATCTCACAAAAAAAATACAAAAAAACATCCCTCAAGGGTCTTCTCTCTCTTACTAATGCTACAATAATTTATTTTCTTTTCCTTTTAATTTTAATATTTACATTTTGTTGTCACTCCAACATAACACCTTCAATATACATCCTGTGTGTGTATATATGCGCGTGTTCTCTTTTAATCAGTACACCACATACAACATCTCGGTTCAAACTATGTTTCAATATATTATATTATAATTATTGATCTTTCTTTTACATATATTTGTACGTCATAGATATTGCATGTAAATTATACTATATCCAAAGCTTCTAAAACAATTCGTGTGTCTAACTAAAAAACAGTTAAGCACACTTACGTTCCTCATGATGAAGCACTTGGATTACAATCAACACGACCTATTCTTGATGTTCCACCTCTGTGACCTGGACCACTTGGCCTTTGACCTGGATATCCTGGACGTCCACCGCCGCCACCGCCGCCTCCACCGCCGCCGCCACCACGTCTGCTTCTTGGCATATACCTACCACCTTGTGTTGCCCCTTTCTCAGCCGTGCCAAATAACGACGAAAAGAACAACCCAAAAAAATTCAAGATTGCCCAAAAAAATTCTGGTACAATTGACAATCGAAATATCGATTGTTTCTTTTGCAACGATCCACTACTATTAATGTACACCATTGTGAATAATATATATATATATATATAGTAGTAGTAGTAATAACTATTTCTTTATATGTATGTGTGTATGTATGTACATTCTACTTTTTCTATTCTTGCACTTCATCATTATTTAGCACTTTCTTCTTTTGATTCGGTCGGGATTATT
>JACLAD010010407.1_pt1 | contig 11146 bp, 6 predicted proteins | sample 8027901 | NCBI WGS metagenome assembly JACLAD01 (sample SAMN15725071, study PRJNA655200) | protist metagenome | isolation source: fluorescence activated cell sorting (FACS) single amplified genomes of... | place: Spain: Blaines Bay Microbial Observatory, Mediterranean Sea | collected 2016-07-05
AAGTTTTTTTGAGTTTTCATAGCTAAAAGTAATTAATACTTTTTATATATTATATATTATGTAATTTGTTTGTTTCGTTGTGCGTTTGACGTTCAAGTAGCTATCATATTAAACGTCAATCAATAATATCATGTAATTACTGCTTTGCTTCATTATGACTATTATTTCTATTAATAAATGTAGACTAACTACAAAAATGATCAGCGCCTCCAACTCAGACCTCAGACCAGAGGCGGTTCGATTCGACAACTCACTGCGAAGAAACATTTTCGTTGGCTACTTCGTACGCGGAGGAGATTGAGAGAAATATGGATTCCCTTCCTCGTGATCAAGACGTGCACCAATGTCACTACCCAGGCTAACAAAATCGAAACGAAAAAGACTAAGTGGTTGGAATTCATATTGGCCCTCCTCGTTCTTATGGTAAGCTTGCCCTCCATATCAATCTTCAACAGTACCCAAAGCTACCTCAGTTTGTTTAGCCTGTCAACTCTCATAGTTTTTTCATCAACTACAAATAAATTGCCAATCTCATTGCTTTCATTCATACCTTCATGATCAATTATACATATATATATACATACATATATATGCTAAAACCTTGAATGTTATTCATACCTACTCCTTTGCTATCATACTCATAATGTTTCTGAATTCGAATAAAAATATTGTCAGATGTCACTTGAGGGAGGTAAACTTTGTAATCCTTGGATTAATCCAGTCGTTCCTGCGCTACCCCCACCAAATATACCACCACTCCCGGCAACACCGCTATCTTGCATAGTTGGATCAATTGGCACGGGTAATATCATGCCAGATGTAAGAATTACACACACAGCAAGCATGATGGCTCTAATAAAGTAAGTAATCTTCTTCTCCTTCTCGTCATTATCGGAAGCCACTGGAGTCACATCATCCTATAAATGTCATGAAAATAGAGATCAAACGATATTCTGTTTTGAAGACATCGAGAAGAAACAGTTCGTAAAAAATATCAGAGAAGACAAAATCGTACCTCTGGAGGAATATCAAAACCTCTTTGAAACAGCACTACAAACAGACCCCAAAAAAGTGGTATGGGGGAAGAAGTCGTGAAGAGTGAAACAGCCTGTGAAAGTGTAGCTGCGAATGAAATGCCATTCGCAGACCTTCTTCCGGCTATGGCCATGGCTACACGTCCCCCATCCAATCTACCAATGGGAAGAAAATTCAATGCATTAGAAAACATCCCTGTGATACCCACCGCTATGAGCGGATGAACACTGGTGAGAGCTATTTTGCTTTGCCCTATGGCATCTGAAGTACTGGGAGGATTCAAGCTTCCCAGGGGTTCCATCAACTGATGCAGCAATATCGAGTAGTCAAAAAATCCAGTAGGAATGGCTGGATAATTCAGTAGTTCAGCAGCAGTAGCATGAGATGTGATGTCAATACCTACCAACATACATGCCATAGATGCGATAAATCCTGCAAATGGTCCTGCTATGGATACATCGAAAATAGCCTTTCTAGATTTCGGAAACGTCAAAAAACGTGTAACTGTGCCAAACAATCCAATTTGTATAGATGGTATTGCTAGAGGTAAGCTCAACTTTACGCCATGTATCTTGGCAGCAATTGCATGACCAATGTCATGCACAGCCTGTAATGCGATTACACCTCCAATAACTGGTAGAACTAGTGATACAACTTGCTCATCTCCGTTGAGCGCCCTTTGAGCGAAGTCGTTATTTAAGCTAAATTGATCCACGGTATAAACAAATACGGTACCGAAGGTAAATATAGAATTGACAGCTTTAAATCCAAGCTCAACACCATCTGGCTGTTTCACAATTGCCTCTTTAGATAAAATCGTAAAGACTGGCTCAAATTGAGCACCAGAATATTTTTCTATCATTGCACGTTTAGCTTGAGCTTTTTTGGCACCTTTTGGGTTTTTTAATTCTTCTAACGTTGGAGTACTACCACTTGTGAGACCAAGTTGATTATTAGGACCACGAGAAAAAATAGGCTCAGGTAATACAAATAGGCGAATTCTATCAGACATTCCAGGTACAAGGTCAATACGAGCCTGTGCCTTTCGATATGTTTCCTGAACACTTTCGGTAGGTACTCCCCTAGGATGAAACAGGGTAAACAGAGAAAGAAAGATAATATGAGCATAAATGATTGAGATATTGAAACAAAAGTGATAAAAATTTGCATATGTATATATATATATATATATATATATATGTGTGTTCTTGCGTGTGTGTGTGTGTGTACATATATATTTACATGATACATTTGTATATAAAATATGTACATAAATATTGTACCGAAAGGTTGCCAGGAAATTCCCATAATCCGATAATGTACTATTCAATATATCATCGCTGAACACTGTCTCTTTCAATATGTCATAATCTTGTTTTGAAATTTCTGGTGCTCTCAATATCAAGGGTAACATTGTAATGGGCAAGGCAGCAGGAAAACGTACCATTGTCCTCCCCATACTATCCTTATTACTTGGAGGGTTATCCATCGCATCTTTCCATGGATTCGGTGGGAGATTAGTAGTTGTTGTATTCATAGTACTACTACTACCACTACTTCCTTTGTCTAATTCAGTTGCTGAATCCATTTGTACCCATTTATTGTTTATTTGATCATATATACGCATTTCGTTGCTACCAGTGCCACCCATAATATTGGCAAGATTGTTTATTTCATTATCAACCTCTCTATCTACATCTTTGTTCAAACTGGTATACATCGACATGTTTGTTATTTTAATATATCTCAAGAGACGATCACTTGCTTCCCAATAAATTTCTTTTTCCCTTTGTGTCAGTCCTGAAGAAGCTAATTCAGCTAGTCTAAAAATCAGCTCTTTTTTTATCAAAGATTCATTTTCTTTTATTAATGATACAAATTCCTCCCCTTCTCTATGTTTATTTGAATCTATTGCTGTATCATCTTTATCAATATCTATAGAATCTAAGGATTCTTGTGGTAGTTGTTGTTGTTGTTGTTGTTGTTGTTGTTCTGGATAACGAGCAAAGATATCTATGAGGGCCATTATGAAATTATCTATGTCATACATCATGGACCTATCCCTTTCTAATTTTTGTTTATCAATAACTATTTGATCTTTCTCAGCCTCTAGACGTAATATTTCAGCTCGTAACTCACTTTCTGTCTTTTCAGAACCTTTTATTTCCTCATTAGGTACATCTGCAAGTGCAGACTTAATAGGAGACTTTTTGTATTTGGATGGAGAAGATACCGTAGTAATAGGAGCCTTTCTATCATCTGCAGCGAACATATCAATAAATGAATTGCCGGCCGACTTTACATCTTTATCTTCATTTTTTTCAATCATACTAGAGGTGGGTAAAGTCTCATCATTAACAATGGGGGTTACACTGTCATCATTATCATTATCATCAACGCCACTATCGTTCTCAGAGGACATGTATAGGGCTGAGGTAGGTCTACCAAAATCAAGTGAAACCCCAGGTTTTAAGAGTAATGGCCGCTGCTTTTGACAACGTAATGTTGAAGGATTTGTATCTCTTCTATGAGAGAGAGATCTGTATGCAGTGGCTGATTGAGAGATTCGTACGTGTCGGGTATGGATATGATTTTGATATCGATGGAGATTGTAATGATGAAAGGTACGGACGACATGTACACACACTGTGAAAACTACGACTGTAGAAAGACTGATATATAAGGAGAGATGCATGTTGATATCTTATATTCACTTCTATCAGAATTAAGCAATCAATGTGATGAAATCTATCTGTTCCAATCAGTGTCTAGGGATATTTTGAGATTGAGTTGGTCAAAAGGATAGTTGCCTTTTGCAATACTCACTTCGCTATGACCTATTTGTCAGTTCTTTCCCTACAAAGGTACTTTCCTGATCCCTTTCCTCACAAGATTACGAGGAAGGGGTCCACTTCTCGAAGCGAACTGCTTCTAAAGGTTTAGTGAGAGTTGCAATGATTCATTTTGGTGAATTCAATTTGTTCATTTTCTTTCGATCATTTATCAGCAGCAGACTGCTGCTGAGCATTTTTTTGGAAATGTAAAAAAGGGAGGATCCTTAGGAAGAAGAGAGATACTTTGCTGCTGATGCTGCTGATGATGATGATGATGATGATGATAGACACAGAACAAATGAATCGAAAACGAACGAAGGTACATAAATTCCTATTTATCTAGATAGAAGTAGTTTGAATATGATATTATAACTTAAGTAGTAGTAGTAAGTAGTGAACCGTGAAATGTATGCAGGCGCGATACATTTTATGGTACAAGGTACAAGTAGTGGCTGTAGTTGTGAGATAATTATATTATATATATACATATCAACGTCTCTTTCCAGGTGATCAAAACCGCGCTGAAGATCGTTATGAGAAAGAAGCCCATAATCCCAACGAGGTAGGTCAATATATATTTCAATCGCTTAGTCCCGACTAAGTAGTTGAAAGTTGAAATACATGTTGGCCTTCCTCGTTGCTCGTGCCGTGGGCTCGTTGGGACGTTGGGACGTTGGGACGTTGGGCCTAACCCTAACTATTTCCTCTTAATCTTAACAATCTTCAGATAGACTTTGATTTATTTGCTTTAGTCGTTGTTTTGCGTTCATGCGTTCAAGTACTTCTAGCTTCTAGCTAATTACTACAAACTACAAACATCATACTACATGTACATACATATATATGATGCGTTGGATGTACTTTGTATTTTGTCGCAGGTCGCAGGTCGCAGGCGCAAGGCAGTAAGCAGTAAGCAGTAAGGCGCGCAGCCAGGCGGTGCATACATACAGCATACAGTAGTTGCAACGTTGCAACCTGAATCCTGAATTAGGTGCACTGGATCACAATTTGTAGCTATATATTAATTATTATATATTAGATATAGACCATAACAATGATAATTTTATCAATTGCATCGTTCATGTTATACTCTTACTTTTGATATTTCTGAATCCTTCCTGCTTTCGCCTCTACTCTTACTGCTTCTTCTTCCACTATCTACACTATTACTACCTATTTTCTCCCCTTTATTTTTCATATTCAATGCGTTTTCTAGCACTTGCGCAGTTTCTTGGGACAATCCACCCGAATGTAATGCCTGAGCATTGAATGAACTAGATTTACCTGGAGACGTTGTAGACCTCAAGGAGGGTAATGACACGCCAGTGAGAGATTTGATCTTATTTCCAGGTGTTTTAATTCTCCGTAGGGTAGCATCAACTGGCTTCTTTTGCTTGATTATCGAGGCCTGAAAGTAGATGAGACAGATAGACGAAGGTAAATGGTTTCATGACAAGAAGATGAATATGAAAGATGAACTTACCTTATTGGGTCTAGTCAGGTCGTTTTGTCTCTCCACAACGGCCTCCAAATATGCATATTCGGTAAGTAGCTCTACTGCTTCCCGATCTCCTCCTTTACTAGCTGCTGGCGTGTCGGAGCTGTACAAAAATCTATTCATTTTCCATTCTTGGAATGGTGTAGCCTCTGCTGCGATCCTACCCCCAAAAGATTCAGCCATTTTGAGTTTCTCGAGTTTCATCAGAGCATCTACTTCTGTATCTGTTGTCTTTTGTGCTGGAGGAGGAACAAAAGCTATTTCCTTTCTTCCTCCTACGTCTTGCACCTCTGCTAATTTTCTCTTTAAAGCTCCTAGTTCTAACCGTAAATCTTGTACTAATGCAGTTGCCTCCTCAAGGTCTTTCGTCGCAGTAATGGCTGTTTTCCGAGCCTCCTCTGCATCTTTCCGTAAAGCTTGTATCGTTGCTTCGTCATCATTAACCATTTTCACAGCCACTTGCATCTTTAATGCACTCACGACCAGGCCTTCTCGTAGTCGACGTAGATTTCGCTGCTGTTCACTCTCGCGCTCTGCGAAATGATGTGAAATGTGTAAGGTTGACAAAAATGCGAGTATAGACGGAAGGCACGACAAGAGCTGAAGATCAGAAGATTGTTTATACCTAAACTATCCTGTAAAGCACGGAGTAAACGGCCATGTTCCTCCAAGAAGTGCTCCATCACACCACTACGGGTATGTTCCCTTCGCTGCACGAATGAATGAGAAACATGAAAGTCCAGTTTCTATTTTGTCAAAACGATTTTGTTGAAGAATCTAAAAACATAACAATAAATATAAAAATTATTTATGGCTTTTTTTGCGGTGGAAAGAAAATCTGCTTTCGCTCAGCAGCGCAGAGCTGCGATAAATGAGATGATGGATGGAAAGTAAAGGGAGAAAAAGAAATAATAAAATGATGAGCAAATCGCAGAAGAAAGAGTGAAACCAAAGTTCAGGAAGGAAGCAGTAATAAGGAGGTACGAACGAGGCCTGCACATACATTCAGAGTTCGAGTCATGGAGATGATCGCTAAGGGCATGAGGACATATGTCTGCGGTCGTGGGAGAATCGGTTTGGTTTCGAGATGGAAACCTAAACCCTCTTTCTGTGCTTCTGTAGATATTTCCACCACACGCTCTCTGGCTGCATCCACTACATCTCCTTTTTCTCACTTAGATGCGTCAAACAACAGCCCTAAGATGGTTGATATCACAAATAAGGTACCAATGAGACGTAGGGCTCATGCTCAATGCAAGGTCATGCTTCCTTCAGTAGGTATGATGCGCTCATATTCATCATTCCATAAATGAATCCGACTTCAACCTTCATCAAACATCCTGTCTCTTCCGCAGTGTTAGAGAAACTCCGAGAATTTTCGAAAAACAAAGAATCTTACAATTCCCAGGATGATTGTGATGAAGTACACGAGTGGAAATCGGCGAAGGGGTCGATCATTTCAACAGCTGTCATCGCAGGTGTCATGGCCGCAAAAAAAACGCCAGATCTCATTCCTCTGTGTCACCCTATCCCTTTGGAAGGTTGTGATATCGAAATAAAGCTTATCGATGAGGTATATTTTTCGTTTTAGTCTCATTATTTTTCAATTTTAACAGTCGCACTTTTCCAATCTAATTCGTCCCCTTTGCTCTACATTTCAGCGATACCTACTAGTAAATTGTATAGCATCTACAACTGATAAAACTGGTGTTGAGATGGAAGCATTAGTGGGATGTACATCTGCTGCACTGTGTATATATGATATGTGCAAAGCACTCTCCCATGATATTATGATTACTGACACTTGCTTAGTTTCCAAGTCAAAAGAGGAAGCTCGGTAAAAGCAGAGGTGACAATTCAAGTAAAAGAAATAGAGTAATGCACTATGCTTTTTATCGAATTGATATAGAATAATACAGATAATTATGTCATTTATGTTTATATAAAATGTACGATATATAAGATCATGATAATCATAAAAGATAAAAGACAAAAGATAAAAGCTTGCTTTACAATTACACTCGCTTCACATAAAACTGAAACCCTACTACGGTGGCTAATTTGAAAGTTGCTTGTGTGAGTGTGATCTTGTAACTTGTAACCTGTAACTGCACCTGCACTGTAACTTGTAACTTGTAACTGTAATAAACGTAAACTGTAACCGAACCGTAACTTGTAATCTTGTAACTTGTAACTTGTAATTGTAATAGTAATAAATATTTGTAAGCAAAAGCAAATTGTAATTGTAACAAGTTGCACTTCTAACTTCTACTTCTAATTCTAAGTTCTAAGCAATAACTCAATACTCAATACGTTCTCAGCGATTGAACTAAGCGAAATTAATAGGTGTTGTTACCTAGCTATTCATATTATGTACATATTAATATTAGGTACAACTTCTATTACTATTACTTCTAACTAGTAGAAGTAGCACTCAGGCCTCAGGCAGCACTTGGCTGACTATCTTACTGTTTCTGTTTACTGGTTGAACTTGTCCTACTCGCATATACTTCTATGTTTTACCTTTGGTTGTTTCCTCCTCCTCCTCCTCCTCCTCCTCCTCCTTATTGTTTTCCTCTACCTCTTCCAATTCCTCTCCATCCCCTATTTCTTCCTCATCCATCCATTCATCGGTTTAAGTCTCCTCTTTCATCTGCTTCATAATTATCGTCATCGTCATCTTCATCGTCCTCGTCCTCGTCGCAAAAATGTAAATTCACTCCATTGACTCTGTCTATAATATCCATGAACTTCTTGCCCAAAGATTGTTTTAAAGCTTCCAAGTCAGGAGTAGAGAAGTAATCTGGCTTGTTATCGTCAGAAATATTTGTAAGAAAGTCAGGGTCCATGTAGAAACTAGTCATATGTACGATCAACTTGGATTCGGGCACAAGATCATACTTTTCGCATGTAGCATCCTTATGAGCTAACAGGAATACATAGAGATTTACTGGCTTCAAAGATTTCAATTGTTCTTTCATTATTAGAAGATTTTTTATTAAGACTGCTCTTTTCTCCTGATCAAAACGATAAAAACCATCAATAAAGCCGTCAAATCTAGCTGAGCAAGAGGGGAAGTCAAGTTCTCCAGTTTTTTGGTTGTAGTCACTGTCATGCCATATGTACAAATATTGAAAATTGTCGTTGCTGTCATCAGAATCTTCGTCGTAGCCGTAGAAGTCGCTCATTCTATCAGGAGATACGCCAAGGCAACGACATGGAAATGATCCTGCGCTGCCTGCAAAATAGTGATCACCACATCTGTCACAATGACTGTTACGACTGTCTCCTATACAACTCCCAAAGTCTGGACATAACATACAGTGATTAAAATACTTGCTAGTCGTGATTACTCCGCCATTGGAAGCACCTGCATAGCAATAGCTTACTTGGAAATCTTCCTCACACTCACAACAATGCAAACCCCACATAAACAAGGCTTCTTTAACAGATATCTCTAATTCATGGTTACAACAGGGGCATTTCCCTGTAGCTGCACAAGTGTCCAAGTATTTTGAGGCATCTTCAGCATTAATATAATCCATAGGAACTTTCACTTTACCTGATAATAAGCCTGCTTTGAAACAGCAATTGATATCTTCAGTTTCTGGATTTTTGATGCCACATCGGGTGAGAAATTCCAGAACCTTTGAAACGGTATTAAGTTGGCCATAAGTATCGTCTGTGTTGGTCTGCATGGAAGGAATATGAAGCTTGGGTGCACCTTTAGCAACCACAGCAGCAAGATGAGACAAAGAGGGAACAGCAGATATAGTTTTCCAGTGGAGACGTTCGATGGGACCTGACAAGCTATTCGTTGCGAAGTTTTCCATGATGTCACGAACTGGCGATGATGACGAAGTTGATGATGATGCGCTTTTGCCTATTCTATTGCTCTCTTTATCCGTTGTTTTTGAAACGTTCTCTTTTCTACATCGCTTCTTACCCTTAATACTGGGTGTAGACGTGGTCTTTGGTGATTTTCGCTCTTGTGACAGTTCATTATTCTCGTTATGGACGTCGACGCCATCTATATCGTTGCCTTTTTCTTTGCGCAAGGACATCAAGTGACCAATGTGAGGTGAAACAGCTGCAAGATACTCCACAAGCTCCTTTAATTCACATAAATCACCTAGGATGTAATGACGAGTCGATGACGACGCTGCATGATTAGTCGTCCAGTCGTCACAAACATATCGTTTTCTATACTTCTTGTGCACTGGCCATAGCTTCATTACAGAAAAGTCAGTGAACGGTTCGCTACAAGTAGCAGAAAATTCTAGTACAAGACAAGCAAGCGGCCCTACATCAGAACCTTCGCCAAGCTCGGCTCCTTGAGCAACTCGTGGCTTCTCGTCATCGCTGTAGTCATACTCATCGGACACTGTACCCAACAATGATTGAGGTAATCCGTCAAATGGCGGAGAAATGTATGCATCATTAACTCTCTCAATTTCGTTTCTACCTATAAGTCTGATTCCAATTATTTTGTCTACAGGAAATCGAATGCGTCGACCATATGAATTCTTGAATCGCACCCACTGTGCTAATACCTCTAGATTTGCAGAACCCAAAGTTTTACACTTCTCCAACAAAGGTGCGCTTTTTTCAAATTCTGGTAAAGATACCATAGATGTCATAAGAGCAAATGCGCCCATATTTCTCCTTTGACTACTAGTGCGTTTGATCAAGTCCTCGATAAGTAACATTTCATGCTCAGTCACAGGGGGGGAGTCTCTGGCTAATGCATCTTGAAAGGATCCTCCTAAAATTGGCTGAAACTCAAAGGCATCATATATTAGCATAGAGCGAACACGATCATATCTAATCACTAATTGGTTAGGATAGGCTGAATTCAGTGTGACAATTTCATCTTTTCCAACATCGCATCCTTGTGCAAATCCAATCGAAAATAATCTAGAGCCTGCCTTCGTTGTAATATACTCATATCTACCTGTAGACTCGTCATTTAAGATTTTGTCGTCAATTGGTAGATTATGACCATTCTTATCCTCACCTATATAATCACGACTATTGTGTATCAGGTCGTTACCAGGATTACATCGCGCAATCTCAGTAAAAGAACCAACTCCAGAGTCTTCGTAGAATTCATGCTCCCACTTTTCTGCAGCTATGGGAGTGCCATCGATAGTACATTTTTTAACTACCCCCGGCAAGAATCTGTTTATATATTGATATGACTCTGGGTTTCCCTTGATGGTGCCTTTCTCTTCAGAATCAAACACTACATCTGATAAGGTTGCTGTTGTGAAGAATTGGGTTAAGACTGATGATACAGAGGAACACTTTGATGAAGTCCTCATCAAGATATCAAAGGGCACACTTCTTGCAAAAGCATAAGGCCCATATTTTCTCATTTCAGACGAACTAAACCAAACTAGATTCAATAATCGAGCTTCTGATGCACAACCCGGTTCTGTTGTGTCTCCGTCAAGAATGATTGTCATAGTTGCTGCTCTTCCATCTGCTGATGCGTCTCCTGGCGCTAGTTGATTGTCCATTTTAATCTATTTAAGTCAAATCTTATCCAATCGGAAATTGTTTCGATGTTGACCATATGATTGTGGTATTCTCTGACAAATTTTCGTTATTGTGTATATTTTACTTCGTAGAACTACGTACACCTACAACCAACCAGTTAGAATTGGTTCAATTTAATGTGCAGGTTCGATTTTTGTGCGGCGCGAGTGTGGTCAGCGATAACAGAGAGCGATAGTAAGTAGCGAGAGAGAGAGAGGAAGACAAAGAGAAGAAGAGG
>JACLAD010015393.1_pt1 | contig 11141 bp, 16 predicted proteins | sample 8027901 | NCBI WGS metagenome assembly JACLAD01 (sample SAMN15725071, study PRJNA655200) | protist metagenome | isolation source: fluorescence activated cell sorting (FACS) single amplified genomes of... | place: Spain: Blaines Bay Microbial Observatory, Mediterranean Sea | collected 2016-07-05
TTTGGAATGGCGTAAAGTAAAACCTAAACAAGAAGAGTTTGATTTATGGGTTCCAAGAGATGTAATATATGTTACAGAGTTTATCAACAAGCTATTTAAAAGTGAAAAGCCAATGCAATTATTAGAAGAAGCAGAATCAATGCTTACTCATTTCAGTGGAATGAAATCTATCAAAACTTCACAGAGTGCATTTGATAGTTTATTTGATTCTGGTGATGATATACAAGACGTTGATGACGGCGAGTATACTAGCGAACAAGTAGAGGCCGCAGAAGACTTCTTGAGTAACTTGGAGGAAACAAATGGCTGATAAAGCAACATATCTAATTAAGTTAAAAGAAAAGCATAGAACACTTGACAAAGAAATTACTACAATATATAATGAACATGGTAGTGAAGCTCTTTTAAAAGAGATGAAATATAATAAACTTGTTCTAAAAACACAAATTAAAAACATTGAAAGACAATTAGCAGAGGCTTATTAAAATGAAAAGAGATTATCACTCAAGTAACAAAAAGAATAACATACAAGAAGGTATAACATACTTTCAAGGTGTTGAAATTGAACACACACCTGCTTATGGTATGGATACTTTGTTTGTTGTAGGTATGCAAGACCCTGAAGAAGTAATAGGTATTGCAACAAGAAAAAACGTACAACATATATATCTAGGAGCAAATCAAAGTTTTGATTTATCTGACAACGAAGATATATTGAAAGAGGAAGAAGAAGCTTGGGATAATCTAGTTAAGACACTTTGCGAAGAAGGTTTCTGGGTAACATTAGACTTTGAACATGAATATTTAGAATGGATTCAAGAAGCAGGTTACACAGAGAATAATAAATTTATACCAATGATTAGTGTTAAGGTTCCATACATTGAACAGTTGGGGTATAATGCTTGTATTAAGATTGACGATAAAGATTTTAATGCAACAAATAAAGGAGTATGGACTCATAAAGTCTATGATTTGATGGATCGCGATAGATTCACACAATGGGACCAATATAAATCAGATAAGATAATAGAATAGGAGAATCTTATGACAAAGAAAATACGTTTAATGGATGAAGAAGCAAAAGCTACTGAACCAGGAACTGTAAACACAGACGCACCAGTTGAAGAGGCTGTAGCAGATGATGTTTACAAAAAGCAATTAATGAAGTATCTAGAAGCAATTGACTGGAAACTTTGGGAAATGCTAAAATTAATGAAGGCAGATAGAGAAGAGAAATAATATGGCACTAGACGTGACTAAACGGCAAATCTGGGTTACTTTTCAAAAAGAAGGAATACACTTGTATCCTGCGGCAAAAGATGATCCAGCATTAGCAACAGGTGACGAATATGACGTGAGTTTTTTAGGTTATGCTCATAGACATATTTTTCATTTTAAAGTGGCAATAGATGTATTCCATGATGACAGAGATATTGAATTTATTCAATTCAAACGTTGGCTTGAATCATTATATGCTAAAGGTGGAACACTAGAATTAAATCACAGAAGTTGTGAAATGATAGGAGAAGAATTAGCAAATCAAATTCATTCTAGATATCCGAATAGATCAATAACAATTAGTGTTGCAGAAGACAATGAAAACGGAGCAACAATGACTTTTAACCCGGTAACTGAAGGATAGACAATGTCTACAGATAACAAGCCAGTTGAAGTAAAAAAAGACTTTGAAAAGAAGCCTTTTGTAAAACATGAACGCAAAGAAAGTGTTGCAGTTCGTTACTTCAGAATGAGTGGGTTCTACAATATCAATGATATTAAGTATGACTTGCTTAAAATCATACAACCATATGATGGTTATATGTATAACGAAAAAGAAACTAATCAATTGATTGGTGTCTTTAACTCTTATCTAGGAGATTTAAAAGAAGCCAGAAAGATTTTCAGCTTTGAAATAGTTCCTACTGAAAAAGAGAATGCGATTACGTTTGACATTCAAATTAAAATGCAACGTGATAGAAGTCCAAAGAAACTTAAGATTCACGTTGGTAAACTTTGGATTCAACCAACAGAAGAAGCTTCTAATGATAACGAAAATAAGGAGGTGAAAGCTGATGCGTAAATTATTCTATATGGGCTTGGAACCATATGAAGGTAGATACACTCTACAATTACAAGAGTGGAGTGAAAGAGTATTTAAAAAGAAAAATATAGATTATGTAATTGTACCAGGTACAACAATTGATAATACAAAATCTATTAGTGTAGGACAAGTACTAGATGCACATGGTAGATCATACTTTGGTATGAGTCAACTTATGAACTTGGTACAGATGATGCGTAACGGAGAAGTGACTCATGAAGATGCAGTTTTCTTTGAAGATATGTTTCAACCAGGTATTGAAAGTTTGCCATATATTATGTGTCAGATTCCTGAAGCACAAAGACCTAAAATTTTCTTACGTTGTCTAGCACAGGCAGTTGATCCAGATGACTTTGTTCATGTATGGGGTATGGGCAAATGGATGGGCTTGTATGAAAAAATGTGTAATGAAATTCCTAACGTTCATATACTAGCAACAAATGAAGAAATGGTTGCTCATATGAGAATAGCAGGTTGGGAGGCACCAATTTATAATATTTCAGGTTTAAGTTTTGGTAAAGAAGAAGTTTTAGAAAGAGTTGGTAATAAGATTAAACCATGGAATGAAAGAAGTAATAGAGTTGTATTTGCGGCACGTTTTGATCAAGAGAAACAGCCAGACTTCTTTATGGATGTAATTGAAATGGTCCATGAAAGAACAAGAAATTTTGATAGAGAAACTTTAATAGATCCTATTGATCCTGTAGAGTTTGCAGTATTAAGTGGTGGCCCATTAAGAAGTAATAATGAAAAGTATTTAACTAGAGCTTTAGAAATGGAAGAAAAAGGTCAATTAAAGATATATAAAGACTTGCAAAAAAACGATTATTATCGTATAGTAAATGATAGTAAAGTTTTATTTAATTGTGCATTACAAGATTGGGTTAGTAATACAGTAAGTGAAGCAGATACTTTAGGTTGTAACGTAGTGTATCCGGCTTACAGAAGCTTTCCTGAAACATTTGCAAATGATTATAGTAGACTTTATACTCCTTGGAGTAAAGAAGATGCAGTTAGTAAAATTATGACTGGGTTAGAAAAGCCAAGTGAGAAGATGGGTAAGTTAAGTGATTGGACAGACGGTACTATTGAACGTATGTTAGATATCATGGAAGGAAACTATAAAGCTAATAAATGGTTACGTAGTGGAAACAGATATAGAGATCACGTAGCAGAAAGTAAGTATTAATATGAATGATGAAACTAAACAATTAATTGAAAGTGAAATAAACAATAATAAAGTAACTCTCTTTATGAAAGGTAACCCGGTAGCACCGCAATGTGGATTTAGTATGAAAGTATCACAAGTGCTTACGTTCTTAATGGGTGAAGGTAATTATTCAACAGTTGATGTATTATCTAATATGGATATAAGAGAAGGAATTAAAACATATAGTGACTGGCCAACTATACCTCAATTATATATTGACAAAGAGTTTATAGGTGGTTGTGATATAGTTGTAGAAATGTTTGAAAGTGGAGAATTAAAAGAGTTACTAGAAACTAAAGGACTATTAAAAGATGGCTAAGATATTAGTAACAGGAGCAAATGGTTATATAGGTGCTCAAACTTGTAAACAATTAACAAAAGAGAATCATCATGTAGTAGCAGTTGATCGCAATCCTATAAGACATGAATATTATAATGATTTCTTTGAAGGTAGTTACACAGATCCTGCTATTCTAGCATTTCTAAAAGGTGTAGATTGTGTAGTACATATTGGTGCGACAAGTTTAGTTGGGCCTAGTGTACTTGATCCTTCAACTTATTATTTTAATAATGTAACTGGTACTCTAGTATTATTAGATGCTTGTAAAACTGTAGGTATTAACAGATTTGTATTTGCAAGTAGTGCGGCAGTTTATGGAGAACCAGAAGAAGAATATTGTACAGAAACAAGTGAAGTTAAACCAGTTAATCCATATGGTTGGAGTAAACGTATGACAGAGATTATGCTTAAAGACTTTGCTAGAGCTTATAGCCTAGCTAGTGTAAGTTTACGTTTCTTTAATGTAGCTGGTGCAGATAGTGAAGGTGAGTTGGGTCAAGAGAAAGATGGAACTCATATAATTGCTAAACTTATGGAAATGACTATGGACGGCAAAGATTTTACACTCAATGGTGATGACTTTAAAACACCAGATGGAACTTGCATAAGAGATTATGTTCATGTAGAAGATGTTGCTAGTGGAATAGTAAAAGCAGTAGAATTTACAAAGAGCAATATAGGTGCTCATATATTTAACTTAGGTGATGGCAAAGGTTACAGTAATAAAGAAATTGTAAAAGCAGTAGAAGATAATACTCCATTAAAACCTAATGTAAAGTTTGGACCAGCAAGAGCAGGAGACCCTGCCAAGCTAGTTGCAAATGATTTTATTACCAGTGGTGTGCTAGGTTGGAAACCTAAATATGATTTAAATCATATTGTGAAGACTGCATACAAATGGTATACACATAAAGAGGTTAAGCACTCAGCAGACATCCTCGTCTTTAACTCGGAGAAAAACAAAAATGGCAAAAAGTGACGAAATAAAAAATAAACTAAAAGAAGCTGGCATTAGATATTGGGCTGGCGATAATATTTCACAAGTATTAGAAGAAGGTGATAAACAAGAACTAATTGAAGAACTTACACCAAAGTTTGAAGCAGTAATAGATAGTTTAGTAATTGACAGAGACAGCGATCCTAACAGTATGGATACTGGTAAACGTTTAGCTAAAATGTATATTAATGAATTAATGAGTGGTAGGTATAATCCTATGCCAAATGCAACGGCATTTCCTAATCATATTGAAGATGGTTATAAAGGTATGTTAGTTGTAAGAAGTGAACTTAGAAGTGTTTGTTCTCATCATCATCAACCAGTTGCAGGTGTTGCATATATTGGAATACTTGCGGCAGAGAAACTTATTGGATTAAGTAAGTATACAAGAATTGCACAATGGTGTGCAAGACGTGGAACATTACAAGAAGAACTTAACAATTTAATTGCACGTGAGATTATGAAAGCAACAGGTAGTAAAAATGTTGGAGTATATGTTCAAGCAACACATGGTTGTTGTGAAAATAGAGGCATAATGGCTCATAGTAGTTTAACACAAACTACAGTTCTTGAAGGTGCTTTCTTTGAAGATGCAGGAACAAAAGCAGAGTTCTTTAATCAAATTAAATTGCAACAAGAATTTGCACCAAGATAGGAGATAAAAATGGTAGATAAAGTTCACTATACTTGGAAAGACATAGAGCATATGATTCAGAATATTACTAATCTGATGTATGCAGATAATTGGAGACCAGATTATATTGTTGGATTAACACGTGGCGGTTTAGTACCAGCAACAATAATGTCTAACATGACTGGCATTACTATGTATGCATTAGACGTTAGATTCAGAGATACTGATAAAGACTACAAAGGTCCCGAACATAATGGCATGATGAACAAAGATGCTTTGATTGGAAACAATATTTTAATAATTGATGATATTAATGATACTGGCCGTACTTTTCAATGGATAAAAGATGATTGGAATACTGACGAAGCTTGGGGTAAAAATGTAAGAACTGCCGCCCTTGTTGATAACGGTGCAAGTAAATTTGGTGAAGTTGATTATACGGCCTTGGAAATAAACAAACTAGAAAAAGATGTTTGGGTTGTATTTCCTTGGGAAGGCGAACGACACTATGGCAATATATGATATTGAAATCACCGGTTCAGGTGGAGAAATTGCAGTAGGAAGTTTAACACCAGAAGCATATGAATATTGGGAATCACAGCCAGAAGAATTACTAACTGATCATCTATTCAATAATGCAGATGACATTGCTGAAGATGATAATAGATACATAGGAAATTTTGAAGATAGTGGCGATATTGTTCATACCTATGGAGTTAATGCAGATGACTGTAAAATTACAGTAAAAGATGAAGATAGAAAAACAGTATATACTTCATCAACGCCCACAATCACAAGAACAGATATAACAGATCCTAGAGAACTAGATCCTGGATTTTACTTGAAATCACTTACATATGAAAAAGGTATGTTCTTTCAAGCTGAAATAGACACTGATAATTTTAGTAAAAAACTATTAAAATTTTATGCCAAAAGCATTGATAATGATGTTATAATTTATGGCATAGAATACGATAATAAAGAAATAGAAATTGATACAGGAAGTACAAAAATACGCCAAAAAGGGCAAAGTTTGTACGAAATTTTATAAAACCTTTGTTTTTATTGGGTTTTAAACCAAGACATTTCGGTTGACAATCCTGGTATTATTTGTTATTATATACGTATTGATAAACTAAAACAGTCAGGAGACTATAATGAAAAAGCTAATTGCAGTTGCATTACTGGTAGTAGGTATATCCACTTCAGCAAGTGCGTCTACTTTTAAGAGTTATTATGATTATGCATCTAACTTAAATAGCGGATTGCAAATCAGCTTCTCTACTTCAATGATTAAAGCATATGAGAGAAGTAATAAAACGTACAGTAATATAATCACAAAGTACGATCACCTGTTTGGAAAGTATTCTTGGTTCCAAAATATGAAATCAAGATACAAGTTTCAACAAGCAGAAATAGTCAAGTATCAATCCCTAATCAATAAAAAAGAATCGCTAGTAACATTAGTTAAAACTGAAACTAAAGTTACCGACGGTGTTATTGTGACCAAAGGTGATACAGTTGTTGCTAGTGAAAGCTCAGTAGTTGTAGAAGAAAGAACAGGTAATACTATTAAAGAATATGCAGTTGTTACTAAAATCTATTCTACACCTGTTAAAAAACAACACTGGCAGAATACACAAACTATTAAACATTACAGTGATGGAACAACAGGTTCTACTAGTGATGTAAAAACAATTAAAATTGATAATACTACTGAAACTGAAACAAAAGTTGAAAGAGAACTTATCAGAGAATATGCAGTAGTAATTGAAGAAGATAAAAAAGAAGAAGTTGCAGTTGTTGTTCTAACTGAAGCTGAATATCTTGCTAGAGATGATGTGTCGTTATATGATACACAAACTTATAAAGATGCAGTTTGGAATATGAACAGTAGAATTAACGAATGGTATACTACTGAAGTTCTTTCTAAAAATTATGGTAATCATTTAGAAGTAATTGGTGCGCCGGCGGCTTGGAGTAGAGGATACACAGGTAAAGATAGTACTATTGCTATTCTTGATACTGGTATTGATTTAGACCATTCTGAGTTTGAAGGTAAAATTAAAAATGCACAATGTTTTACGAGTACTTGTAAAGCAGGTAACGAAACAATAGATGATGGAAATAGATATTCACACGGAACACACGTTGCAGGTATCGCGGCCGCTAAACTAGATGGTAATGGTACTACAGGTGTTGCACCAGATGCAGATCTATTAATTGCTAAAACAGCCTGGAACTTTGGTATGTTTGATTTTAGTACTGCCGATGAAGCTATTGCTTGGTCAGTACAAAATGGAGCAGATGTTATTAATATAAGTGCAAACTATAACTTTGATAGAACTTATATGAATAGTACAACAGAAGTATCACCAGGTATGTATTTTGCAAATGATACCAGAGGTAGAAACGGTATTACATATGACAAGTATGGATATGCGGCTTTATATAGTAGTGATATCTATTACAAAAATATTGTTGAATCAATGAAAGGTCATGAAGCAGTTCTTGTACTAGCGGCTGGTAATCAAAATGCTAATTATGCAGGACAGCCTAGTAAACTTGCATTTGAAGAAGGTGTAGGTGAAAGAGTTATTATTGTTGGTAATTGGGATACAAGAACTAACAAAATAGCATATGGTAGTAACAAAGCAGGTACTATCTGTTATGACTTTAATTCAGTAACTAATATTTGTAATTCAGATAACAGAGTTAGTGATCACTATATTATGGCTCCTGGTAGATATATTGCGGCGCCCGATGCTAATGGTGAATATAGAACTAACAGTGGTACGTCGATGGCGGCTCCTCAGGTTAGTGGTGCAGTTGCTATTATACATCAAATGTGGCCACATATGAAAGGTTCTAACATTAAGAAACTATTGCTAACGACAGCAGATAAAACAATAGCAAACTATGATGTAAATGTTCATGGTCAAGGATTGTTAGACTTAGATGCGGCAACACTTCCACAAGGTGCAGTAGGAATTCCTACAACAGGTAGAGTAGATGGAAGTACAGTTAGTGTAGATGGTACTATTGCAATGAGTGGTGGTGCTACAATTTCAGCTTTTAATGAAATTATGGTATTAGACGACTATGATAGAGATTATTATTTCAATGGAAATAATGTTATACAAGTAAATGATACTAGAACTACTAGTGCTATATTGAATACTAAAGCAGGATTTGATACAAACTATTATGCAGGTTATACTGGTGGACACTTTTTACCAGTTGCACATAATACAATGTTAAGTGTAAATGAGAATGCTAGTCAATACGGAATTGCAACCAATATAAATAAGTTTACAATTGGTTACATTACAGAAGATAAAAGTTTCTTAGGTAACGTTGCTGATAGTCCTCTTATGAGAGTTAACGGTTCACAAACTACATATTTAGGTTATAACAATAATGTTGATGTAGGTAATGGCGTTAACGTGTTTGGTAGTGCAACAGTAGGTTTCACTAATCTAAACGTTGATAAAAGCTCAATGCTTAAAAGTGCAGATATGATGTTATCAAATAGTGCTACAATAGGTGTTAAACGTACAATAGACACCCATAGCTTTGGTTTTACAACAAGTATGCCAGTTGCTATAGTAGATGGCGATGCCAAGTTTAATATGCCGGCTACAGTAAGTGCTAATGGTGATATTGAGAATAGCGAAATAAACAGTTCGTTGAAGTCACAGAATAGAGAGATAGACTTTGGTGTGTTTTACAATGTAGGACTTACTGAAAATAGTTCAATCTCAAGTTTTGCAGAAATGAGAACAAACTATGCAGGTACTGAAGACGATACTGTTGAGCTAGGCATTAACTATAGGATTACATTTTAATGTCAGTTAAACCATACAAAAGAGGCAAACTAGAGGTCATTGCAGGCCCTATGTTTGCCGGTAAGAGCAGTGAGCTTCTAAAGCGACTGCTCTTTATTGAACACGGTGGACACAAGGTATTAGTGCTAAAGCCTGTTATTGATGATAGATATGATAGCAATTTTATTGTTACACACAATCAACTAAAACATCCAGCAGTAGCAGTAATAGACTTGGAGTTAGTCAAAGATAATTATACAATTAAACCTTATAACTTTCATACAGTATTTGTAGATGAAGTACAGTTTTTTGATACGTCAGAAACTATGTGGTTCATTGAAGAAGGATTAAGAGAAGGTGTTAACTTTGTTGTAGCAGGATTAGATCAGGACAGTAGAGGTGTTCCTTTTGAAACTACATCAAGATGTTTGGCACTAGCAGATGAAGTTATAAAGATTAAAGCATTCTGTACTATATGTGGTTTAGATGCTGGTAAAACTCAAAGACTAAGAGCCACTAAACTGAGTGAAAGAGTAAAAGTAGGTGGTGCTGAAACTTATGAACCAAGGTGCAACGAACATTGGGAGGCAAAGTAAATGGTAAAGCAATATGCAATAAAAGTTGAACTTGCTCCTAACGATTGGATTTACATAACCAAAAGCGATAGCAAACATTGTTGGGATCTTGTTCCGGAAACTTATAAGTCTAAGTCAGACGCAGAAAAGGCCGCAAGTATATGGCGTAAAAAATCAACTAGAAACAATGTAAAGGTAGTGAACTATGAAAGTTAATATTGGAACTTTTCCTAACCCAGATAGTATTCTTTATAAGATGGGAGTTAATACTGAGCAAAGTATATCCGTAAAGATTGACAAATGGGATACTTGGAGTATGGACGTAACACTAGCACATATTATTCATCCTATGCTAGTTCAATTAAAAGAAACAAAGCACACTTATCCTTCAGACTTAACTGAAGAAAAGTGGGATAGTATTTTAGATGATATGATTTTTTCTTTTAAGTCTAAACTATATGATTGGGAAGAAGAATTCACTTCTGGTGTATGGGATATGGAATTAAAAGATAAAATAGAACCTGGCAAAATGGAAATGACAGAAGGTCCTAATCACACATATAAAATTGATGAAAAGGGAAGAAAAAAATATCAAACTAGAGTAGCAAAAGGCTTTACACTATTTGGAAAATACTATAACAATCTATGGGATTAATTAGAAGAGGAATAATGAATTGGAAAATGATCAAGAACCAGAAAGATATTATGATTGGATGCTATGGAAAATGCGACAAGAAGAAGGCAATGCCCATAGATACCCAGACGGATATGGTACAGTCTGGAGACAGCACGAAATGAAATTCAAAGAAAAAGTAGTTAAATCAGATTTAAATCATGAGAAAGAATTGTTCTGTATAACCGCAGAAGAATGTGGAGAGCTAGTCCAAGCCTGTATGAAGATTGCAAGATGGGGTGTAGAAAAGAAAAAGCTACAAGACTTAATAGAAGAATTAGGCGACGTATCATTAATGATTGATTTAATAGTAGATGCAGGTTATGTTACCAAAGATGAAATTAAAGCACGTAAACAAGTTAAAAAACTTAAACTAAAAAAGTATAGTAATTTACACGGATACAAATATGAAGGATAAAAAGTTATTTTTAGTTTGGCATGATTCGGGTTGGCCCGGCACTTGGCTGTTATGGTTTATCAATCAACACCAAAACTTTCCTAAATTTAAAGGAAGGTATCTATATAGTCCAGTCGCCGGTGCCACAGGATCAAAATATGAATTTGATTTGCCATTACATTATAGTTGTGATGGAGTAAGTTGGCATTTAAAAACTAAGATGCCAAGTGATCGTAATTTTTTACCTCCACTATTAAGAAACAAATTTAAAGAAGAAAGTGTAAACTTAGAACAACATCAACAATATTTTATGGGTGGAAAATCATATGACGATTCTTTTACAAGTGTTGCATTAAAATTATCAGCACAACATAACCCAGGAAAAGC
>JACLAD010011896.1_pt1 | contig 11136 bp, 9 predicted proteins | sample 8027901 | NCBI WGS metagenome assembly JACLAD01 (sample SAMN15725071, study PRJNA655200) | protist metagenome | isolation source: fluorescence activated cell sorting (FACS) single amplified genomes of... | place: Spain: Blaines Bay Microbial Observatory, Mediterranean Sea | collected 2016-07-05
ATCAATGGTGTGCTGCTGGCTGTAACGTGCTGTGTGGTGGCTGTTGTTGTCGAGTTGCGGGGCGCGGGGCCGGCGATAAAGCCCAGATGCGCTGCGGGTGATCGTGACATGATGGAACCCATTCGATTTCCAACACCTCGATCCCCCAAGCCTCACATGCCACAATTGCTCGCGAACATGTGTGCGATTCGCGCTCTGAATGTAACTGTGCGGGCGTATGCGAACAGGGTAACAATTACGTGAATCTTACGGTGTAAGTCGGGTCCAAGATGCCATTCCATAAGCATGCCTTTGATGCTTGCTTAAGTTTATTCTTGCCACACTCTCCAACGACTACATATAGGGGTCGTCTACGGGACTGCAGTTCCAGCTTTCTGTGCACAACTTGCTCGGGTGTTGTGCGTGGTTTAAATCCCCCCACCGGGTCAAGGCTTTGTCCATGTCGATAAGTGAAAGTGCTCTTGTGGCAATTTGATACGAAGAGGAGGTGAAGTTGATGGCATAGAAGGGCAACAAGGTATTTACGTTAGCAATGCATGTCTTGCATCGCGCTTTTCCTCATCGATTCCGCCCCGACGTTTACTGCAATATGACCTCACTACGTGCTGCGAGCATTAACATGGCGTACCATGACAGTATAACAAGCAGTTTTACCTCGCGTCGTTTGAGGACAAAATTCCAGACAAAGACAAGGTGGTACAACATCAATATATCTGTATGCGTATCCCAACATGAGGGTTGATAGTACTGCCTTGTGTATCCCAGAATCCTGCTCAAATACGAGCAAATGAGTTGGCGATCATTTGATGGGTAAGATTTGCAGTCCGTGTCTCTGGTGCTGTACCCAACTCTTGCACTCATACTTGTTGTACTTTCGAAGTGCTGCACCAAAACCTGCAGGAAAAGAAGCCACTGCAGTCGCAGCCGACAACAGTAACAACACATCGTTTCTTGTCAGCGGTAGCAACAGAGAAACATCGAAGTGTTGCACATTTTGTGGAGTCGCTTAACTATCAGCAAATGATATCTATTGCCACAATTGTGGCAAACGACACGCTGATGCACCGCCAACAGAGCTAGCTCAGGTCAGCAATTTGAATGCGATGTCGAACTCAGGCCTGTCAGGATCACTGGAGCGCTTGGTGAGTATATTGCACCCGGTTTCTACGTGCTATAATATCTCGTCACTGAAAAATACTCCCTTCCGCTATATATAGAAAGTAGCCTCGCAGTCCACATCGTCACCCGCCCCCGCACCAGTTGATCCTTTCGCAAGTGTTTTTACCACACCTCAATAGCCTGTGACAATTGGTGTCGTTCCAAGTCCGGCCGTGAAGTCTCCTGAGGTATGCGCATCCATACTCATTTTACACAGTCACAATACGTTAACACCCGTCATATTTATTACCAAACCATAGAACCCCAGCGGCACTTCCGCTGATCTATTTAGTGCAGACTTCACTGCCATAGGAGGTGGCAAGTCTGCGTGGGGAAGTTCTGCGGGTGCCTCCATGGCTGTGTCCTCTTCCTTGGCGTCGCAGGTTAGTCTCTCAACTGACTAAGGTTACAATTGTAATATAACTGACCACGGAGTTGTTGCAGACAGTGGAATCTACTCAAACCTCAGCAGGTGGGACTGACGACTGGGGCTCGTTTGCAACTGCGATTCCAACAACATTGGATGTTGCTAGTCCTGATCCAAGCCAGCAAAAACAATGCGACAGTCGAGCTCTCAGGCTTTAATAGTATGTTACTAGCAGGCATCCTAAGTAGACCAATTCTTGCAATGAAAACGTCATCTCTTCGTAGGGCGATACATCAATTCTGAAAGCACTAAGGGAAAAGCGCCAGAGGCGCCCTTGTGGGTCAAAGATGTGACCTCTGGTCCGAGCAACCTAATTAATGAAGAATGGGGCGACTTAACAGCTACTGCTGTTGCCACAGTAAGCGGTGTAATCTATCATCAATTGGTGATATGTGACATATGCTGAATTTTACTGTCTTTGCATTTTGGTGGAAACTTAGGAGGTTGTCAGCCAGACAGCTTCCGGTTCGGGAGACTGCAAAATCTACTGAAGAGGATCTCTACTTCTTAGCAGCGGCTGGCTTCGCATCAGCCTTCGCAGCACCCGGCTTCGCTGTTGGTGTAATAAATTCCCACGTGATGTCTTCCCCGACTTTGACCGTGCTAACCACATCGTACACTAGCTTGTGGAGCTTGCCCTTCATGCTATGACACGTGGTAGCGCGCAGATATATATTATTAGCTACCAATGATAAGGAATTTTGGAGCCAAGCCTGGGTTCCAAACTGTCCCCCACAACATCTTACCTGAATGGTAAGTCACAAGAACTATTGCCGTGGTTCATAGAGCATTACCAGACATACCTTCCCCACGTATGGGAATCCCATGGTTTCTGGCTTTGCATCTTCAGCGCGTACAATGCACCAAATAGACAGGTCCACCAAATGTTATTCAAATAGACAAGTTTACAGCAGCATCATCACGAGGTCCCTGCTAACATTGACAGCACTGCTAAGCAGGCAAGCTAAACATGCTGAGTGCTGCTGCCCTACCACGCATACGTGCACGGGCCTGCGTGCACTGTACTATGACTGGTACTACATGCAACAAATCTGCACGTAGGCACCAGATAGACAGGTTTACTGCGGGGTTATTCAAATAGACAAGTTTACAGCAGCATCATCACGAGGTCCCTGCCAACATTGACAGCACTGCTAAGCAGGCGAGCTAAACATGCTGAGTGCTACTGCCCTACCACGCATACGTGCATGGGCCTGCTTACACTGTACGATGACTGGCACTGCATGCAATAACCCTGCACACAGGCACCACGCACACAGGCTCACTGCGGACCGTATGTCGCACCCACAATGCTGTGCCCATCCGAGAGCAAAAGGCTTGCCTCGGACTATCCACAAAGAAGAGATACGGTTTCCGCCCTACCATCATCAGCCCCACAACCCTTGCGCATCCCTACATTCCTCACGCGAGCACCGTCCACAACACCCCCAGACACACGGCGGGGTGCAGGGAGATCATGGACTTGTGAGGTAGAATACTGGTGCTGATGAGCCAAGGTGAGTGGTTTGAGCATACCACGCATACCGTTGAACCACGAATTCATATGATCTGAACTTTGAAAAAGCTCAGTTTCACTGCGTCGAGGTCTATCATGATGCTGCATGAAGACCTTTTCTAAACAATATCACCTGTACACAGAGAGAAAATTTCAGTTGCACATTTATCCCCTCATTGCGACTCTTGCGAGGGTCACCAAAGCAGAAATTGCAGACAAATTTACAGTTTGCTCACTTAGTTGTATGCCTCTATCCGCAATCTCGCATTTTGGACTTTAGTGGTTAACCTTTATTAGTGGTAAAGGTAAAATCCGACCCGCGGATTTCCGCAATCTCTCTAATAATCATTATCTAAATCATCATCACCATCATCATCTAAATCAAATAAGCAATTGGTATTTCGCATTTTCTCTTCTCTCAATGATTTCTAAGGTACTTTCTACAATAAGCAATTAAGCAAACTTGAACTTTGGGTTATTCTTTTAAATAATATATCATCATCATCAGGATGAGTGACTTGCAGCATGATGCTGTTCGACCACAACAAAACGGAAGGTGCATGAACAACAACAACAACACAACCACTGGTGATCCCACACGACACGATTTGCCTGCTGTCCTCGACCCCACCACACCTTTGCCCGTTCGACTACTGTACCTGCTGTCTAATACGGCACTTGCTCGTAGTGGGCACTGCAATTATAGCATAAGCAAGCTCACCGATGCGGCAGGGCGCCATCTCCGCGGGGAGGCTTGCGGCTTTAGTGCATCATGCAGCAGTGTCTTTTGTCGTGGTGCACATAGTGGCCATGTGTGACGCAAAGATGGTGACTATCTCAAACGCGGAGCCTCGAGTTGACTCCCGGACAGGCAAAATTCTAGAGCTAGGTGATGGGTCACTCGCTAAGTTTGGCGACAGGTATGTTGACGTGATCGTTCGCAAGGTCTTCTCTGTGATTGACAAGATATTGCACTGCGCAAGGTACTACCTTTACGGCGTAAAATATGTCTGCACCCCAAGCCCTCAAGGACCGAATCACCTACAAGGGTGCGCTGTCACCGACAGAAGAATTTGGGGGAATATGTCCATCGGAATTGCATCGTCTTCGGTATGATTTGAGACTCACTTCACTTGCATGTGAAAGACGTAGGGGTGTGCGGGTTGACGAACACAAACGCTTGCAGGATCTAGTCACTTGGACACTTGAGACTTACAATGCTATACCAGAAATGCACGACCCTGCTACGCGATGGCCTGCAACACAGGTGACTACATTCTCTGCGCCTTTATTGTTTGCACAATTGAGGTTGTTCCGATTGCAACCGTGCCCAAACGGTGTGGCTGGCTTATGCGTTGCTTGTCACTGACCTAATAAGCCTTGTTGGTCAACAGTATGCATGGTTTATGCCAACAATTGTTCACAATCCGAGCACTGGCCGTTTCGCTCTATGGTATTACATAGACGGATATGCCCGAGGAGTCGCGGTGAGCAACTCACCTGTTGGTCCATTCAAGATTGTACACGACTGCGTACCTAATCTACAGTTGGGATCCGATTTCTTCTTCTGGACATCAAGCGTATGACCTGCTTCCCGCAGTAGTGATTCAATCATATCTCTATGCAAACTTAGCCGTTTTATTGAAATACTCGTCGACCTAATATTGCAATTTTTTACTGCTCTTGAAGGATGGAAACATCTACATGAAGCACAACGGAGGCTGTGGAGGTGATGGAACCGTTGTCAAACCTGGCGAGGCTTGTCCAATCGAACGTCCAAAGCGTGGAGAAGGCATCTGCGTTGCAAAGCTAGCGCCCAACCTCACTGATATTGCAGGATCGTCTACCAAGATCAATGCACCAGGTGAAGGAGGTGGGATTTTTGAACGAAACGGGAGATGGTACATCATGCAAGGGCATGGCTGCTGCTTCTGTTGGTGCGGTGATGATGCCCAAGTGTTTGAGAGCACAAGCGGGCCATATGGACCGTACCACCCAACTAACGACCTAATTAACTGCTCCGCCCCGGATTACACTCCAAGTCGTAACTGCGGGGGGCCCTCTGCACCAGAGAGAGGCCCCGGTGCACAGCAGTTTGGAGTATTTCCGATCACCCAAGCAAACAACGATACTGCACTTTTGTACGTTGGTATCAGGTTTGGTAGTGCACCTGACGGGTTAAAGTGTCACGAATTTCAGTAAGAGCATCCTGCCATTTGTTCTTCCTGCACGGAGTCCATCTCTGACCATTCCGTGATTGTCTGTTAGGTACTGGGAACCACTACAATTTGATGATGATGGTCACGCGCTCCCTCTATCCTTTCGGCCAGAGTTCAAACTTGATCTTTGCGACTGAGTTGTAAAGTTGTAGGTATTCACCTCAACGTGAAGGTAGTTCGCTGCCTCCGTGTACAAATTGACAATTATTATCAACATAGATCCACCAGATCATTTCGTAATTATAATAAGAGCGTAAGGTATGATGTCGGTGTGTATTATTCTGTAGTACGTAGCTAGAATTGTAAGGGCCTCATAGCTCATCTTTTTCATCACGTCCATCAATGTGTCTGCCATTCGCCTTCGCCTTGGTGACCTGTTCAAGGATCCAAGGGTACGTGGCTTCAATTCCTGCCGTGAGAGTTTGAGATGGGCGCCATCCAAGCTCTTTCTCGATGCGAGTATTGTTCGATGTTCGACCTCGTACCCCAAGAGGACCATCAATGTGCTTGATGGTGACCTTCTTTCCCGACACCTCAATGATCTTTTGTACGAGTTCATTGATGCTCACCATTTCATCAGAACCAATGTTTATCGGTCCTTCGTACGTCGGATGCCGGATAAGTCTTAGAATTCCCTCAATACATTCGTGAACTAACATGAAAGATCGTGTCTGGAGACCATCACCCCAAACTTCGATTTCACCGCCATCTTCAGCTGCGGCAATTTTCCGCATCATTGCAGCCGGTGCCTTTTCTTTCCCTCCAGTCCAGGTGCCCATCGGTCCGAAAATGTTGTGGAATCGCGCAATTTTAACACGGATACCCTTATTGCGTTGGTACATTTGGTACACACGTTCCGCAAAAAGTTTCTCCCAGCCGTACCTTAATGGCATCATAAGTTGCTCTTAGTGAATGACAAGTTGCGCAGTGCAGCAGATCACCGTGTATGTCCATGTCAGTGCACTACTTACTCGGAGTCGGGTTCGGCCGGGTAGGCGGTCATCTCGTCTGAGTTGGGGTCTTCGGGGCTTAGCTGGTTATGCTCGGGGTACACACAGGCCGAACTCGAAAAGAATAACATTGAGATCCGCGGCCGTTGAGAACATACATCAGCAACGTTGAGGTTGATCATCAACGAGTTGTGCACCTAAATGAGAGTGAAAGACAAAATGCAGATGTCATCATAAAATGTTAGGGTGGACTAATGGCACATGGCATGATGCCAGCAGATGTTTGTCGGATTTCGTTGCGCAGCATGTAGAATCAGAAGATGGAATTGAGGTCCACAGTAAACGTACAACATTGGCATCGTTAAGTCCAGAATTGATGTATCCCTAAATAAAGGGGATGAACAAAAGAATCTAAGCCGCCATAGTATTGCCCCATTCTTACAAAAATTGATCAAAACGGTTGATCAGAATGAAGTTTGGTTGGCAAACTGCCCTAAGGCCTATGAGGTGTGTGCATCATGTATGGCGAGGAGGCGCAGGGCGACTTGATCACAAAAGATAAAACTGACCGCTCCACCCATGTCAGCTGCTAGCTGATATACTTCATCAATTGTTTCGTCAATCACTATCTCAACAGCCTGTAAAAGCCAAGATCATTTTATCAGTATGGTGAAGGGTAACAGAAGTGTTATGCGGACAAGACTTGGATGCATAATGTAGCCGTGACTTTAACCGAATGGAATCCCTACCTTTCTGTCACGCAAATCGGCGACAATGAACTCGTCTCCTGGTGATGGATCGAAGAACTCATGCCGTTTAATATCGACCCCTCTGACCCAGTAGCCATCGGCCTAGTCAATTGCACAAGCGTGGAGTCTGCGTCATTCAACCGCAACATGCTTTCCCAATTTGGAACCAGCAAAACCAAGCTAGGCGCATGAGAAGAGGGCGGCTCTCGCCACCAGATAAAGCAACCGTTGCCGGACAGAGGGCACAGTCACACGGATATAACACTCTGTTCAAGTTGCAATCAACCGATCCACGGGTATACAGCATCGGCGCTCGAATCGCTGTATTATGGCGGCTTCCATGGAAAAAGAAACCTCAGGGACATTTTCGGGATACGCGGGGAGTGATACCTGGAGCTTCTTGACAAGGTGGCCTCCGATGAATCCTCCGGCTCCGCAGACCACCGCACGCTTTTGCTTCGCTTCAGCCCCGGCGGCTACAGCCAGCAGGCCCAGTGTTAGAGAGGAAATCAGTTTCATGGCGTCGGAGAGCGAGGGCTGGTGCCGGTGGTGGTGCTGGGGTTATGGGGAAGTGACACTAACCGCCATCGCTCACACCACATCATCATCATCTTCATCATCATTGTCACCGAGGGATTCATCGAACTATCCATCGTACAGTGCTTTGATGCTGACTGCGTCGCTCGCTAGCTCGTGAAAGATGCTGAGTGTGCACAGCGCGAACTGCTTCCAGCTCAAGCCATTGGCGGACGGGATTCACTCGTACCACCACCAAGTTCAGGGGTGGCAGCAGGTCGATGCCACTTCGCGGGTGTCTATTTGGTGGCCCATTGGATAATCTCCCACAACACAGAACATTTCATTTTCACTTAGACCTCAGTTGTTTGATGCAGATATGGGGTCTTACGTACCAACTGGCGAAGGGCCTCTCTTCGAACACCGTTTGCGGTGCCGCCGCAGCCACAGAGAAACGAGGACGTTCCATAGAGACCTGACAAAGGGTATTCATGATTACCCTTAATGTAACTATTGTAAGCACGTAGGATGGATATCAATTTATGAAAGAACCATATATAAAAGAGAAAGTAGAAGTAGATAGACAGGCTTTGGCGGTTTCTGTGTTTGTTCAGACGTGGTAACGCGAGTTTGTTATCGTTAATTATATATAATTCGACATCTGATTTATATATAATTCGACATCTGCTGTAATTTTGCAAAAGTTGGGCGAGCTGGGCGTGCCTCTCCTTGGATGGAATTGACCATAGAATACAGCAAATTTATGTAAGTTCGATACTGTCTATTGTAGTCAGAAAATTGCATAAATTTATCAATTAACTGTAAAATATATCGAAAATGCTAAAAAAAAAAAAGTGGTTAGTGACCTCAGATAACATACGGTCTAATTGGGTCTAATCTATCATAGTCTATGTACTGTAGCTATGTAGATTGTTGTGTAGTAGACTCTAGTAGACTAGTGTTGAAAAAAGTATGCTGGCAGAAATAATAATAATAATCTCGCTTCGATCGAACTCTCTAGCTAGATTAGAACTGTGCTAAATTGAGCAGGAGAGAACCGCTTTGCGATACGAACTCGGAACGATGGGGATGCCAGCATGATGGTTGGTGGTGGTGGTGGTGGCATGCATAAAACATTCACATAGAAGTAGATAAATTTAGGAACATTCTGTAATATATATTCCAATACAAAAGTGATCGACCGTTGCAGCACCGCACACCACCACCCGCGCAACACCACCAGCACCGGGGGTGAGGCCGGCCCGGGCCCGGCTGGATGCGACCTGCAGGGAGCTGCAGCGCCTTGCCCGGCTCAGAGACGTCACCAGCGCACACGTCCTACCCGGTCCCGGCGCGATCGGCGCGCTGAAAGCGTCCACTGTGCCACCGACATAAGCCCGCATGGATCGAAAAATGAGGAAGCTTTCAAAACCCGAGTCAAGCGATGGCGTGGCAGTGGGGCGGAAAATAGAAGATTGGAATGGGTCGCAAGCAATAGTACTCTTCCTGGTGCTGCTGGCTAATGTGTTTGTATCCTCTTTTAACTGTGTCGCGGAGAGGGCAACGTCAAATCCAATGTGGGGGTTCGATGCGGCGCTCGCGTTCCAGGGAACCAGGTCGATCATTCTGTTCAGCGTAGTAATCGTCCTGGCGCTACCATACCGTCGATCTGTGTTTCCGCGGGCCGAGCACAGATCTATTGTCATGAAACTTGGTAGGCGATTAATAATTTCCGGCGCTTTCTTGCACCAGTTTGGTGTGCGTGTATAGTTGAATGTGGAAGAAACTAGTGCAGTTCACCGGTTGTACCGTTGTTGTGGAATTAACATCAGTACATTCTGCATTTTGTCCAGGTGTCTCCTTCTCGGCAGTACCAATTGGGTATATTATGGGTCTGCAACGGGCTGGTCCGCTCGTTGCATCTATTTACGAGGGCCCGATGGTGCCTGTGTGCACCATGGCTGTGGTAATGGTGTCAGGGGCAAAACCGGTCCCTTCGACAGCGTCGGCATGGCTACGTGAAATAGTTCCTTTGCTGGTGCGACCTGTATTGTATGTCACTTTTCAATTACTTAGGTTGTGCTAACTGTATGGATACAATCTTGGCACAGGTGGCTTGCGTCGGTTCGTTGATTGTCATATTGTTCAGACCGGAAGGGCACCCACACCACTCACATCATGCCTTGCATCCCGCTGGCCACCGTCGAGGGCTGCCCAACGAGCACCCTGATGGTGGCTTGTCCATTGATGGAGGTCTGCACACAATGGAGCCATCTGGTTACTTGCTTGGAAATATTCTTTTGCTGTCAACTTCATTTGGCCATGCAATATATTACTCGATCAATGCTAAATTAGTCGCGTATTATCCAGCCCCTTTGCTCGCAGCGTGGACGGGAGGCTGCGCCGCTACTATATATTGTAAGTGAACCAGAACTGAAATCCATGATACGAGTGTTAGCATCAAATACCACCGTTAACACACGACGCCCTCGTAGTCTCCCTATTAGCAGGAAGGGCATATCTTGGACTACACTCTGGTGCTGGGACCACGTTAACGTTCATGCGTGATCACCTTTTTGTTGACAAAGACCTGTGGAGCACCATGATATTTGGTGTCGTACTTATACAATTCGGAGCTTTCATAATCATGCCTTGGGCAAGCAAACGGCTCAGCCCACTCACAGTGGCAATGTCAAATCTTATTGGGCCTGGATTGACTGCAGCTTTTGCTCATTTCTGGTTCAGCCATGACATTCGCCTGATGCAAATTGTGGGGATTCTTATAACCATCTTTGCTCTGAGTTTTTATGTTCGCTTGAATAAGCAAGTCCCACATTGAGCAAATAATTAGTAGTTTTATTAGGAACTTAATACAGACGCAGCAGTCTATTGTCAATTGGGTAGATTGGTTGCTGATTAATCACGACTTGTTTTATCTGACAACATGATCCGCCGAGTACAGTACTCACAAGTATCAACGGTTAAGCAACACTGAATAGAATTCATCGTGTTGAAATTAAGGCTAGTTTTGACAAGTTTGCTCACTAGCTCAAAGGTAGTTGGCTAGGTACTGATTTCGCTCGCAAACATAAACTGGAAGCAAACGGCGTACATCGTAGAATACGTAACGGAATTTTCGATAGTCTATGTAATTTTTTTAGAAAAACTATCCCCCAGTGCATACTAGGGTACTGTGTGCAATTTCAAAATTAATAAATTTAAAATGTGGACCGCTCTTTCAGAGTCGTGTAGCAAGAGAACATTGCTTTTGTTGTACAAACTGCGCTTGCGACGCAGCAGCAGAACACCGCACGATGGGAGCAAAGTAGCTCCTACTGTAGACACCACTTCACTGTAAATAAATTCATTAACATTTTTATAACAATTGTAAAACATAATTAAAATCAATTTCTAATTTTGCATAATTTAAAATTATTTCTCTTTTAGTGAACTTTTTGACTGGACTACCCGCGAACGAAGAGTGACGTAATCTTTTTTTTTTCTTCAGAACAAACCACAAAATGCATAGCACAATGTGTTCAGCATGATTTATTTTATTTTATTTATGGAGCGTCATGGAAAGAATGGAAAAGGCCAGAAC
>JACLAD010006400.1_pt1 | contig 11132 bp, 6 predicted proteins | sample 8027901 | NCBI WGS metagenome assembly JACLAD01 (sample SAMN15725071, study PRJNA655200) | protist metagenome | isolation source: fluorescence activated cell sorting (FACS) single amplified genomes of... | place: Spain: Blaines Bay Microbial Observatory, Mediterranean Sea | collected 2016-07-05
AACAAGCCTAAACCGGGGAGGAGCCGAGCGTCGTCCCCTCCCCGCCTGAGCCAACCCGACTACTGTAGGAGTAAAGAGAGTATGGAATGTAGCGTAATGGTTTGAGTAAGTTACCCGCCAGGCCTTGGTTTTTTTTTTCTATCTCTTGCAAAGAAGTATCAAAGAACTTGAAAGAAGTAAAAATTAATAGTAAACCAAAGAAGCAATCAACTTGAACAGCTTAATCAGAAAATCAAACAAGGAATCAATCAGCAATTGTTTCGATCAATCAAGGAAAAAAAAAAAAAAAAAAAATAAAAAAAGGAAGAAACTTTGGAGCAGGATCCATCCTCCCTACAACTTGTAATCGCGAGTATGAATTCATTTGATTGACCTTCAGGATGTTCAAGTTGCTTATTGCAGTGGCGATCGTTCTGGTTCTGGTGGCTTTGTGGTTGGCTGTCGCGCTGACCGATGTCGGGCACTCGTGACGCATGTGCAAGTGGGTGGGTATGTCCAACCACCCGTATAGACGGAGTCGTTGAAACGTTGAAAGGTTACAGCGGGGAGCGACCTGCTCAGCTGGGGTTGTAGGATGATATTTTATGTATAGTCTGTGTCACGGCGAGGGCAAAAGGGCTCGACGTAGTGGCCCCCCGGAGGGTTTAATCAAGAGAATCAAGGAGGGTTCCGCACCGTGGGAACGAACATTGTTCACGCTCACTTGTGATTGTCCGCTTCAAGTCTTATCATCTATCGCCCGGCATACCCGGTATCGAGTGCAACGAGTCTAGCAACGAGTAGGTTGGGTGGTACCAGTACCGGGACCAATACCACACTTACCGTTTGGAACGAACATGATGTCAACTCAACTCAGGACTGTGTACACGTACATGATGCTTGCTTTTCATGTATCGTATCGTACCTAGACCTCGTCCACTTTGTCGACATCGAGGACAAAAGAGTCTTCACATGTGCGCACAAAGAGTCCTCCTCCTCCTCCTCCTCCTCCTCACTTGTGCACAAAGAGTCGTCCGGGACCTCATGTGATCTGTACGTACATACCGCCGTCGTGCTCAAGAACGAACATTGTTCACGCTCACCTTAACCATTCACTTAATCAAGACTTGAAAAAAAAAGTTGAAAAGAAAAACAAAATCCAAATCGTCATTTTCAAGAAGTGATCGATTTTGAGTATTGTTGTATTTTTGGATATTTTTATTTTACAATTGTATTTAATTTGTGTTTTTTGTGTTGTGTAGATTGATTTTTTTTGTTAGTTGATCTTTTGTAGAGATTGAATCATTGAAGGGAAAGTTTTGGATTAGATTAGATCACGGGCACATACATTTTCTAAAAATGTCCTCCTTGCTTGCTTGGGGATGGAATCAAAATTGCCAACTTGGACTAGGAGATACGGAGTCGAGGAGCTATCCACAGAAAGTAGGAGGTTTTGAAGGGTCTGCAATTCTTGAAGTTGCCTGTGGAACACGGTTTTCTCTGGCATTGAGTAAAAGTGGAAACGTTTACTCTTGGGGACGTGGAGACGATGGGCAGCTCGGGCATCAAAAAGGTGGCGCGTTAGTGATGATTCCGCGACTTGTTCAAAAACTCGAAAGTGTGTCCATTATGTCTATCGCAGCTCGTGGGTCGCACTCACTTGCGCTGTCTTCGGATGGGCGAGTGTTTGCCTGGGGAAGAAACGAGGATGGGCAGCTTGGGCTGGGAACACGACAAAACGTGCGTATTCCAACTCATGTATCAAGTTTGTCTCAGGAAGGAATTTCTGTGACCAGTATTGCTTGTAGTAGGATACATTCCGTTGCTGTAAGTACTGAACGTGAACTTTATGCGTGGGGCTGCAACGATGACATGTCAACGGGGCTTGCCCGTGACGAGCCAGTACTGGTGCCTACAAAGGTTACGGATTTGCGTGATGTGAAAATGGTCGCGTGCGGGTCTAGGCACACTTTGGTGTTGTGTCAAGGTGGGACCACGAGTAGTTTGGGTGGTTACAGTAGTGGGAGTGATAGGTCAGCGGATGCTGGCGGTGCGGAGTTGTTTGCATTTGGGTGGGGTACATACGGCCAGCTTGGTGTTGGCGGGCGGCCTACGGGTGTTGGACCGCAGCGGGTCCGTATGCCTCCGCTCGGGAATGGTACTGTGACGGATATATCTTGTGGATTTCGTCATAGTTTGGCGATTGTTAGCGATGTTACGGACAAAGATGGAGGAGGAGAGCTATGGGCGTGGGGTTGGAACGCTAACGGGCAGCTTGGTGTAGAGCAAGAAGGGGAGACTGCGATTGTGGAAGTTCCTACGAAAGTGTTGTCGTTAAGTGAGCCTGTAATCGGTGTATCGGGGGGTGGGCGCCACACGCTGGTCATCATAAGGCGCCGTGCTGACTTTGCGCAACGAGTGTTTTCATTTGGGCGTAACGACGACGGGCAGCTGGGTATCGGTAACAAAATCACAGAATTCTCGGAGCCCACGAGAGCTCGTATTTTTGGAAAAAACGTATCCTGCATTTCCGCAGGTTGGTCGCATTCTGCAGCACTGTTAGCGTTACAGTCTGAGGAGGACGGGGACATAGATGACAGCTCGCCGTATTTAACACGATCGCCTTCAACAAACCTTTTCTTGGAGCAAGAAAAGAAAAAGCGGTTGAGCACATCAGCAAATCGGTCTGCTTTCATGGATAGCTTGCGTGACTTTTTTGATGGCCTAATGTCATTTGGGAACCTTGATGCAGGCTTTGCACAATTTCTCAACACGCTCATTCTTCTTCTCAACGTATTGACATCCTTGCAGGTGCACGTAGGTTTAGATCAAGACCATATTGTTGGGCGAATTGTCCCCGGTGCGACGTTAACGGTGTGTGTCAGCAACATGCTTTTTGGCTTTTGGGCGGATCGCAAAACCAAGGCAGAAATGGCATCGGGTACGGGTTCTGGTAATGAGTTCACTGCGATGCCGCATGGGATCAACACGGTGCTGTTTTTTGCGTTTACGATGCTCATCATGGCGCCCGTTTTTCAAGCCACAGGGGACTCTATGCAAGCCTACAAAACAGCGCTTGGGTGCTGTTTCATTCTTGGGGCCATAGAGCTTCCGTGCGTTTTTCTTGTTGACTGGATGCGCAAGATTGTTCCGCGCGCAGCGATGATGTCCGCAATGGCGGGGGTTTCCCTGACATTTATCGCGATGACGTTTACGGTCCAGATCTTTTCCAACCCCGCAGTAGGCATCGTGCCGATGATTTTGATATTTGTCTGCTACGGGTCCAATGTACAGCTGCCATACAAGATTCCTGCCGGTCTTGCAGCGCTTATCATGGGAACGGCGATAGTTTCTGTAGCAGGATACTTTGAAATCGAACTCATGGACCCTGTCTCTAAGAATGGATCGGATGCAATTGCAATCAAAAAGGGGGAAGCAGCTCCCGGTGATATCCTCTTTCTTCCCTACGTGACAGTTAGCGAGGTATTTGAAGCTATCATGGATCCAAAAACTTTGCCATATCTAGGCGTTGTTGTGCCGCTTCTTGTGGTAAACATCGTCAACAATTTGTCGTGTATTGAAGGCATGGAGGCCACGGGGGATCTTTACAGCGCTCGTCAAGCCCTGGCCCTTGACGCGGTGATCACTATGCTTGGCGCTTTGTTTGGTAATCCTTTTCCGACATGCATTTACATCGGCCATGGTGCTTTCAAGAGTATGGGCGCTACCGGGGCCTACAGTTACATTTCGGGGGTCACCATTTTGCTCATGGGCGTCTTCAATTTGACGGCAATCATCATGCAGATCGTACCCGAAGTTGCTGGAGTGAGCATCCTGATGTGGATCGGTATTGTCGTTACTGCGCAGGCATTCGACAGGGACGAATCGTACACCGAAGAAACAAGCTCTTCAAAATCGCATGCCGCTGCCGTTGCTCTAGGCCTTCTCCCCGCGCTTGCCGCTTGGTGCCTGAGCTACGTCCAAGCTACACTTCCTGCCTGCGGTGTCGTCATGGACCCCGATACACCGTCGGGAGTACAGGTCCCATTTGACAAAGTCATGATGCAGCTAGAATCAAACGGTGTGTTTGTATTTGGACTCATCGCACTATCACGGGGCTACTTGCTTTCCTCCATTTTCTTGGCCAGTACCCTTGTCGAGGTCATTGACAGAAAGTTTCTCAACGCTGCAGCCTGGATGCTCTTTGCTGCCTGCTTGTCATTTGTTGGTGCTGTTCACTCTTTTGAGCTCAACGAATTTGGCGCCAGTGCCCATTATGGTTTCCCCGCAAGAACGCTGGGCGAATTTCCTCTCAAGTACACATTTGCCTACCTGCTCTCGGCCTTTGTCTTGTTCTTGTTCGAGCTCCGAGAAGAAGGCAATGCGCTCTCCGCGTTCACTGACGACATCAAGCGCAGGGCACGCAAAGCGCTAGGGCTGTCTGTTGTTGCGAAAAAAACAAAAGACACATACAACTTGAACAATTCTTTGAATGTACAATATCAGCATAGTGGACTTTCCGTGGATGATGGATCATCCTACGAGGGACCACCAACCCCCAAACATATTGAGGAAGATACTCCCTTTGTGAAGAAAACGAATGGATACGGCGCCGCATAAACTCTACTTTATTTTACCTTTAACTCTACTTTATTTTCCCTTGAAAAAATAAATTGTTCTGAGGAATTTAAGCTTTGGCAAAGGATGCGAACCCGTTCGACTTGGTTGCACGATGCCTGGCCGGGAGTAATCGGTCTTTGAAATCGCAAGTGTTAACCAAGAAAATAGCAACAAGGATACCGATGGACAAGTCGCCTTACAATGGACGTCCAAAAGGAGAGCGCTTTCCAATGATCCTGAAAACTTCCGCAAGCGACGGAACAAATCGTGGCTGTCGCAAGTCACCGGGAGACCACCTGAATGAAGGGCCGCACGCCCCGCACCCCTCTCTCCCAGCCGCGTTCCTCGTCAAAACAGATCTCTTCCCAATAAAAAGGATAAGCCCTCACTTTACAAAATTTTTCCGCCTCAGACTTATTACTAGTCATTTTTCGGGCAATTCATGAGTTAAATTCAGGCTAGACTCAAATACATTTTTTCGTGGCCATAATGTCCGTGGACCAGGCACTTTCCGCTTCCTCGGTGATCGAACCGTTGCAGTATATGCCGCCTCGACTCGCTTGTCATAGTCCTTGCGCTGCTCAATTTTTGACATGTACCTCGAGACGATTATTGACAAGTCATCTTGACATCTTTTTTTCGCAAACTGGTCCATATGCAATTGATTCTTTTTCGATCTTTCTACCCGTGCCCGATGCTCTCTACTGACCCAGTAAGGATGCGGCCGTGTCTTTTCATTATCGCGTAAATTCCAAGATCGACAAGTCGTCGGCCTTACTGGCCCTTTCCAGCTTGCGTCATTTTTTATCCAACGCAACGCTTGGTGTCGTTGCGGATCGCGCTGTCCCCGTGCCGAACATGATTCTCGTTTGTTCCCCTTCAAAGCTTCAAATATCTTACCAGGCCCCGCAGGTGTTTCTCGCCGCCTATATCGCCCTTCATAGTTACATAAGCGCGCAGACTGCGTTTCTTGCACCACACTTTCATTCAACTTGCTTAAATCTAACTTGAGCTTTCCCTGTAACTCGTCCTCGATCTGATTATTGCTCTTTTTAACCTGGTAGCAATTTGGCAACACCACTTTGCGTCGAGAATAATGTTGGACCGACGTGCTTTTTACTTTGCTCTTTTCAAACGGAAGTGCGATCAAGTTACGGTGTGTTTGCAAAAAGTTGATTCTTTCTTTTTTAATAAGTTCAAACTCCGTTTCCGGTTTAACAACATCTCCATTTCGTTGTGAAATTTCTATCCTCTGTGTCCTTTGAATCCCTCCTTCTCTTTTCGATAATGACGACTTACCGACGACACTCCGAGGTCGTCTTCTCATTTTCTTTGGATTACTTTTTTTTTATTTTCCGGGGTTTTTTCCTGGTTTTTTTTTTTTCCAACGGATGTTTTTTTTCTGGAGAAAAGAAAAAAAGAAAAAAATGTTGCCCGAGTTACTGAATTCAAGTGTGAACTCTGGACGAGTTCTTTCTCTTTAAGTAAACTTTATCGATTTCTGACTTTGAAGACAAGTTATTTATATTTCAATCTTTATGAAATTTTACTTTTTAAAAGATGAAGATGTGAGGGAAAGAACAACATCTCAAAGAAAGTAGCGTATAAGAACTTACTCCAACATGTCATGGTTTTGTTTTATTGGTTTTATTCACAGTGTGTTTAGTGTCAATATTTTGTGCGCAATACAGCCCTCGGTTGCAGGGAGTAAAATTAGCATAAAAAACAACTCAGACTGAGTTTTATTTTTCTCTGGTTTCCATACAGTAGGAAACGTGCATGTATACGTCGTTCAAGGTCTTGTCATAATTGCTGTTGTATAGTCAACATATGATCGTAGGAGAGAAAAGCATATCGCACTCCGGGAAAATAAGCGCGAGGAAAGATATTACCTCGACAGATTTACATGCTTCCCCTTCCTTGATTGAGTGCGGACGTGCTTTTGAGAAAAGGAAAAGAAATAAGGTAAACAGGTTATTTGAGCAAAACAAATCAGACCAACAATGCGGCAGAGACAATTCTAAAAACCTTCATGAAACCAAAATACTCGCACAAAAACATACAACTCGGCACGGTGTTTAAATTCATACATAAAAAACCCATCCTCGGCACCATAATGTGCTGCACTACTTTCATGAAATCCGTATTCTCCATGAACAATAGAACAATTGACAGCAAGCTTGTAATGGTTTAAATTTTTTACAAGTTCTTTCGTACATACATCAGCTACAGAGTGAGCCAATTCATCACATTCTACAGCTTTATATACATCAGGGATTTGAAAAGCCTTTTGTTCATTAAACAATTTATTTAGGGTTGATTCAACTACTTGACGAATATCACGACTACCACATCCACCATCATCATCATTATCATGAATTGTTGAAACCATGCTCTTTTAGGGATTTGAATTTTGATTTTTTTTGGGTGAGAGATTCTTGTTATATGAAAAAATGTATGAAAGATTAACAAGAAGAAAGAGGGCGGGCCGTCTCTCTTCGACTACAATAATGAAACTGCACCCAATTATTGCTTAGATTCTTGTAATAGTAAATAAAACTTTGTAGGTATTCTGAATTCTAGGAATTTCATCGGGGCATCCCCTCGAGGAGCGACAAGGTGCAAAAGTCGAGCTCTTTTGCAAGCCCTTGAGCACCGGACGGGCTGTCACAGCAAGATGATGGATGGATGTAGTCTATGTCAGGTCTTGATAGGCCCGCCCGGTGAGGGCAAAAGAGCTCGATTCTTGTAGCCGTCCCCCGTTGTAAACATCCCTTCTTCACAGTCCTTGAACGATCAATGACGTAAATACGTGTGAGGGGTATAGGAAGTAGTATTGTAAAAGGCCCCCAATCGATTCGGGCACGGTTGTAAATAGATTAAATGTCAAATAAAATTTGTAGATGAGAAAAAAATAATATTGGTTGGATCGATCGTGGTTTGGTTTACTTGATCTAATCAACAGGAATTTAAATCTCAAGAAAAGAGAAAGAAAGAAAGAAATTTCAAGATTCTTGTTGTTTTGTTTGTCACGCTATTGAAAGGAAAAGGGAATGGCAGCTGCAGTGGCAACGGTGGTTTTCAAAAAGAATGAAGGCTCTGCGGAGAATGTTCTTGGTGATGGGGGTGAAAATGACGAAAGACGAAGACCGAGTGCGAAATTTAGAGAAACAGAACGTTCCTATACAAATGCGTATTTACTAACCACTAGGTTTGTTCGAGGGGAAGGTTGTGAAGAGTATGAAGATTCTACTGATGCTATTATTCGGATACAAGCAATGTATAGAGGGAACGCCACACGTAAAAGTACACGCAAGTTGTTTCGTGATTACTCTTATGTGAAATCTGACGCGGTGAGGTCTGCTCTGGACGAGGTAGGTCGATACGCAAAGGGTTGGAGAAATTTGCTTTGTCATTTTTTTCTTTTGGGCTTTGTTTTCATTACTATGTGGCAGCAATTATTTTCAAAACCAAGTGTAGTTGAAATGCACAAGGCGATGCAAGACCGAGTAGAAAATATACAATACGATGGTCTGAATACGTTTGCGGACGCTACAAGTGTTGATGACGTGCTTTCATTTGTTGACAGTGCGATTGATAGCTTGTATTCACCTGATCCACATTTTGAATTGACACCGGAGTGTACTTTCCCAGCAGATCAGTGTGACGTGACAAATAATGATACCGAAAAGATCAAAAGGTGCTCAAATGTGACGGAATTTAGCGGCATGCTTGATGAGTTCAATCGTCATCAGTTTGGTTTAATTATAGTGCAAAAACGCTGGGAGATGACCGAATGTGTAGAGGAAGATTTATATAGCGGCGAATTGGGTTTGTATACTCCAGAGCACCCCGATATGATCTGCGCTAATAACAAGGAGGACACGGAGTATGATTCTGTGTACTTGCAAATTCACAACGACACCTTGGATAACGTTCCGCCTGCAGTTGGGACCGAAGTGTTTGAATACAATGAATCTGAGGGGGGCTTCAGCACTACATTAGACCTGGGATGGAATAACGTGGATATTACCGTTACGAAATGTAAATGGGAGTATTTGAAGTCGGTAGAATGGATTGATCGTGGCACCAAAAGTGTGTATGCAATACTGATCAACGAGAATCTAAACGGGAATGGCCGTTTAGGCTTTTTTAAAGTCAAGTTCATTTTCAAAAGAGGTGGCGCTTTGATCTCGTCTGCAGTCATAGAGTCGGGCCAATTATTCCAACATGAAGCCCTTCCCGCCCCCCTGGCGCTATCGTGCATTTCTGTGCTGGTGGCACTTGCTTTTCTTTTTCGAATTTGCCACATCCAAGCCAAACGATATAAAAGGGGAAAGAAACAATGGGGATGGTTTCTATGGGAAGCATTGTGCCCTGTTTTCATGCTGCTAACGAATGGGTTTTACTTTTTTCTTGTCGCGGAAAATTATGATTTCACACCATTCAATAATTCGAGCATCGACAACACTCACGGTTTGCTAAACGCTTTAACATTGGTCGAGCAACACATTCATCACGATGCAGTTTTTAGAATTGTAAATGCTGTGTTTTTGATCGTGTTGGTTTCCCAAACCCTTTATCGAATTGACTTTCACCCAGAGTTATCCCTCGTCAGCACAACTTTGTCGACGGCCTTTGGTGATTTGGTCATGTTCTTTCTTGTGTTCTTTTTTATTGTTTTTCTGTATGGCCTCATAGGTATGCTTTTGTTTGGGGGCGAGTCTCGAGCTTTTTCGACATTTTTGAACAGCTGCGGTTCCTTAATGTTTGCATCTCTGGGGGAATTTTCGTTTTTAACCGACACGCTCGTCAGTGACAACATCGAGGACAACCGATTTGCAAGTGTTCTATTCATGTGGAGTTTCGTCTTCTTGAGCACGATCCTCATGCTCAACATTTTATTATCGATCGTCGTCGAAAGCTTTTTAACGTTTCAACAACAAAGGAGGTCCGAAAGAATCTTGACCCTACGCGGTTCCTTCCAAATGTTTGTCTATGTTCTGCAATACGATATTCGCAACGCGCATGGTTGCTCAAAATCAAAACGTCCAAGAGTTGTGATTAAATATGATTCTCAGAAGAGTGAAGCCTCGAGCTCAAGTGTCAGTGAGGAAAAAGAACTCTGGACCGCTTTCTATGTCAAAAGCAGCCATAGAACTGTTCGAGAATTTTTCACCAAGCCGCATAGGTTCTTTCAATACATCAAGGAAGTTAGCAAGTACTCTCATCAGCTCATTCCTGCATATATAGTACGTACTGAATTGAAGGAGCGTGGGTTTAGTGAATCAGCTTGTGATCGTCTCTTGGCAATTATTCGTGATCGATCTGTTCAAACCAGATCGAACACTGAAACGCAAGAACAAAAACTGATGTTTCATGACAAAGCATCATACCAAAACCACATTCTACACAAGATCTTGAACAAGTTGGATGAGAATACCCCGAATAAAATAGCCATGCGTACGTGATATGGAGAAAGCTTTTGATTTTCCGGGACTTTGTGCCGGGGAAAAATCCCGGCAGAAAAAAAAATTGTGCAAAATGGCAAAACTTTTATCATACTAATTTTCACTTGGTCGTATTAGGAAGTGAATTATTGACATAAACAAAAAAGATTATTATAGACTATCTTTTTTTCGCGCGATTAGTCTTTTAAAAATAAACAGGGAGGGTTTAATTAAGCAAGGTAATAAGAAGATTGCTATACAAGAAAAAAAAATGGAAATCTCTGTGCCTGTGGCGACACCAGTCGACGATAAAAATAGAAGCCAGGTCAAGAAGAGCTCAATGTGTTGGAGATGGCGTCTCTGTTGGATCCCTACTGTTGTAATAAGTTTGCTTCTTTTTGCTGTGATCGCCATATTTTTTTATCCAAAAGAACCAAAGATTGAGTTGCGTGGCGTGGAAGATTTAAGAATCGGCCAACAAGAAGGGGAAGTCAGAGTTTTCGGCAATGCCATAATCAAAGTTACAAATCCAAATCGTTATAGTGTGAATGTGAAAAGTGTCGATTTACTGCTCTCTAGCTTGTCTTCTGATCCTTTCGAGTTAGACGTCAAAAGGAATGAGGCGACCAGCCTGAAGGGTGATGATAGCTCAATTGTCAGGCTAGGTTTTGCTTCAGACATTGGATCTGTGAGTAGTGCAAGTTCCGTGTTGACGCAGTGCACACTTGAGCAAGAATTTCGATTTCAAGTAACGGGCGAGATTGTGATTGATTTATTGCTTGTCGCTGTAACGATTCCTATCAACGAAGAGGATTTGGCCGAGTCTTGTTCCTTGATATAGACAACCTCCACAGACAGACAGACAGACAGATAGACAGACAACCATCCACAGACAGACAGACAGACATCTGGACACCCCTCTCAGCCGCGTGTAGACAAGAAGCCTCGACAGCAGTGGCCGCGAGACAGCCACCATTCATTAATTGACAGGGACCTCGAAGGCAAGCAAGGAACCCCCCGACGCACGGGAGGGGTGTGTATTTTACGTGAACGTGAATCATTCGATGAGAGAGTTGATCGATC
>JACLAD010004110.1_pt1 | contig 11125 bp, 9 predicted proteins | sample 8027901 | NCBI WGS metagenome assembly JACLAD01 (sample SAMN15725071, study PRJNA655200) | protist metagenome | isolation source: fluorescence activated cell sorting (FACS) single amplified genomes of... | place: Spain: Blaines Bay Microbial Observatory, Mediterranean Sea | collected 2016-07-05
CCGCGGGACTGGGCGGCGTGCTGGCCGTGGCGTTCGCGCTGGTCCTGCGCCTCGGTGGCCCCCTGCCCGTCTACTCCGGCTGCCTGGCCCTGTCGTTGTTCCTGCTCGGCCTCGCCGTTCGGCGGTACTTCTTCGACCGGTTCCCCGAGGTCGTCGCGGCCGAGCCGCGGGAGGTCGTGGAGGAGGTGCGTGTCCCGGTCACCGCCGCGGTGGACCCCCGCGACGACGAGGACGACGACTACGCGCTGATCAAGCCGTTGGAGCGGCGAGGGTTCCTGACCCGCATAATCGTCGGCGCCTTCGGCGCGCTGGGTATCTCCCTCCTCTCCCTCGTCCCCTCGCTCGGCCCCAACGTGGGCAACACGCTGCGCCAGACGCCCTGGGCCCGCGGCGTCCGCGCCGTGAACAACGACGGCGAACCCCTCCGGCCCGAGGACCTCGCGGTCGGCAACATCGCGTCGGTCTGGCCCGACGGCGCCATCGGCTTCGAGCGTGCTGCCGTGGTCATCATCCGGCTGTCCGAGCCCCCCAAGGAGCCCACCAACATGGCGTGGGTGGTGGACGAGACGGTGGTCGGCTACTCCAAGATCTGCACCCACGCCGGTTGTCCGGTGGCGCTGTACCGCGAGCAGGACCAGTCGTTGTTCTGCCCCTGCCACCAGTCGACCTTCGACGTGCCGCACGCCTGCAAGCCCACCTTCGGGCCGGCCGCCCGAGCCCTTCCCCAGCTGCCGCTCGGCGTCGACGACGAGGGGTACCTGATCGCGATGGGCGACTTCGAAGAGCTCGCCGGACCGTCGTTCGGATGATGCTCCACCCACCCCGTACCCCAACAGGAGGGCTCGCGCCATGACGCCGTTGTTCAGTGCCCTGCTCGACGCCCTCGACCGGCGCATGCACCTGTCCGGCCCGACGAAGAAGGCCGCGAACAAGGTCTTCCCCGCCAACTGGTCGTTCCTGCTGGGCGAGGTGGCGATGATCTCCTTCGCCGTCCTCGTCCTGACCGGGATCTTCCTCACCCTCTTCTTCCGGCCTGCGGTCGACCCGGTCGTCTACACCGGCGCCAACGAGTTCTTCGCCGATGTGGAGCTGCCCGCGGCGTTCGAGTCCGTCGTGCGGCTGTCCACCGACGTGCCCGGCGGCCTGCTGATGCGCCGGATCCACCGGGCGGCCAGCCACCTGTTCATCGCCTCGATGATCCTGCACATGTTGCGGATCCTGCTGACGGGGGCGTTCCGCAAGCCGCGGGAGGTCAACTACTACGTCGGCGTGGGGCTGCTGACGATGGTGCTCGGCGAGGGGTTCCTGGGCTACTCCCTGCCCTACGACTCGTTGGCCGGCACCGGCATCCGGGTCATGTACTCCATCATCCTCTCGATCCCGTTCGTCGGCGAGAACGTGGCCTTCTGGATCTTCGGTGGCGAGTTCCCCGGCGAGGCGATCATCCCGCGCTTCTACGCCCTGCACGTGTTCGTGCTGCCGTTGCTGCTGGCGGCGCTGATCGGGGCGCACGTCTTCATCCTGGTCCGCCAGAAGCACACGCAGATGCCGCGGCCGGACGTCGACGGGCATTCCTACGTCGTGGGCAAGCCGCTGTGGCCGGGTCAGGCTGCGGAGTCCACGACGCTGGTGCTGTGGATCGGTGGCCTGCTGGCCCTCTCGGCCACGATCATCCCGTGGAGCGACGTCGAGCTGCTGGGTCCCTACCTCCCGGGTGAGGTCGGCAACAACGCCCAACCCGACTGGTTCCTGTTCTGGACCGACGGCCTGCTGCGAGCCATCCCTGCCTTCGAGCTGAACATCCTCGGCACGACGATCAACAGCCTGTTCGTCGCCGGTGCGCTGATCCCCGGTGTGCTGTTCGGCCTGCTGTTCGCCTACCCGACCCTGGAGCGCAAGGTCTACGGCCTGAAGGGCGAATGGCATGTGCTGACCAACCCGCTGGACATCCCCCTGCGGGCGGCCATGGTGATGGGGACCTTCTCCTTCGTGCTGCTGGCCTCGGCCAACGCCACCAACGACATCATCAGCCGGATGGTGGGCATCCCCATCGAGGACCTTGTCTTCGTCTTCCGGCTGCTGATGGTCTTCGCGCCACCCCTGCTGGCCTTCGGTGTCTATCGGTACGCCCGACGCCGCCTGGACGCGGTCGGCACCGACGTGGCGCAGACCGAGGAAGAGGCGGAGAGCCGCTTCCAGTACGTCGGCATGGGAGAGCCCGAGCCCGCCGAGTGACTCGGCGGGCTGCCGCCCGAGCGCCTGGGGGAAGGGTCAGCCGCCGATCGCGGTCGCAGCCGCGTCGGCCACGTCATCGCTGACCACGCCGACCCCGCCGTAGACGTAGACCCTGCTCGTGGTGGCGGCGACCCCCTCGAGATAGGCCTCGACCGCTGCGGAGAGGCTGCTGCCGTCCGTCAGCAGGATGGGCCCGCCCAGCCGGGCGATGTGGGCACCCCCGGCCAGCGCGTCGGGGAAGTCCGCGCCCGTGGCAAGGCCGGCGACGGTCGGGGCGGAGAAGAACGCCTCGGCCACCATGACCGCGGTCTCGAACCGGCTTGCCCCGACGATCGGGGTCGCATCGGGTGCGGCGCCGGCGGCCGGCCCGCCGATGGCGAAGACCGTCGCGCCGGGCATCCCGTCGAGGTAGGCCTGCGTGGCCGGCGGCACGGTTGTCCCGGCCGTCAGCAGCACCGCCCCGTCGACCGCGGCGGCCGCGACGCCGGCGCCGAGCGCGTCGGGGAAGTTGTCCCCGGTGGTCAGCAGCACCGTGGCGGGACTGCCCAGGCCCTCCTCGGCGATCACGGCAGCCGTCTCGGTCCGGCTTGCGCCGCCCAGCCGACGAACGGTGTAGCCGAGTGCCTCGACGGCATCGGCGACGTCGGCGGACAGGGCGGCCTCACCTCCCAGCAGGTACACGGTGGCGCCGCTCGGCACGGCACGTTCCAGCTCGTCGGCGGTGACCGACGACAGCGCGGTCGAGCCGGTCAGCAGCAGCGGTCCGTCGACCTCCGCGGCCAGCGGGGTACCGGCGAGGGCGTCGGGGAAGGCATCGGCACGGGCCAGGACAGCGGCGGATGCGGCACCGTCCGCATAGCTGTCCCCGGCGACCTGGACGGCGGTCAGCTCTCGGCCCGCCCCGGAGAGGCGGACGACCTCGTCAAACGGGGTGGGCGCGTCCCCGGCGAGCGTGACGCGGGTGGTCGCGGTGAAGGGGGTGCCGTCGGCGTCGGTGGCGGTGGCGCGGACCAGGTACGCACCCGGTGCCACGCCGGTCGTGTCCCAGGTGATGGAGGAGCCGGGCACCCCGGCGAACGCACGGTCACCGCTGGGGATGGCCACCTCGTCGGCGTCAGCGGTCGGCGAGACGTGGATCATCCGGTCGAGGTCGACGTCGACCGGGTCGGTCGCCTCGGTCCAGGGTGGGTCGTACTGCGCCTGCCCGTCCGGGCCGACGGTGATGGACTCCACCAGGCCGCTCCACGGGTCCATGATGTTGACGACGGTCGAGCCGTCCTCCAGCCGCGTGACGTTCTCCACCGCCACACGGTGGGCGAAGCCCTCACCGTAGACGCCGAGCAGGACGTCCTGACCGCGGAGGAACTCGGTGCTGATCTCCGCCAGCGACGGGTCCTCGTCGAGCTCCACCTCGAAGTCGTCGTCGAGGTCGTTCTCCTCCAGGTAGTCCTCGATCGCCTTCTTGAGTCCCTCCACCGACGTCCCGTCGTCGTCGGTTCCGGCCAGCTCGCCGATCCGGTCGGTCAGCGCCTTCATCTGCGCGGCCATCGTGTCCCCGGCGGGCAGGAGTCCGCCGAAGTCGTCGGCGTTGTCCATGGCGAACCAGGCCAGGCTCGATGCGGCGGCGGTCGGGGCGCAGGAGGAGTCACCGGTCCTGCCGTCGTCGTCGTTGTCGCCGGAGAGGTCTGCCCCCTCCACGTGCTGGTCCTTCAGCGGCAGGCCCTTGCCGCCGAGGAAGCTCACCGGCTGGAAGGTCCAGGCGACGAGGGCCGGGGAACCGATGGGGTCGGCCTCGACCACGAGCGCCACCTCGTCCCCGATGTCGATGACCGTGTCGGGGGCGGGTTCGACGATCTCGACGAACGGTGGGGTCAGGTCGACGAAGACGTCGAAGAAGGAGTCGATCCGGAGGACCTCGCACTCGGGGAACGGCGAGTCGGGCTGGGGACAGATGAAGACCTCCAGGCCGAGTGCCTGCGGTCCGGTGGGCGAGTCCTCGAACGGTTGCCAGGTGAAGTGCCACACCCCATCGACGACGCAGCCGCCGGGGAACAGGTCGCACCGGGGTGACTCACCGATGGCCACACCGATGTCGTCGAAGCCGACGAAGAACCGTTGCTCGGTCTCGGTGCGGGGGTCGAAGAACTCGTTGAAGAACGAGACCTGGCGCACGAAGGGGCCGTCGGCTCCGAGCTGTCGGGGCAGGTCAACGGCAACCTCGACCTCCTCGGTGACGAGCTGTCCCTGGGCAGGCGTCAGCGGTCGGGGTTCGGCGCCGAATGTCGGTTGCGCCAGCGCCGCCGGGGTCACCCCCATCACCAGCAGGACTGCGAGAAGCGGACCGAACCTTTGATGACGGGTCATCGTCGTTCTCCCTCAGAGACGACTTCGAGTGTCCTCCCATCGGCAGCTCGTGTCGAGGCCGGATCGAACCCTATTCAGTGGCGAGTGCGCGGACCTCGTCGGCCAGGTCGGCCAGGACGCGGCCGGTGCGGACGATCCTCGTCGGGCCGGGCGGCAGCTCGAGCTCGTCGTCGGGATGCCAGGCAACGGCGACGACTGGCTGCATCAGCCCAGCGCCGCGGAGGTCGTCGAGGGTGGGGTCCCCGGGGGCGAGGGTGACGACCACCCGCACGCCAGCCAGGTCGTCCGGGGAGGGGCGTGCGGACGCGGCCGGGTCGTCGGCGGCCCACGTGACGGCCACCGACAGCCCCTCGGCGCGCAGGTGCTCGGCCAGCACGTGGACCACACCGGCATACCGCCCGAGCACGGCCACCCGCGTGTCGGCACCTCGCTGCTCCATCGTCGGGAGGCTAGACGCGCTGGACACGGTCGACGGTCCGCCTTGGCATGATCGAGCACGTGTCGACACCCGCTGCGCTCCGCCGGGCTGCCCCGGGCTGGCCGCTGTGGGTCGGGCTGGCCGTCGTGCTCGCCGCCGGGACCGCGGTGAAGGTGGCCTGCACGTCCGGCGGGCTCGTCGGCAGCGAGCTCGGGTCACCGGGGTGCTACAGCGATGTCGTCGCGATCGCCCAGGCCCGTGGGTTGTCCAACGACCCCGCGGTGTACCGCGAGGTGCTGACGGAGTATCCACCGCTGACGGCGCTGCAGTGGTGGCTGGCGATGACGCTGTCGTCGTCGGTCGTCGGGTTCCTCTGGGTGACCGCCGGGCTGGCTGCGGTGGCCAGCGGGCTGTCCGCGTGGCTGCTCGTCCGGCTCGGGGCCGGGGGCCGCGCCTGGCTGTGGGTGGCCTCGCCGACGGTGCTGCTGGCCACCCTGATCAGCTGGGACCCGGTGCCGGTGGCGCTGCTCCTGTCGGCGGTGGCGCTGCACCGGTCGGGGCGGGACGTGGGTGCCTGCATCCTCGCGGCGCTGGGCGGCCTGGCCAAGCTCTTCCCCCTCGTGCTCGTGCCGTTGGTCGTCTGGTCGGCGTGGTCGCGTGGACGACGGGACGTGGCGGTCCGGGCAGGCGCGGCGGCGCTGGCCGTGGCCACGGCGGGGATGGGGCTGGCCACCGCGTGGGGAGGGCCGGAGGCCTGGGCGTTCGTGCGCCTGAACACCGAACGGGCCGCGGACTGGGACACGGCCTGGTTCGCCGTGAACGTCGTGCTGGACCGAGTCGGGTCGGCACCGGTGCCGGTGGAGGCGATCAACGTGCTGGTCGCCGTCGTGACGCTGGGGGGCTGGGCCGTCGTGCTGTGGAGGGGACGGGCCGTGCCGCCGTCGCAACGGTGGCGACTGGCCCTCCCCCTCCTGGTCTGGTTCGTCCTGGCCGGCAAGGTCTACTCACCCCAGTTCAGCCTGTGGCTGCTCCCGCTGATGGTCCTGCTCGGTACGGATCGTGCCGATCGTCGGGAGGAGGCGACGCAGGCCCCGATCGCGCCAACCGACGGGCCGAACCGGCCGGTCGGGCCGGTCGTGCCGACGTGGCTGGTGGGGGCGTTCGTCCTGGCCGACACAGCCGTCCTCCTGACCCGCTTCCCGTTCCTCGCCGGCTTGCAGGGGTCGAGCCCTTCCCTGCCCTACGAGGTGTTCGCCGTCGCGCTGGCCGCGCGAGGGTTGGTGCTGGTCGGGGTGCTGACGACATCCATCCCGGCCGCCCACCGGTAGCGCTGCCGACACGCACCCGGGTCCGGTGGTCCCCCTGCACCGGGACCACCGTCCCTTCGGATCGGTCCGTCCCGCGGGCACAGTCAGGCCATGACGACAACCGACGCGGGTCCCCGGTGACCGCCCTCGAGTGGCTCCTCGAGCAGGTCAGCGGTGGCACGGTGACCGGCAGGGTCGTGCAGAGTGCCGGACTCGTGGTCACCGCGGTGGTGCTGGGCAGCTTGCTCGGTGGCGTCTGGGCGCGACGGACCGAGGACCGCTACCGGAAGTTCTATGTCCGCAAGGGCACGAGGTACCTGTTCGCCGTGCTGGCGACGATCGGCCTCGGCATCATCTGGCGCCCCTTCGCCGGCCAGCTCGGGCTCGTGGTCGGCCTGATCAGCGCCGGGTTGGCGTTCGCGCTGCAGGGTCCGATCAGCTCGTTGGCCGGCGGCACGAACATCGTGTCGGGTTCGATCTTCCGCGTGGGTGACCGCGTCGCGTTCGGCGGCGTCAGCGGTGACGTGCTCGACCTCACGCCCACCCGAACCACGATCATGGAGATCGGGTCGGGCCACGACGACTCCTCCTGGGTGCACGGACGCCAGTACACCGGGCGGATCGTGTCGGTCCCCAACAGCGCGGCCTTCGACGGTCCCGTACACAACTACACCGCCAACTTCACCTTCGTCTGGGAGGAGGTGTCCCTCGCCGTTGCCTACCGCGACGCCTGGCGGACGGCCGATGCCATCATGCTGGACGAGGCCACCGTGATCGACGTGTCGGAGGACGCGATGGCGTCCCTGCGGACCATGGGCGAGCGGTTCCTGATCGCGCCGACCGACGTCGACCCGCGCGTCTTCCTGAAGGCCACCGACAACTACGTCGAGCTGACCGCCCGGTTCGTCGTCCCCGCCAAGCAGGCTCGCCAGTACGGCGACACCTACACGCGGCGCGTCCTGGACCGGTTCGCCGAACACGGCATCGCGATCGCCTCGACCACCAGCGACGTGACGGTCTTCCGAGGAGGGCAACCCGTCCCGACCGTCCAGCCCCCGCCGGCCGGCGTGGGCTGACTGCCGTCCTGTCCTCTCCGGCGCTAGGGTCCACCCGTGCGTCGCCTTCGACAGCTCAGCGGAACCGACCTCGCCTGGCTCGGCGGGCAGGGAGTGCTGTTCCTGCTGGCCTTCGTGCTGGTGCCCCGTGCCGACGGTGGCCCCGGACGCGTCGACGTGCCCGGGTCGCGGGCAGCCGGAACCACCGTCTTCGTGCTCGGCGCCGTGCTCGGCCTGGCCTCCTTCGTCGCGCTCGGCCGGCAGCTGGTGCCGCAGCCCACACCCATCGAGGGCGGCGAGCTCGTCGACCGGGGGCCCTACGGCGTCGTTCGCCACCCCATCTACACCGCGGTCCTCCTGATGATCGTCGGGGGCCTCTCCCGGACACCGAGCGCCACGGGGGCTGCTGTCGCCCTTGCCTCGGCGGCGTTCTTCGACCGCAAGTCCGCCCACGAGGAACGGCTGCTCGTGGCCGCCTATCCGCAGTACGGCGACTACGCCGAGCGGGTGCGATGGAAGCTGCTGCCGGGCATGCGCTGAGCGGTCGGGGTCAGGCCTCCACGTGGGGCAGCTGGTACCAGCCCTCGGTGGGATCGAGGGACCGGACGACGGTGACGCGGTCCACCGGCGAACCGGCCAGCCAGGACAGGGTGTGGTTGCGCTGACGGTGGACGATGCGGGTGCCCAGCCGCTCCAGCGCCCTCGCGCGACCGGGTTTGCCCACCGGCACGTTGACCTCGCCGAAGTAGCCCGGCAGGCCGGCCTCGCGGACCACGCGGTCGGCATGATCGGCCAGGCGAAATCCGGCCGCTGCGCCTCGCCGTGCGCCCTCCACGTTGAAGTGGAAGTGCGCTGGCATCGGTGGCGACGTTCCACGTGTCACCGCCACCACACCGTCCAGCACGCGCCGACGCGAGAAGGCCGCCGCCATCCCGAACGGTGCGGTCACCAGCGTCTGCAGGGCCCGGCCCGTCCAGGCCAGCGCCGGCCGCCTGACCCAGCGTTCGTAGGCGGCATGGTCCAGGGCGACCATGGCGTAGCCCACGACCCGATCGTCCTCGAGGTAGACGCCGCACGCCGACCCGTCCTCGGCGAGGTAGTAGTCCAGGCACAACGACACGTAGGCATCCAGGTCCCGGTCGGGCAGCGACAGCGGTTCGCCCAGCGCGGCCGTCGCCACGAACAGCCGCCGGACGTCGTCGGCATCCCCGGGCGCCAGCGGACGCACCCGGCCGGTCACCGCAGGCACCCCGGTCAGTCCTGGGGGGAGTGCTGCGGGGCCGCGGTCAGGCCGTGCAGGCCCAGCATCGCGTCGATGGATGCCTGCCACGGGTACCGCTCGGCCTCCGCCCGCGCGGCCTCCCGTGCGAGCTGGCCGTTCTCCAGCAGCTCCACGGCCGCCGTCGCCATGGCCGGTCCGTAGTTGTAGGCCGGGATGCCGAAGGGTGGACGCAGCAGCTCGGCGATCGCACCGAAGCGCGACGACACGACCGGGGTGCCCGACGCCATCGCCTCCAGCGCCGCCAACCCGAAGGTCTCGATGGGCCCGGGGCAGATCGCCACGTCGGCGGCCGCCAGCAGCTCGGCCACGTGGTCGCGGCCCTGCAGGTGTCCGAGGAACGTCACCGGGAGGCCCTCCGCGGCACGACGGAGCCCGCGGTCGCTCTTGCCCGTCCCGGCGATGACGAGGCGGGCGTTGACCCCTCGCGCCCGGAGCGCCTCGAGCGTCGTGATGGCGCTGTCGGGTCGCTTCTCCGGGGACAGGCGACAGACCATGACCATCAGCACGTCGGCGTCACCGAGCAACCGCCGACGAAGCACCGCGCTGCGGCGGTCGGGGTGGAACCGCTCGAGGTCGACGCCCCAGCTGACGACCTCGCTGTTGTCCACGCCAGCACGGACGAACTCCTGCGCAGCCCACGCCGAGGGGGACACCACGGTGTGGAAGCGCGCGGCCACGGCAGCGTTGTCGCGACGGGCGATCATGCCGGGGCGCACGACCCAGGGGACGTACATGCCGACCAGCCGATCGAGGCGTTCGTGGATGACCGCCATGGCCGGAACGTCGTGTCGGCTGGCCCAGTCACCGACGGCGCGCAGCGTGAAGCGATCGTTGACCTCCAGCCGGTCGGGCTGCAGGTCCTCCAGCGTCCGGTACACGGTGCGGATGTCGACGATCATCCGGTAGCCGCCGGAGCGGGGAATCCTCGGCGCGCCGACGCGGACGACCAGGCCGTCCTCGGTCCGTTCGGTGTGGTCCCTCGGCCCGGGGATCACGAGCACGGACTCGTGGCCGGCGTCCTCGTAGCCGTTGCGGAGGCGTGCGAGCGTGGTGCGGATGCCGCCCGAGGTGGGCGAGACGAAGTTGGCGATCTGGACGATGCGCACGGGGATCCCTACAGGCCGACGACGGACGGAACCGGCGACGCCATCGCGTCCTCCGGGGTGAAGCCGACCATCGCCTGGGCGTAGTGGCCGACGAGCTGGTGTGTCAGGGCCGCCCACGTGCGACCCTCCACGCCCGGGCGGGTTCGTGCGGCCATGGCGGCGCGGCCGGCAGGGTCGCCCGACAGCTGGGCCACCGCGCGGCGCAGGGCTCGTCGGTCGCCGGGCCGGTACAGCAGCCCGTTGCTGCCGTGCCGGATCAGGCCCCGCGGCCCGCCCCCGGCCGGGCCGACGACGGGGACGCCGCTGGACAGCGCCTCCTGGATCGTCTGGCAGAACGTCTCGTGGGCACCGGTGTGCACGAACACGTCGAGGGACGCGAACAGCTTGGACAGCTCCACCCCGCCCTTGTAGCCGGTGAAGTGGGCGCGCGGCAGCGCGCGCTGCAGCGCCTGACGATCGGGACCGTCACCCACGACGACCAGCCGCACACCGGGCAACCCCTTCAGGGCACGGAGGAGCGACACGTTCTTCTCGGGGGCCAGGCGGCCGACATAGCCGACGAGCATCTCGCCCTTCGGTGCGAGCTCCGCACGCAGGACCTCGTCGCGACGGCAGGGGTGGAAGCGGTCGGCGTCGACGCCACGACCCCACAGGCGCACCCGGGGGACGCCGTTGCGGCGCAGGTCCCACGCGGCAGCGCTGGACGGGGCGAGGGTCACCTCCGCCATGGAGTGGATGCGGCGCAACCACCGCCAGGCAAGTCCCTCGGCAGCGCCCACCTTGTAGTGGCGCGCGAAGCGAGGGAAGTCGGTCTGGTACAGCGCGACGGACGGCACACCCAGCCGTCGGGCGGCGGACAGCCCCCACGCGCCCAGCGCCACCGGACCGCCGATGTGCATCACGTCGGGTGCGAACGCGGCGAGGTCGGCGTAGGTGCGGGTGGTGGGCATGCCGACCGGGATGGCCTGGTAGCCCGGGAGCGGCATGGCGGCCGTGCGGACGACGCGAGAGTCGGAGAACCGATCGGGTCCCTTGCCCGGGGCGACGATCAGCACCTCGTGTCCGGCGATCTCCAGTTCCTCGGTCACGCGGGCAACGGAGTTGCTGACTCCGTTCACGGTGGGCAGGAAGCTCTCGGTGACGATGGCGACACGCATGTGGCGATGCTCCGGGCTGTTGGGGCACGCCGGGCGATCACTAGGTTACGGCGCAGCCAACAACTCGCGAATGCCGGGTCGGACGGGCCGCCACGACAGCCACACAGCCCACCCTCGAGGGGTCGTCGCCCCCACCTCCGGGGAAGGAGGCGGGGGCGTCCGGACACCGACCTGACGGGGGATGGATCGGATCCGCTGACG
>JACLAD010009629.1_pt1 | contig 11124 bp, 2 predicted proteins | sample 8027901 | NCBI WGS metagenome assembly JACLAD01 (sample SAMN15725071, study PRJNA655200) | protist metagenome | isolation source: fluorescence activated cell sorting (FACS) single amplified genomes of... | place: Spain: Blaines Bay Microbial Observatory, Mediterranean Sea | collected 2016-07-05
CCACTATCACTACTACCACTACTGCTGCTGCTACTACTACTATAGCGGTGGCCTCTGCCATCGCTGCCTTTGCTGCTTCCCGGTCTGCTCTGGGGGGGGTGTCTTGTCTGCTGCCGTCTAGTCAGTTCTAGTACGTCAGCGTTGACAATTCACGTAGCGTGACAGCATCTGAAGCGACGGCACTTGACATCAAGTCCTTCAGTATCATCAAAAAGCTGATGTGCCGAGAGGGCAACCCTTTGCAATATTGGCTTAGACAAGGCAGCGCAACGTTCACATTCCTTCATGTAAGCGTCAATGCCCTGATATCGTAAGGAACTGAGAGCACCTTCCTTTGCAAGATCATCAGCGTGGTCATTTAGTTTCCTGTAAAGCTTTTCTCCTCCAAAGACGAAGTCTGCTGGGGTCCAACCAACTTTCTTGCCATGAGAAGGAATCCAAATAGTGTCAATGCCTCCATAGGAGGCGGTATAATCATCAAAGAACTTCTTCCATCTGCCAAAGCCCCATCGCGGCCAGCGAACCATGGAATACGCAGGACGAGCAGCAGCATTGAGACCGATGCCAATTCCTGCAACAGCTCCCGGTTGATCCCGAAAGACACCTGAGGCATCACGATAGCCATCAACCACAGAAATAATGTGTTTAGCAGTGAGTTGTACACTGATGCAATCAATAGCAACGCGAATCCGGGGCAACCTGAGAGAGCACAGCTTGCATGCGCCAGCAAGGATATTGAGAGGCTCAGCTTCACTGGCCCAAGTAGTGTCATCATTGCCATCAACATGAGTGCCAATGGTAAACTCAACAGCATCAGAGGGGTCAGTGTTGATATCGGGGTCACAGCAGGCAGCAAGGCCGCATCCAGTGGGACCCTGATATGCCGACTACCATCAGTAGCAATTAAGATGCGCTCGACTCCAGCAGTGGAAGCTCCATCCAACCACCGTGCAAGCTTCTGAGAGCAACGAGAATTTGAGGGTCTGGTTGTAGCAAAGGTCTGTTTGGCATTCATAATGGGCAAAGAGAGGCGCCTATGGAAATGTCGCTCTGCCGGTAATGCAGGAACCGGCGAATTGTAGTCGCAGTCATACGCCCAATGAAGGCGCTCCGGAATATCGACTCCACAACGACATGGTGCAGTTGGAACTTTATGCATCCTTGGAAGCCTGTGATCGACCAAAGCAGCAAGAGCAGCCCAGCGGGTAAGCCAAGATCCAGCAGCACACACTGCCTCAACATGAGAGGAAGTCACATATTCGCGAGTGAGCGGAATGGGCGTCATACGGTTATCAATGGCAACATGCCACCTGCTCCAACCCTGGGTAGCAAGGCGAGTTGCCACAGCTTTGGAGATACAAGTGATGTCAACGACACCCTCGTCGGTGCGAAAAGTAGTAGCAGAGAGCTGAAGCCATCCCCATCTAGTACATACTGCAGAGAAGTTGGCATTGCAATGAGCACGAAAGTGATTGCAGAGAGCTCTTCGGTGGCGACGCACCACGAATGTGAGAGCCTCAAAGTCAACAAGAAATTGAGGGTGGAGAGTGGGATCAAGTGTGGTTTGCCATATCAGCCAAGGGCTCCTTCCTGACCATGTATTGCTGCTATTCAACACACACAATTCCATCTGAACTTCAAGCTTCTTGATGTCTTCGTCTCTGTAGGTTCGCCAAGCACCACCCCAACGGATGACCGGTGTAACAGCAGACTTAGAGAGAAGTATTCTATCCTTTCGTGTTTGGCCAACACGTTTGATTTTCTTGAATCTTTTTATGACTTTTGCCATGCGTGCAGGCTTAAAAGGAACTGCACAGTGATGAGACTCAGGGTCAGTGCAGTATTCAATACCCACGTATTCAAATTCTCGAACAACATTTCCAACGTGTGGCAATTGGACTCGTAAGCGGGCTTCATCCTCTTCTGCGGTCGAGAAGCAGCAACCTTTGCCGATGTTCTGGACCAGACCAACGGCATTGTCAAAGGTGGTAGTAATGTCGCATGCAATGTGGAGCTGGCCAAAAGCATCCGCGGAAGTAGAAGTAGAGCACCACAGAAGGCGGTCATCAACAAAAACGCCCGTTTGCACCATAGGCGGAGCCACTTTCACTTGAGCAGCCCAAATGCACATCAGGATGAGCACCATAACAAGAGAGAAGGCACAGCCCTGCAAGAGTCCGTAGACACGTTTAACACAACGGGGGTCAACAGTGTTTCCGTCAACAAAAAATACATTAATATCATCATAAAAGCGTCGCATAGTACTAGCAATACACTCTGGGAGGCCGGCTCTTTCCAGGGCCCGAAAGCACATCTCAGCAAAGATTGAGTCAAAGAATTTACTAACGTTGATACTTGCACCAGCAAGTTTAATGTCATCATCAAAGAGAGCTTGTTCAAGGTCATCTTCAAAGCGCGCAAGGAGATCTTCCAAGTCACATCCTGGGGCACCGCCAACAACTTCAGGAGACAGCCACGAAAGAATCCAGACAGTGAGTTGAGAGACAACACAGCTGACGAGAATTCGCCAAACCGCAGCAGCAATGGTGATGGGACGTGTCCCACCATCTTTTTTATCAAGCATTCGCACACGCACAAAGTGCCAAGGTGCTGGAATTTTACCACCCAGGAGGAAGATGGTGCGGCCGAGCGTAGCGAGTGCCTCATACCAAGCCATGGGGAGCGAGGGCAAGAAACGCGGGCTCCAGTTATCAGCAGATCCCGAAGAGTTGTGTATCTTTTTTGCCCTGTTAAGCAACATCTGAGGGTCAAAAGTGATGTGACCCTCGAATTCATGCTTGGGCCATCCAAGTTCATCCATCATATCAACGAGTGTGTTGGGGTCAACTTCAACCGGTCTATTCCATCGCTTCTGCCAGGGCTGACTCTCTGCTCTCAGCCGATGAAGAGGGTCGAGATTGCTAACGGGTTGCAGCACAGACTGTTCATCGCGAAGATCAGCGGTAACCCAGCGTGTAGCGGCATATAGATTCCCGGCCCTAAAGTTATTGGCTCGAAGACGAGCCTGTTCATTTTCATTGGCCTCAACCTGTTCGGTGATGCGTAAGAGAAGTTCAAGGTCTTCATCACTGAAATCAGAAGAGATCGAAGTGAGTTCATGTATGCGAGGTGAGAGATCCTTAAGATTTCTTCTAAGCTTATCAAGTAACCGAGTGTCGAAGTTTTGCTTCCTGTACTGTCGAAGACGGCCGGTGAAGTTGTCCAATCTGCGCAAGAGTTCAGATTTCTGACAGTCCGCACTGCCAAGCTTGTCCCGTATGAGCGGCATACCAATAAGACCCCGAGGGAGCCCACGAGTAGAGCCCGGTTCATCCTTTGCAAGAGCAAACTCGGCACCATCACTGAGAATGCGCCACATGGTATCAGTATCCAATTCAATGGCAGCCTCAAGAAAGACATCTTCGTAGAGTTCCCAAAACTCATAGAATTTTTGGCGAACAATATCAACATCCGAGCCGTCAAGGGCAATACGCTTTGGCCAAGCATAAACCTGTGTAGTGCAGATATCAATGTCATAGAGAATGACAATATGGTCACTGTAAGTAGGGGCCTCATTTTGGTCCTCCGTGTACAAGGTAGGGCGATGGGTACGTCTACCGGACGCACCAGTGCAGTTAGGTGTAGAAGCAAGGTAATCAATGTGACGCCCAGGGGTGTCATCAGGTTCAAAGCGAGTCGGTAGAGCCATTTCAACCTCAGAATCATGAAGGACAAGTGAGTCGTCCAGCACAAAGGGCAGCAGTTCCGCCGGCTCCATGTTCCAATCTCCCATAATTCGACAGCATGCGTGACAGCGCTTCGCATAATTGAGCATCTCACGTACAAACTCCCGTTTTCTGTCAGCTCCCCAAACGGAGCGTATGTGTGTATTAAAAATCAAATGTGGTTCATCGCGTTCACCCATAAGTTGGACTATCAAAGCCCTTTGTTTGTCAATGCGGCATGATTTGTCTTTGATGCGTTTAGCTGTATGGCACTGGTCAACCAGGGTCATAAGTCCGTTGATAACACCATCAGTTTTGCTCTTAAGTTCCGGGGGAGAAGCAAATACATCATATCCTTTCCAAGCAGCCAAGTTACGAAAGAACACAAGCTGGTCAGCAGTAAGTCTAACTTCTTGTAAGCACAAGACTTTAATATTGAATTCTTTACACATCTTGAAGATGTGATCATAGTCCTTTAGGCCTGCAACATTCCAGCAAGCCACGCAAGTTTTGACATTAGCAGCAACATTGAGTCAGCTGCCGCACTTCATCAGGAGACATGGCATCCACAGCATCATCACCACAAAGGCTCTGGAGAGTAGCAATACTCTGAGTCTGCGACTTTTGAAGAGCTCGTAGTGCACGCAGAGACAAAGGAGCACCTTTCAACATTGCAGACCGCAAAGACGTTTGTGCATCAGATGAGGACTTTGTCAGGCTACCCTGTAACGCTTTAAGGGCATCTGCGGTGAGAGGCTCAGCGCCAACACGAGGCAAAGCACCGGGTGCACTCCGCTGAGCACCTTTAGCATTGACTGGCCGGGAGGATTTTCCTTGCAGTGTTTTCAGTGCTTTTGCAGACAAGGGCCTGGCACCACTTCTGACTGACGGCTCGGAGCCATTCTGCAGAGTCTTTAGTGCACTGCTTGAGAGCGGAAGAGCAACAGAAGTCTGGTCCACATTGGGTTTACGAAGACGGTCCTGGGCGACACCAATTCCTGCTTGTTCATTGGTAGCGAACACCACTTTTCCCGGCTTCGTGCGCCAATACTGAGCAATGGCTTTCTGAGTAACCACATCATATTGCATCTGGCGAAGACGCTTGGAATAATCTTTGTTGAGCTTGATTACCCTTTTCCGAAAAGCTCGAACACGGGCGGCATCTTTCCCCTTTAGGACTTTCAGAGCCTTGTCCGTCGCATCAATTGCCCGCTCATGTCGCCGCAGCATTGCGCCAATTCCCCGTCCTTTGGAGACATCAATAGAGCAATCACCACTCAGGATAAAAGTATTGTCTCGATGACCACTGGATGGAAGGAGGTTCTCAAAATAGTAACAGTTGGTATTACGGCGTTTATCTTTCTTGGCGTCACCAATGCGTCCACATAGTCCACATAAGACCACAGTAGTGCCTTCATGCATAGTTTGACCGGTACCATCAACACCCAAAGTCGGCAGCTTCCAAATCTCGACGTCGTGTACAGCTCGTGCCTTAACCACCTCATGAAAGTTAACTTGGAGCTTGAGAGAAGTGCGAGTATGACTTGTCATTGCAAAGCGTGTTCGCCTCCACTGTGGGTGATTGACTTTCCAGTGCTTAATGCGTGCTCGATTAGCAGGGCGACTGAGAGGGAAGCAGAGCAGACCCATTCCACAGTTGGGGACCGGGCACATCCATGTTGCTTTGTCAGCCTCAACAGGCTTGACAACCACCATTGGTTGCATTTTGAACTCACCGCGCGCCCATAGGAGTGGGTGGCTCTCCTTTGCATGATGCAGTTTCATATTGTTAATGTTTGCATTGCTCGAAGAAGCTGGGGTGACGTAGTCACACTTATGGCATTTCCACACGGATGTGCAATATCGTAGATCTCTACTCTGTGGGATGGCACTCACATTGACAAGTCGTTGCCCACTGCCCCAATTCCAGCTACGTTCTTCAAGCATAGCTTTGCCGTCCTGGTCACTAAGGATGCTCGACTTGCGGTTTGCATATGCCTTCTTCAAGTTCTCATTGCCGACAGCAACGATCTCACCTTCAAGGTCAGCAGCTAGTGGCTTATACTTATCATTGCGGCCAATTCGCCAAAGCCGGCAGACGCGTTTCTCACCTTCAGAAGTAACCATCTCTGTGGTCGGACCAACCGGAACAACCCGCGGAACCGGTTTTCTATCAATGACGCTTATTGATCCTTGTTCAGCCGTGCGTAGCTTTGCTGTCAGATCAATAGATGCAGCTTGCCGTTTGCGACCCCTGCCACCAAGATAGAGATCTTTCTTAGTAGCAAGCTTTGAGCTCTCGACAAGTTTCTTGGTCTGGGAAGAGGTCAGCTTTCCTCGCAGATACGTGGCATGGAGTATTGCACCTGAACCAGAAATCCTGATCCAGAGTTCTTTGCCTCCGCAATCAATGTTGTATGAGGCAACCGGAGCACCAATGGTAAGCATGTGTATAACAACTCCAAAGACCTTTGCTGTGGCCTTTATTGCCATATGATTGAAAGGCGTTCCTTCTTTGATAAGGTTTCGAAGATAAACTTCAAAGGTCATGGGCTGCTCGGTGCACGGTGCATAGTCATCCCGATAGACCTGCTTGTTCTGTTTGATCTCCTGGACCACTGTAGCTCGCATAATCAAGGGTTGAACCGTTTTGGTAAAGGCATCCTTAGAGAACTTTTCAAAAGCATCTGGTATGCAATTGCCAGCTATTGCAGTGGAAATTTCTTTCAAGTAGTGAGGTACTTCTTCGACAACTTTCTCTTTGACGGTAACAGCTGGAGGGCTGCGTCTTGGTCGCGACAAAGGCGAGGATGCTTCAGCACCATCTTCAGCAGATCTCTTGTTGGATGGTTCGCTCATTGAGACATCACCATCTGGTACAGGGATATCTGCGCCATCAGCAGGCTCCACATTGGACACAGAACTGGCAACAGGGGCCGGTTCGGGTGGGGCTACAACGTCTGCATCAGCAACAAAAGCTTTCTTGTTGCGAACAACTGAGTACTGAGTCTTATCCAGCCGTGATTGTATTGAGGAGTGCTGATGCATGCAGACATCGTAGCAGTCGCCACCGTAAGTGTATTCCATATCTGCACCAGATACTCCCATTTGGACTTTAGCTTCAACGATCCACGTGAGCGTCTTATTAGGCTTTCGCCCAACCATCATAGGCCTCACCAAAGACACATCTTCCATGCCAAGCTTCTCGGCTACAGCTTGAACCTCGTCTCTCGTAATCTTTTCTGGCAGACCAGTAATTTCCCACTTTCTAACGAAAGGAGCAGCATCCTCGGTAGGAACCCTAACTGCAATGTCACCAGCATCACCATATTCAACACCAAGCGGGGCCTCGAGGTCACCTAATTTGGCATAGTTTTTGTACTGAAAGGCCGGCTTAACGTTCCAAGGCGCAGGGAGAGGGTCACCCCACCAAGAAGGTGCGAAATGGATGACAGCATCTCCAAGTGAAGTACCACCCGGCTTGATGACATCAATCTTATCCTGTTTCTTAGACAACTCAAGAATGAGCGGCGCAGCTGACAGCTGGACTTTCATTCTGGTCACTAGGCGTGGTTTGCCACCTCCTTTTCCTTGTGCTCTACGCCATTCATAGATGTAATCAATTTGACGTGTGGTCTCATTACTTATACCTCGTGTGGAGAGGTATGCTTTCAAGAAGCTGTTGGGCTCACGACACAAAGACTCCCAAGCTTTTTCATCAGTACCCCGTTTATCAACAGCGACTTTGAGCAGGACCGTGACCACATGCTTGGGCGTGACTGAGAACTCAATCTTCTTTCGCTTTTGAACCTCAGGTACAGTGCCAATTGTCTTAACGATGACTTTTCTGGTAACCGTCCTTACACCAAAACGAATAGCAGCCCGTTTCATCTTTTCATCTTTTTGCAGTTCCTGATCATCACTGAACAATCGCACAACCACTGCGGTAACACTAGCACCCGAGATCAACGCATCAAAGATCGGTACCTGCTCCAAGGTGAGCAGGACAGTACACTTGATTTCTTTATTATGATCTTTTTGCAATTCTTCTGCAACCTTATCAATAGTGCTTAGCGGTAGCACCCAATCATCAGCTGAAAGTCGTGCTTGGTCCAATCCAGCATCCGAGTTCTTTTGAGGATCATCACCCTCGCCTTCATCAGCAGCCACAGGTTGTTCCTTGCTGTCCGTGCGTGCTGTGGAAGAGTTTCCAAGATCAGCACCTGTTTTACGGCTAACATCTGCAGCTACCGTTGAGCGCACAAAGCGTGCCCAAGCAGAATCATGGGAAGAGGCCCTCTGCAAGATTGCCGGTCGAACAACACCTTTTCCTGGTCCAGCAGAGTTACTACGCTGCGTGGGTCCTTTGCCCTTGCCCATAGCACCTGACTTGCCTTTCCACGGTACATTACCCATAGCGCCTGATTTGCCCTTCCATGGGTCATCAACGTCACTCCACGGCACATCACCACTACCAGCTGACATTCCAGCCTGAGCTCCATCTATTTGCTGAACGAAGCCCTCAACTTGCTTCTGTATTGATTCATCTCCCAGCTTACCACTGATGGAACGCAGCAGTGACGTAGCAGCCGAAAGGGCATTGGTAAGACCATTGAGCTGTTCCTGCATGGCAGACGTATCATTTTGCATGCCACCGTCAAGTCGAACGACAAGTGTAATAATGGAGTCACGCTGAATGTTGTAGGAACGCATTGAGAGGTCATCTTCAAGTTGTTTACCGGAAAACAGAAGTCTCTGGTGTTCAACCGGGATATTCTTCATCTCTGCAATGACTGCCTTCAATGTAGCAGTGGTATCAAATCGGCTCACAGTTACTGGGAACATTGGACGGCCAAGGGCCTTGATGTAGATCAAGAAGCAACCAGAGTGGTTACCAGTGGCACCAGAAAAAGCAAGAGCGCCGAAATTCCCTGTCTTTCTAACTTCATGTGAGTTGCATCGCACTGGTGCTGCTAGAGCACCGAAATTCCCCGTTTCTCTCACCCCATGAGTAGCCCGTAGCTCCTTAAATCCAGGTCCAGAAGAAAAGAGACCAGCGCAGCGTCCACGGCGAATACCAAAGTCAAGGCACCCAAGAAATGAAGAAAGGCTCATAACCGTAACATTTGACGAGGAATTAGGTAATACTATCAAAGGTTTGGCCGACTTGCCAGTAGCATCCAGAGGATCTTTGAGGGCGCCACAGATATCCTCAAGTGAATCAGGCACGAAGAGCGCATATTCCACAGTGGCACGGCGCCGTGCAACAGCAATATCATCGTCATCAGTTGAGAGATCCTCACTCTCAGAGTTAGAGTGATACTCACGCTCAGACTCAGGGTCCTCATCATCAGGTTCTTCTTCATCGCGGTCTTCCCATATCCAGCATGCGCGGCACATCAGCACATTGTTCTCATTGAGAACAGCACAGTGTAGAAGGCAAACTGGGCGCTGGCACGCACGGCGACCACAGAATGCAATTGCTTGACCGCGACAACTATAACATTCCCTGCTTCCTGCAGGACGCACCAGAACATTGTTCCCATCGGAGAAAGGTGGTGTCAACGACAGCGCTTGAGCGCCAGCTTCAGATGAATGTGGTGCAAGCCACAATCGCAAGAGGCGGTGCAAGCGGCGGCAATTGCCACCACACGTTTCAGATAGGCAGCAAGGCATATTGCAAGTAAGGCAAATAAAGCGGGAGGCTGCACACTTAGGGCAGTCAGTCACTCCTTCCACTGGAAAGCCTTGCCACCATGGTGTACGATCATCTTCGGGAGTCAATACAGTCTCTAGCAAGGCAGCATTACTGCCACGCAGCACGTTGTGCCCATCAGAAGCATCATTAGTATCCTCATCTTCATCATGTGGTGAAGTGTTCTCATCTGTACGTGGTCGTTTAGAATCCAAGGATTTCTCACCTTCATCATCATTCGGCCTTTTGGCACCAATTTCTACTGGCTGTTCTTCTCCAAAGAGTGTGCTAAGCTCATCGTCACTCTCATGCGAGATGGGGTCGCTTGCAAGAATAGAAGGGACTGTTGCAGCACCTATGAGTGAAGTACTAGACGAGCTGGCGCTGGCGCCACCGGAGTCGGGTGGGTTAAGCACTGAGACAGCTTCTGCTTCACTCAAGGTTCGAATGTTGAACCAACACTCTGGACAACGAACACAGATAGGTACTAAACAGGGACATGTGCCTGCTGGGCTATTGCAGTTAGTGCATACAAGGTGTGCCCAGTCACCACACATTCTGCAACGCTGACTTGCCCAAATAATTGGCCGTCCTCCTATCTGACCACGCAGGGGAAGGGGAGGTACACTGTTTGACGAGCTGCTATTCTGCATACCACCACAGATACGTAGTGCTAACTGGATCATAGACTCATCATGAAGGCCATATGATGCCAAGGTCTGCTCATCTTGGAGGTTCCTCCCTTCATAAATCAGACGTTGATGACTTGGCGGAATACCTTGGTCGTCATAAATCAAGCACTTCAATATTTGAACGGTGTCACTCGGGAGCACACGGAAAGACAACGTTGCGCCATTGAATGACCTGACAAGAAGAGTGAAATGTCGAGGTTCTGGTCGTGGAAGAGCACATGCTCTGCCATGTAGAACCCAATACTGGCCATCAACATCGCGCCGCCAAGTCCACACCACAGGTGATTGAGAACCTTCATGCTTGACTAAGAAGAAGTCATCACCTCGCACCTCACAGAGCATAACACGCGTTCCTGATCTGAACCAAGTCCACATCACCATATTGAGCAATTCCCATTTGTCTGGGGCCACAAGGTTCCACATTCGGTCGACAAAGGCTTGAGTCGTCCAGTCAAGCAGCAAGTCGATCTGTCGAAGCAAGGCTTCGTGCCCTGCACCATACAAGGCATCAGGTGGCGAGCTTGATGAACCATGAGCTTCACGTAGAATATCCCATGCATCCGCTTTAGACATCGTGGATAGTGCAGCAGAGGTAGTAGCCATATCAGCAATATCTGCGTCTGTGATAATACTCAAGGTCTCCGGTTCCTCAAGGCATGGACGCATAGCATCCTCATCTACATCCATTGGTTCAGTGTCACTTAGGAAGTAGTCTGAATCACGGCCACATCCGCAGCAAATCGAGCACATTACTGGGTCTTCCAATCCCCCATTGACTTGACATTGACGATTGTGGCACTTATTCACCACACATATCCTAACTCCACAGTCTGAGCACTCATTGTGGTCGAGACGCAGGAGCATTTGATGGAGTTCCTCATCCTCATCATAGTCATTAGCAGCATCTGCTGGTGGCCAGATGCATGCAGCGTTATCATTGTGGGCATCTGGCTCCAAATGGGATTGTGGATTCCGAGAGGAGGATTGTCCATTCTGATTGTTCTGTCACACG
>JACLAD010013186.1_pt1 | contig 11122 bp, 6 predicted proteins | sample 8027901 | NCBI WGS metagenome assembly JACLAD01 (sample SAMN15725071, study PRJNA655200) | protist metagenome | isolation source: fluorescence activated cell sorting (FACS) single amplified genomes of... | place: Spain: Blaines Bay Microbial Observatory, Mediterranean Sea | collected 2016-07-05
ATTAATTACTATTATAATAAGTAATAGTAATAGTAATAGTAAGCAATAGTAATAGTAATACGTAATACATTATAATAGAGGCTAGAATTATCATAAGTTAGAACTACGATACGATTGAAAAATACTATCTTTAGTTGCAGGCATTCGCAGCTGTACTTCTTATTTTACCGTTTTACCTGCTATATATACTACACATAATATTACATAACATAATCACACAGGCGTCGCTTTAGATTTAGAATGGTGATAGTGGCGACTAGTACTAGACTACATGGCTGGCATCTAGGCTGCTACTGCTATCTTCCACCTGTTTATATGCACTGCCTACCACTCTATAGCTCTAGTTCACCGCCATTGACGATAGTTAAGAGATAGGCGTAAATTCTTTCGACGCTTCCACATGAATACAACAATCAGATACACATAAAGATCGTCAAGTTTCAGAGATCCCCATGTCTGATCCTCGTCTTCTGACCTGTCGCAGCATCGAATTCATCGTCATCACTATAGGCGTACCCCATCCAGTTCCTTACCATGTAGTAGCCACCAAAACCAATACCAACTATAAAGAGGAAGGGTACAAAAGTATCCATTGGCCCGAGTTGCTTACCATGTACTTGGTAGCCACCAGTTCCTATCGAGAATACTTTCGGAGAGAAAGGCGCTTATCGTTTCCTGGTCTCCTTTTCCTTCTCTTTCTTACAGCAACCAAGAATGACCGGTGTCGCGACGGTTGTCCTGCATGCCATCCCACTTTTCCGCATTGCCCTAGGCTGCCATCAATCATCATCTACTCATCATTTTTTATCACCGCTTCCTCGCTCTATCCTCTATATTTTTCTATGTGTAGGTGGTAGAGCAGTACCTAGTAGGTAGGTAAGTACTTAGGTATTACCTACTTACTTACGAGAAAAAGTCTACGAACCATAAAAAACGCCCTTATTACCTCCTACACCACTATTGCTGCTGCACTGGTATTTTCGGAGGTATTCACAGGTAGGTATTATTATTGCACACTAAAACTCTTTGTTTACATCCAATATTGTGCATTGCCCAATTGTCACCAGTCCGTGCATCCCTCCTGCTGTATCGTCACCCTCATCTTGCCCACAAACAACCAGGTCAATTCAACAATGGACGGAACCTTGGATTCAGCACTTTCTGCAGCAGAGGTAGAGTTATTGGTACCAAAGGTGGGTGGTAACCTGTGTATAGGTTACAAGTATGACGAAAACACCAAGATATATGAAGTAACGAATATAGATGAAAGCGTTATGTCGACTACGAAGAATAAAGTGACGGTTGGCGATCATATTGTGGCTATATGGAATATTACAATAGATAAATGCACATATGCACAATTCCAAGATATCATCGTGAAGTCTGGTGGTGTTGTACTTCTGAAGTTCAGGCGTGCAGATGCTTTTGAGTGCCACGATTTGAAGATGGAAGTATCATCTTCCTCTTCTCTCAGCAACGTAGATTCTATTGATGAGTCAAGAATCATATCACCAAGTAGTGGAAAACAAGCTGAAGATGTACCAAACGTCATTTCTACTTTCTCCAGAAAACAGACACCAGAGTCATGGGATAATAAATGGTATTGCCTTGGTGGGGATGGTTTAGGTAGGTATCGATATCTAGTATTCTAGCCAATCCCTTGTGCTTAGTATGCTCACTTTTTTTATTCCCATGTACTTTTAAAATACTACTGAAAACTTCATTCTACGTAGGTTTCAATGTTGGTGACAATGCGCCATTTTCCATGCTGATTTACAAAGACTTGACGTTTGAATTCACTTTTGGGCCGACTAATCCTTCTCTATGTGCTTTTAGATGTAAACTTCGAGAGGGTCAAGATGGACACCCCAAAGCTCATTGTTGGATGTTCGACGTAGATGATTCTGGCGTAGGTGTGAATGATATCAGTTGGAGAGGTGTTCTTGTCCTTCAAAGAATCCAGGAGGCGATTGAAGGCAAGTATAAGGGAGATAGAATTATCGGTGATCTGCAATTGGAGAGTTCCGAGGGGCAAGAGCAAAATTTCAAGATCGTATTTGATGAGAATGTATAATTCTGAGAGAAATCCGAAATCCGAACCAGCCAGCGTACAAGGACAAGTACATAGATAGTTCTCCATCTTTCTGTCTTATTAGTATTAGTATTAGACCATTAGACCTAGCTAACCAATAAGTAATATCAGTATTAGTATTCTTAGTATTTTAGTTGTAGTTGTAGGACGCTTAAAAGTTAAAAGTAGCTAGCTCAGCATTATTAATTTTAGATTTTAGTACTAGTACTACATAGTACTAGGTCTAGTACCTAGACTAGTACTAGTTTCTAAAATACACCCAAAACCAAAAGAAAGAAAAATGAAAAAATGGAATTGGAGGAAGAAGATTCTTCGTTTTTCTTTCTTTTGGTTTTGGGTGTATTTTAGAAACTAGAAAATCATCTATCATCTAGCGCTAAATCATAGAAGCTTGGACCAATACTACTTCATTTATCTAGGTTCTAGTTCTAGGTTTGAAACTAGAAACCTAGAGGCGCCTGTTGTACCCCTGTACCTAGGATTTAGGAAGTAGGTACTAGAGGATTGTGACCAATAAAGACGACAAAAAGGTTACAAATCTCTAATGTTTCCGTTTCCCCTAACTATTAGTTTCGATTTTTGATAGAGTGTCCTTGAGATTCTACAGCGCATCCCAATATCCCTATGAGAACTTCAATTTCTCTTACCATTTTCTCCAAAGCTTGGAGTCTCGAGAGGAGATGTATTCTGGCATCAAAATTATTTTGGAGCGGCAGCGGCAGCATCAGCGGCTATAAATAGATCACATGACATTAAAAAAATTAAAGTTATTGAGTTGAATGATAATATTATGAAATTGGGTAAAATGGGATAACGATCGACATGTTAGAGAAATTAGCACTATCGACTAGCTTACCTGCAGCGCCAGCGGCAGCGGCAACCTTAGCAGCAGGAGGGGCAGCAATAGTGGCAACCTTTGTAGCAAGGGCAGCACCAGCTGTACCCATGAGTGGAGCAGTGCCATAAGCACCACCAACACCAGCGTTAATAACGTCAAGAATTGGAATCTGATAAATGGTAGAAATTCCAACAAGAGCGACAAGACCCAACATGGCAAATCTACCATGGAATAATTCATTATCAGCAGTAAGTCCTGGCTTTGGCTTAATGATCACACCTGCTGGCTCTTCCTTTTCATCCCCAGGTTGGTAATATAATTTTTGTTGACTTGAAAGTGGTGCGACGGCGGCGCATACAGAGACGAACAAGCAGTGTAGGTGACCAACTATAATGATTGCTCTTTCGTTGGTGATTCCGCCTCCATAGATATAAGCAAGAGTACCCCAATCCTTAGTAGAAAGCATGACATCTCCATCTGGGAAAAGACCATGACCCTTCGCATAGGCAGTAGCGACAAGAGCTACCCAACCAAACATGGCATGTCTACCATTCCATCTCTCAGCCAATGGTGTTGGACCCCACCCTCTTGCATAAGCCTGTGGATAGTCTTTCTCAAAGTCTGCCATTGCCTTCTCGAAGATAGATGCCTTCATCTAGTAGCATGAGATTGATAAGATTTCGTGAGGAGACCAGAGGAAACGAAAAATTGAGAGAAAGATTCGCAATTACATCCAGGAAAGAGAACTTGCATGATAAAAAAAAAAACATGTAGACAGATACATATAACAATCGAATTGTGTGGGAAGATTATGATAGACTGTTAGAATCTCCTGTTGTTGAAGACAACATTGCATCAAACAGAGAAAAGTGGATCACCTTCGGGGCTGCAACTTTGCCCTGTCTTGCGATGTTTCTGACGGGAGCAAAAGCTGCTACGGAGGCAAGGATGCATAATAGGAGAAGTGCACGCAACATCTTGTAAATACGGACTGTCTATACACTTAATAAGGGTTTAATGGTCAACCGGGAAGAGAAATCACGATCCTCCATCATTGATTGTTTGCATTAAATCACACTCAAGTTCAGCAACAATGATTTGATTCAATCATCTTCTTTTTGTGTCTTAAATAACAACAAAAAAAAAATGGAAATCCAAAAAATTGGAATGCTCGGATCAAAGATGTATGTGCCACTCTGGACATCTGGACATCTTGAGTACACCTCAGCATCAAACATTAATTCTTGACCGTTCCCTGGACCGTTGCGGGGAGCACCATTGTAGTTTCTTCAATCCATTCGAACTGCAAGTATTATCACGAAGTGTGTTTGATCAGGAAGGTGCAAACGGTGCAAGCAGATCATGATATTCACGAATTTTCGTGATGCTTGTTCCTTCTATAAATTCCCAGGATCTCATCAAGTCGGATCATTTGGAAATAAAACTGGTATACTGAGGAGTTATTCGAATGGGACTCCTGGAAAGGACTTTTTTCGTGATAATGAATCTACTGTGCTGTACAGATTAAAAGATGAAAAATATAGGGAGAAGTTTAGTCTCAACATGAAACACAAGCAGTTGGTAAGAGTTTTTAGGAAGATTGAAGATGGTGTTAAGGATTTAGGTGAGTATAGAGTTGTATCCTTTGAGAAGTCAGGGCATGTTAAAATGGTTAGAGAAAAAGAGCATGAAGCAAGCAAGAAGACAACCAATACTGCTTCATCTATTGATGAAGCCATAAATGGGAAGAGAAAAGCACAAGCTATGGCATGAATACATGTAATGATGATCTTGTTGCTACTGGGAATTGTACTTCTAAATAGAAGGCAAGTGCTTCTGTAAAATATTTAGATATAGAATAGAGGTAGTCCATGTACATGGCAGTTGTACGTTCGTGATGGTGATTAGCTAGGTGATAGTGATGCGTAGTTATCTGTATACAGTATATTTTGAAAATATACTGAGCTAGCTACTTCTAGCTTCTAGTTAACTGTATACAGTATATAATATATAATAATACACTAACTAGCTCATTAATTAGTACTATTACTAGTAACACTACTACTGTATTATGTATTAGTATTAGTAGTTAGTAGGTATTACAAATTGATATATGATTGGATATTGGATCTATTTGTAGTTTGTAGAGTTGTAGTGTTGTAGTGTTGTAGTTGTAGTTGTAGATTTGTATTTGTAGGTAGTTTGTATTTGTATTTGTAGTTGTAGCTAGATTGGAAGTATGAAATCGTCATTAGTATTACGTATTATGATATGATTGGATCTATTTGTAGTTGTAGTTGTAGTTGTAGTTGTAGTTGTAGCTAGATTGGAAGTATGAAATCGTCATTATACACACCACACTATATTGCCTAAACCAGAAGTACCAACTACCAACTACCAGCTACCAGCTACCAGGCGCTACGCACTGCTGCTACTACTACACTACTACTGCTACTCCAGCGTTACTGTTATTGGTAAAGGTAGACTCTGTGCGTGGGTCACCCTGTATCGCCAACGAACACAAAAACTAGCCCAGGTCGCAATTAGGCACCTGTGTGACAATTCTTCTGATACAATGATGCATGATACCGACGAATAATACTTACGTGATACTGCCCAACCATTCCCCGTTCCTCTCGCTAACTATCAACTAGGCTTACATCCATCGTAGCAAATATAGGTAGGTTAAACGGCCGCCGAAAAACCGGCGAAATCATCGAATGTCAGAACTTCTACAGCTGCGCTTCCACTGGTGCTGTCACAGTCATAGACATCGAAGGAATTCATGGTGAGACTACTTTTATCTCCTTCGTTACTATCCAAATCCATTGATAATTTTGACAAATGAGTATGATCACTATCTCTCGAGTTTCTACCATTTCGAGAACGTCTTTCTCTGTATGGTGAATCTGCAGGCGAAGTAATCGGAGACTTTTCCATGACGCTTCTTGCGAATGAGTTTGCTTCTTCAAACACAGATACAATTTCGTTATTAATCAACTTGTTGAAGCCAATTGAAATCACGGCAAAAGCTTTATTGCGGCTATCGACATCAAATTTGACTGAACCTTTTTTGCCATCGCTGGATATTAAGACTGGAGGGAGCTCATCTCTCTTAACAACACCATTTCGTTCAAAGTGAGATAGTGTACTCGAAGCGAATTCATCTATACAACTGATGGAATCATTTGCAAGCTTTAATTCGCTTGAAAGGGACTTTATAACGTTTCTAGAATTGGTAGCAAAATTCAAGGATCTAGTTACCAGATGACCTTCCTCGCTTTCCCTCTTCAGCAACATCACGTATTGCTCCAACAATCTTGATATATATGTGAATATGGATACTAAGCTCATAGGGTTATCTTCAGACAGTAACATACCCTGCAATCGATCATACTCGGTAAATACGGCCAAAGCGCTCGCGCTATGGGGCGATGGATTGTTGCGAGTCATGTTTATGTCATGATTTAAAGCTGAATTCAACGCATTTGTTACTCGATTTAACGATTTTACGAGTGTTTCGTAACTTTCCCTAGACTCGATATCGGATGACAAAGCGCGTTCTAGTTTCTTTCCTACAACTTGTACTTCGTTAGTTTTTAGATGAGCAGCATTTTGTAATTGAAGTTCATATGTTGAGCGTAAATTCGCTATTCTTTCTTCATATTTCTGAGTTATTTCCTCGATCTCAGACTTTTGCTCGCGTGTAATATCATTAATACTTGATTTTGAATCATTTACACGACCCTTTAATTTTGTTATCTGTTTCTTTAGCTCGTTCCTATTGTCTAGTAGCACCTTGTTTTCATTCTTTGTGCTACTTAATTCAGTTTTCAATTCCGTAATAGTACTTTTTAGTAACTCAATCTCATTCACTCTATCGTTTTCCCTTTTATCAGCAATTCTCTTCTTATCCGAGAGCTTCTTCTCCGTTATCTTCATCTGTTTCTCTAATTGCACTTTCTCTGTTGTAATTTTTTCTAATGCGTCAGTTAAATTCATCGAAGTTAGACTTTCTTTAGATAACTTTTCTTTTAAAGATTTGATCATGCTCTGAGAATCTTTCAATCTATGTTTAAGCAGGGCGTCTTCCACGATATTATGTATGCGCTCATCGTTGCCGTCGCTGGATGCTGCCATGATAACATTTGAGGCAACCTCCACCTCGTGTTCGAAAGGTGTTCCACTCACTTCATTATTGAATGGAATCCCATCACCTTTGATATCAGTCGTCATATCTGGAAGCTTCAATTTTCCTTGTTCGTCGTATCTTTCGTCTCCATACTCGTGATTGATACGGTGGAATGGTAGATTTTTGGCTGGGCTGCGCTTTGTTGGACTTTGCGGCGATGATGAAGTAGATAATTTGCTTGGACTGCCAGCTGCAGCCGTCGGCGATGAAGGGGTAAATCCGAAGCCTTTGTTATGTTTCGCGCGACTTTCTTGCCTTCTTTTATCCATCAATTTTATTTTCCTCGTCTTTGAAATCCTTTGTTGAGATGTCATCGCTTTTCTGGCAACTCTTATCCCTCCTCCGCATGTACTACAGGTGCTATTGGGTCTTAGTCTCGCATTTAATTCATCCGCCTCTTCTTTTGATCGCTGCAATGCTTTTATTCCAGCATCTAGATGACGCCTTTCAGAATTCAAGTCCATTATATGTCGTTGTAGTTCCTCGATTTGACTTTCTAAACCTATGACGATAGCTCCAAGCTCATTTGAATCTTTCAATTCATGCTCCAACTCCGCAATGCGTTCTTTCATGACGCGAATGATGTCTGCTTTTCGCCCATTCTCATACTCGAGTTTGTGAAGCATCTTCAACGCTTCTTGTTCATGATAGTCAATCACGGTCCTTTCGTGCTCACTAATACCTCTCTGAGAGCCACTGCCATTGTCAATGCCAACACCAATACCACCACTGTGAAATGATGGAAACGACGAGACTAGAGTGGAAGATGAGGAGGATGAGGGTGAGGAGATCCTTTGAGGACTGAAACCCGAACCAGTGAAGGAAATCTTGTCAAAGATTTCTAAGGTCTCTATCACTCCAGGAGAACGAGGCATTTACCTGGTTCACCGATCTTGTGGCACCGCTTCAGATTATCTATAGAAAATTGTTACATTGCACATACATGATTGCAATGATAATGCAACATGATGATGGAAGAACGCTGGGACCTTTTACTGTGTCAACAACAACGGTACAAAAAATGCTCTGATTCCAATATATACCCAATTTTGTGAGTAGATTATACAAAATCTAGGTAGCCTACCTATGACCTACTATGTACTATAGATGATAGACTTCCTTCTTTCAGCAATAGAGATAGTAGCACGACCTATTTCAAAATCCGGCAGCAGACAGCAGAGTAGAGGGGAAAGTCCCTTACATCTACAGGGAAGGTTCATTGAAACTGGTTACAACCAGAGAGGGTCTTTCATTTCGAAGACGTGATTGTGGAAGCATGAGCGCTCAGTTGCCTCAGTCCAATATAACCATACATCATGCTGATTCACTTCCTCCACAAATAGACGGCCCAGAGACTGGCAAGCTTTCTTTCAGAGTCTTGTCATGCAGGATGTTAGATGGAGCACAACCTGTGGGTGCAAAGATGAGGTTCGTATGGTGGGGTCATACAAGTCCATTAATTTTGAAAGTTCCTTGGAAGTTAGGTTCTGGGGGTGAGGAAGTTCTGTTTCCTTTAAAAGCGGACATTAGAGCCGTGAAGGAGTACATGGATGACATGTCTGAGATGAATGTGGAGTTTTTAGACGCAAAGAACAAATGTTTTGGTAAAGCTGCGATCCCTTTATCTAAATTTGCACGGTCTGGTCTAGAAGAAATGGAACCTGTTGATATAATAAAGCCGCTAGCACCAGGAAGTCATAAAAGAGTGATAGGTCAATTGAAACTGGGTATGCGGGCGAACTTTTACCCATCCACCAATGTAAATAGTGAAGAGAGTAGTAGTAGCAGTAGAAGTAGCAGCAGGAGTGGTATAAATGGTGGTGTTGGCGACAAAAGTATCCTTGGCAGAGGTCAAACACCACCAGCGGTGGATAAATCACCTGTGAGGCCATCTATAAAGGACAGTGCTCGCAAGGTACAGATAGAACCATCAGCAAGGGGTGTCCTTAGCTCATTCCAAAAGAATGAGGCACTTGTTCATACTGACAATTCGGATAAATTTTCCCAATGGCCTAATAATGGGAAGAAGGGTGGAGAGGAAAAATTAGTGGATGGAGCACAAGCTAGAAACAAGAAAGGTATCGAAAAAAATGCAAAAGACGTTACCTTTGTATCCTCAGAAGCATCTGGTCTTGGGGCCGCACCGCAGCCAATGGGGTTATCAAGACCTATCCGACCCAAAATAATGCCGCAAACTAAAGTGAAAAAGACTGGTACGGCCGGCGATGATACACTGTCATCGTCGTCAGTAGCCTCATCCTCACATGGCACACCATCGGTTGCTGAAGCAACTCCAAAGCGACCAGCTGTAGCATCTTCAGTGCGAGGAGCGGCAGCTAGGAGAAGGGAAAGTACAATGAAAGCAAAAGGCAGCAAAGGCTCACCTGGGCAACAGGAGGGATCTTCGAAGGAGATGTCTGTAGATGAGTTACTCGATGACATGGCTGGCTTGAACAAAGAACCCGAGCCTGCACCTGAGCAGGAATCATATCTGGACAGTGTGTTAAGAAAGGCTGAAGGCTTATTGAATACTGTGACGAAAGCGTCAGCGCTATCGAAGAAGGAGTCTCCATGGTCAGGAACAGAGGAACAACTCGTTGGCAAAGTCACGTTCATTGGCAAGCCTACTGTAGAAGATATGAAAGGGCAAATAAACCCAGAAGAACTTGGGGCGTACTTCGAGAACCAAGATCGCAAAGAGAATGCTGGATCTAATATTGATTGGCTTGTTCAAGGTGTGCCTGAGATATATGACGAGGGAGTAGATATGGACGATGAAGCCTTGCAGAGAATAATGAAAGAGGCAGGACCTCCTCCTTCCCAATTATTATTTCCATCTTTCTTCGAAACCGCGCAGAAGGTAATGGAAAGATTGCAGCAGATAAAAAGAATGAATTTATCTTTTCGTCACATTGTAATACATTCGCAACGATATGGGGTGAGAAAAGATGGTGCTTTCTTAGTTGCGAAGCCCCCTGTTGGTGTTGCTATTGGTAGTGGCAAATTATCATCTCAGTTAGCATTGACTGAACTTAGGAGTCGTGCACTAGTGAAGAAAGATAAGCGAATGGGATTATTAGACGATTATTTTTCTGGTAAAGAGGATTTGGTATTTAAACAAGTGTCTTGGCCATGTAAACTCAATGATGGTGCAGTAAGAAGATGGATTGCGGGTGAAGACGATGGGTGTTTGTATATTGAATTACATAGCTTTCTATCCTCCAATAGCAAAAAGCATGCAAACTCAAATTCGTCTGTGTTTGGATTTGCAAAAATCCCTTTAGGAAGTATACTTACCTCAGAAACTTTTGATGCTGTTGTAAATGCCGAAATTTTTGCTGATGAAGAAACAGTTGCGATCTTCACCAATCGCATTCAATCTATGCCCAATGGAACACAATTGAGATTGCTGAAGCCATTAGGTCCTAGTATGGGCTTATTGACTTTACGTTTAGCCTTATCAACGGATGAAAATGCACCTGAAGAGTTTGATTTTACACAACCACGATCGAGGGTGGAAGCAAAAAGACTACCTCCCACAGGTAAGCATAGTACAAACACTGTTCTAGCCATCCCAGCTGTGGAGCCTGAAGACAATGTTGCAAGATATGGCACAGGTACATGGACCCATGAAAGTGTAAGCCAGGGAGAGAAAAGTTTGGATGCCGCACGCGACTTTGTTCCAAAGGAATCCAGGGAAGCTGCGTTGGAGGATCAGTCGATGGAGGTAGAGGAAGGCTACAGAGACACTGTAGAAGGAAACTACTTGACTGGAAATGCTGCCATCGTAGTCCATACTGTACATATTGATAAAGATAATTTCATGGAGCAAGCTTCCAAGTGGTGTGCTGACAAGAGTGAAGTTACGAAACCAACTGTATCTAATTATTCCGATTTGCAATGTCATGTGTGTTATAAGGTTGTAGAAAGTGAGGAAAAGAAGACTTCAGTGCGTGAAACCATGACATCCCGATCAGCAATATTAAACGACGCTACTGAT
>JACLAD010000075.1_pt1 | contig 11121 bp, 12 predicted proteins | sample 8027901 | NCBI WGS metagenome assembly JACLAD01 (sample SAMN15725071, study PRJNA655200) | protist metagenome | isolation source: fluorescence activated cell sorting (FACS) single amplified genomes of... | place: Spain: Blaines Bay Microbial Observatory, Mediterranean Sea | collected 2016-07-05
TTTGATATAAACAAAGAAAATTTTGTTGAAACGTACTCGATTGTTGCGGTATGCTTGATGGTCTTGGTAGCCGGCTCCGAGGCAGGTGAGCTACGGCCAGAATCGGGCTGCTTTCGACGTGATCCACTACCAAATGTTCCTGGGTCTGTCGCGACTGGTTTCAACCTACATTCATGCACAATAAACATTTTTTTGTCTGCCAAAACATTTTATTCTCTTGTAAAAAATATTAAAACGCACGTTCCTTCTTCAGGGATGTTGTTCGGTTCATCCCCACCTAAGAAACTCCATGTCTTATCAAGGCTCCTGCCTCCATGTGGCCATACCTTACACACCAAAAAAAAGTTTCATCAACGTTTTTTCGTAGTAACAAACATTTTACAAGTGTTGTCATGTTGGTTTTGGTAAAGGTACGTTCGGTTGAGAGATGGACTGGCGCGCGATGGTGGAAGCAGCCTGCTGAAAGAACAAGACGTAGTTGTTCTCTGTCACTACCGAATCATGGCTCTTTATCTTCCTTACTGACTGATCGTCATAACTTACAAAACATTTTTTCACAAAAAGAAAACTACAAAAACTTAAAAGCAAACTCAAAAAAATTTGTCAAGCAACAAAAATGTATGTTGGCATGATGTTGTTGTGCTTATTTTTCAGGTGTGAAAGGCGTACTTGTACCACTCCCCCTTCCGATAGTCGAGGCAGTTAGCGATATAATGCCCGCGCGACAACTTACTCCCGATATGATCGATGGTCGCGTAAAGGTCATAGTGAGGGCGTGACCTATCTGCGGCCGCATCCTCGGGCGATGACACATTCACCAGATTCGCTACTTTCGCTGTATATTCAAACAAATTCGAAAAACGTCAACAAAATTGAAAAACAAAAAATGGCGAACGTACAAAAATATTTTTTGTTTGAATTTTTTAAAAGGTTGAAGAATGTACCAGAAGAGCGCGTTTTGAAGCGTTTCAGTAAGACCATAAGTAGTGGTGGGTACTTATAGACCGATAGATATTGAGTAGCATCAACCTTCTTTTCACACTTATCACAATACCACTGCTCATCGCCAGTAAGTTTAGAACCTGTGGAAAAATCCGCAAAACAATCCTGCAAAGTCTGTACGTGTTGACCTTCTCGCAGAGGTAACGCCAGGTACATAAAAGGATCGAAGCAAACGGAATAATTCGGGCATACTGTACAACAAACGACAGAGCGTAACTGCCCTTGGAAAAGATCCACCGCGAACGACCTATCCCTCTTTAGATGATTATACCTTTTGGAAAAAGAAAACTTAAACTTTAAAAAAACTAAACCTTCAAACGAAAACGGTGAAAAAGTAATTGGTTTTGTGTATAAAAGTGTTGTTTACCACTCCTCAGCAGCAAGGCGTTCCTCGTTATTCTTGTATTCCAAAATCGTCGCGGGGTTGATATCCCTCTTGACCGTGTACGGCTTCGGTATTGTCTGCACGCGATTCAAATCCTCATGCCTAAATGTTTTCAAAAACCAAAAATGAAGACTCACAAAAACAGAATCGTTACAAAATAGTTAAAAACATGTTGTTTTGTGTATGTTTTGTAAGTTTTACAAGCCGTCTAGTAGTGTGATCAAAAGTTCCTGCGCATCCTGTTGACTATACCCCGCAAAAATCTCCCTCATCCTACCCGCTTTCTCCTTAATCTGTTTTGGTGTTACTGTCTTGTGATTCCCACTCCATATTTCCTTAACCGTTTCTGCAAACGCCTTTGCTACTTTTCCCTTGTATCCTATAGGGTTATCAGCATTTATGTCCCCGCTATATTCGTTGCTTAGAAAGAAATCGACGATAGGATCTGTATGTGACAACGCTTGTACTACGCTGTTCATGTAACATGTATTTCCTAGGTTTACTAAGCCCACGTGGCCGCTGCCCGGGCGGTTTACGGGGGATGGTGACTCGCCCCTTGCTCTTCCCTCGCCGGGGGCATCTGACGCCCCTGACCCTCCTACATTTTTTTGATACAAAAATACATGATTTGTGTCACTTTTATTGTTTTAGTACTAGTTTTGTAATGAAAAATTACGTTTTTCTTTCGAATCGACCTTTTCCGGAGTCGACATCCTAGACGAACTTTTGCTCCCATTGCTACTCCGACTTGTAAACTTATCTAGGAATCGCCTCATGGTCACCGCTGCTTGCTACTACTGTTCAAAAACTTTGCCTATCTACTCTACACCTCGTTTTGCTTACTAAAAACGATAATTGATTCTTGTATTGTATTTTGAATCTGTACAAAAAATATTTTCGTGACGGTCTGTATATCGAATGGAAAAAATTCGAAGTCCAAATCAAAAATTCGAAAATATCATAAATTTTGTTTTTGGTTGGTTTGTTCAAAGATATAAGAAAAGTTTTGACAAATGTAACAGGAATTTTGTTTTTGAAAATTGTGACATTTTTTATGGGGAGTGGTTTTGTAGTGTACGCGCAGGATACAAGATTAGGTATTGACAGTAACGTTGTTTTCGAATTATTTTTTGTTTCCAACATCAAATTAGCACACGCTTTCCTTATCAGTTTGATCAACATAATTACTTTCTTGCTTTTCACACTTTCTATTTTTCGACACAACAACAACTTTCTTACGATGACAAATATGATGAATAGACAAAGGAAACTAGAGTACTATTGACATTTCTATAAAATCGGTTTCAAAAAGGCTTAGATTCTACCGTCAGATCTGTACAGTTCACATTCTATATCGACGGTGGATTTTTTATCTGCTCTTATATCAGGTTTAACGCTAGCCCACTTCGCGGCTTCGTAGAGGAAGAAACTTGTGCCGACGGAGGGAACCATGGAGCAGTAGCGGGGGAGGAGGCCGACGTAGAGGCCGCGGACGCCGGACTCGCGGATGATGTCTGTGAGGACGCTTCTCCTGAGTGAGCGAATCAAAACAATATCATCAACGAAAACCAATGCAAAAAAGCAAACGTGGCGCCGACCACGCGCAGGGGGGAAGGGGGTGCAGGATGGCCAGGGGGTACCAAAACCCTGGGCAAGAACCGTTCGCATGCGCGGAGTGAAACCAGATTACCGTGATTCAGGAACGCGCGACAGTGGGAAGAACGCCATGGGCCTTCAAATTTACATGGAAGTTCTGCCCCTCATCCGTCCACTGCATACCAACATAGTCGCCAAACGGATCCTTGGCCCGCGTCATACTCGAAAAGCACCCCTGATTCACACTTCCGCAGAAGAAACATTTGTCGTCGGACGTGGTGGCAGCGCCTTGCTGCATCCCGTCAATGGGATGCTGCGGGCATGGAAGCTTCGTTGAAACACCCATGGATCATTTCCCAACGGCCTTAGGTCCAACTGAGCTTTTGTTCTGATGATTTCCTGTAAGATGGGAGTAAAACGCTGGAGCTTTCTGCCCACCGTGGCTGTCCGCACTTCGTCCTCATCCACTGCTAGCCGCGACATAAACCAAACAAGTTTCCATTTTGTGAGACGTGGAAAATTAATCTTATTCGTACGCGGTCGCCTTGCCACTGCCCAGGACCTGGAACCGTGTCCTCACCACATCTAACGGCTGAGTCATCGCCCCAACTACAACCGCTGCTATCGCCCCTGCCGTACCCGACAAAAACACGTCCGCCTGTATACACAAAAAAAACTTTTTTTGCAACAAAAACAATGATTTTACAAGAGCTTGTTAAAAAAATGTACCGTCTGGTGCGTCAAATCAGCAGTCGCAACGTCGAGGTTCCATGGTGATATCCACCCCAACCAAGAATGACTCACACTCCAGAATCCCCACAACAACCCCCCACCTACAACAAAACAACAATGTATTTTAGTTCAACAAATGTCAAAAAATAAAATTTTGAATGTTGCGTGTCATGTAAAAATGTACTAGGTGCAGTCTGCAATGTAGACACAACATAACCCCTCTGAAAACCGCGTGGCCCGCTCTCCTGGTAGACCTTGCGTATTATCTCCCAGGTATTGCCGTTAGAAACCATACGTTTTTGCGCTATCACATCTATAGGGGTACTAAAAACCTATACACAAAAAAAAAAAACATTTACAAAAAAACGTTTGAAATTTTTGTAAATTTTGAAAAAGAATTTTGAAAAGAGTTGAAAAATACGGTGGACATAGTGCTGGCAAACATCCCCGCTACAACGTTGACCTTGAAATCCTCTTGGGACCCATCCGACCTGGCCATACCATACTTTTCCTGTAGATGGTACTTTGAATTCTGATATTACAACAACAATACTACAAACGTGCTTGACAACAAAATTTGTTAGTAATTTACTAATTTCACTAATTTGTGGTTTAAAATGTTTTGGTTGTGATGTACTTCAAAGGCGGCCATATAAAATGGGCCAACAGCTACATGCCAGACACTCACAGCGAAACCCCTATACAACGACCTAAACCCATTCTCTCGCCATAGATTCTTCCCGCATTGCCACGTACTTAACTTTCCATCTCCCGCTTGTAAGATCGTTTTTATCACGTTGGCAGGGTAGGTACATATCCGCAAGGATAAACTAGCTAGTGGTATGAACGAAAAGAATTTTGACTTATCGACGTCGGCATATTCTGGTCTTTTGTAACTTGCTGATGCCCCATTGCCGTTGCCGTTACCATTACTATGTATTGAGTCCGCAATTTCGCATTCACCATTGCCCATCTTCCACTACAACGTCTTTTCTATAACGTACTTGCTGATGTAGACACAACGGCAGATGCTTTGATTTCGATGTCTAGAAAAACTCGTAGACAGCTATCTACATCGTGTACTCTTGTCGATGTGTACAATGTGCATGTTTACTTGCACCGATCAATTAGCCTATTGTAACACGAATATTGTACGTACTTTCTTACCCCTTCCTTACTTGCGTAAGTACTTCTTTACGAAAATTATAAATACTCAAACAATGTAAATCTGATTTTGTAAAGTAAATTCGAGATTTCAGATTATTTGAGTGAAACTAAAAACACACTAGATTTGTGAAATAGAAAATAGACACTTGAACCAATGGCGTCACAATTATTTTGACCACAACACCTATCAGAATATCTTACAACTTACGATGGGACAAAGTGGTAAATTCACTTGCTGACATGTATGATTTTCAAACAAAAGATGGTTTCAAATTCAGGAACTGTTTGGTCTAGTTCGAATCTTCGAACTAGGCTTTATAATAATCTACAACTTCATTTTTGCAGGTTTGTTTTCTATGGTGTCTGTAGCCTTACGTTTACGAGGTTGCACCTTGCCCGCTGGTAGTGGTTTCGGTTTAGCTTTGGCTCTTCCCTTCGCTTTTGGTTTCGCTTGCACCTTTCCTGCTGATTTTGCTTTTGGTTTCGCCTGGCTCTTACCAACAGCCGAAAGGGGAGATGAAGATCCAACGGTCGGATGAGTGACCCTACCCGGCGGTAGAGGAGGGGCACGCCCATCTCTAGACTGTTGCCGATTCTGCGCCCCCATCCTATCCTGAGTATTTCCTCGCGATAATGGCCTAGAAACAGGCGACGCCCTTGGACTACCACTCAACGACGACCTCTTGTCACCACCAGGAACCGGTGCAGGTCGGTTTATACCACCTGCGTTTTTGGCATTCACGGCGTTGCAACAATTCTTACCGGCCCGCCTCAAAACTTGCATGATGTAGCTTCTTAGGTCCGTAGCACTAGGTAAAATCTGATTCATTTCTATATCTGCAGCCGTGTCCTCGTTGATCAACCTCAACGCTCTCACCTACATTGTTTTATATCAAAAAGTTAAAACAAATTTTACAACAAATACAAAATCGAATCACAAATCATGTTAATGAAAAATGTTGAAAATGTACAACAGCGCGGCGCAAGGGCATCTTGACGATACCGGAGGCGCCCTTGACGGTTACGGGCGGTAGTGGTGCCATCTCTCTCCTGCTTTCCTTTTCATTCCATATCCTAACATTTTTAACAAAATTTTGACGAATTCGTTTGTGTAACAAATGAAAATATTATGGTAGAATTTTGATATTCGTACATCATAGCGCGGCTGCCAGAATTCGACATTAAGAATTGTAAAACTTGCTTGGCATCGAACTCCGGATTCGTGATCACATCCAAATAATCCCGCCATGCTTTGTCAGCCCCTGCTTTTGGCTGTGATTTGGGCTTTTCTGTAGGCATATGACCAACTGGATAATAGACTAGTTTTTCAGCAGGAGATTTACCTTCCTCAAGTAGTTCAATTTGTTGTACGGCTGTAAATGGCATGTTAGATCCTGGAGGGCCGGGGACATTGGTACGCACGACCGTAACTTGTTGATTAAATGGTAAATTCTTCTGCAATTCATCTAACGGGTCCAATAAATCTAATGGGAAAAGTCCTGCTGCTAAACGTAATCTCGCCCACGCTACTGGACTCTTAGCTGCCTCTTGCAAAAACACATCATATAGTAAAATCATTCCATCTATGTAATCATGCCATTCTGTACGTTTTGGTGGCGCTATTGCTTGTAATCGACGTAAAGCACATATAGGAATACGTAAGAACAAGGAGTTGATGGACTTTACTTCGAAGAGTTCTACAGTACGGCAGGCGGCAATCCAACAGGCAGAAGGCAATCCCATCTTTTCGTCGTCAATAGCCATAGGGCTGGAAGTAATAATATTCATAGCCTTGAACAAATTACCCGGCGCGAAATTCAAATTGTTATCCAAAATAATACCCCTAACTTGATTTTCCAAATCATGTTGCGTAGATAGTAGATTTACTAGTTGCGTATGGCAGGGTAGGTCGTATTTACTTCTAGACGCTTTCAAGAAGGCATCGACTTCAACTGCAGACGTCTTAGGCTCCCTATTTAGCAAAGATAAATCATGCCCTTCCTTTTCTAGTTCCGTTGCGTCTTGGTACCACGCGTCAATTTTCTTTTTCATTTCTAGTGCTTCTTTCACGAATGAAAGATCATACCCGCATGAGTACAAGGATTTGAGTTCGTCATACGGCATGGAGATTTTCTGTTTCGTAAAAGCATGTTCTAACTTATGACACCTCGTTAACCATGGAGAGAATTCCTGTAATTGCATGGCCATTTGTTCTATCCTTGGATGGCCAATACCATTTTTCTGCGCCTTTTGAACTACATCCCTAAACTGCCTCACCGACATCAACTTATCCTTATTTTTGATCAACGGTAGTAAAATCTGTTCTGCTATAGTACATCTTTCGTATACCATGTCTCGTTCAGGACAACGTAGTTTTTGCTGGTCGCAAATGTACCGTAAGAATTCTAGATTCTCATGAGGCATTACTGGTATATTTCCATCTTTTGATCTTGAAGAAAGATGCTCACGTAGCCAAAAGCGATTTTCTAGATAATTCACTGCCTCATACATAATTTCAGGTAGGACAGGACCAAAATCACGTAATTGTTTATACCTATCACATAAGGCTTGGAGTAAAGATAGTCTACCAAAACTGCCATCAATATCACAACATCTAGCGATTTCTGGCAAATACGCAGCGTCAGTATAACCACTAAACCTATTTTGTTGCACTACTGCCAGTATAGCTTCAGGTTTACCATATTGTACGATAACTTGAGTTTTGACAGGTAATACTTGATCTAATACACTAGAAAAATCATTGTTAAACCTACTAGCATCTTCTAATCCCATACGCATGCCTTCGATTTGTTCTCTGATAGTATCGTCTTCATCTGGCGCACCGAAATCCACAAATTCTTCAATCTTTTTTGTATGCTCATTCACCGTCAAATAATCCATTAGTGGTGCTGGTTGGAGTATGTCATGGAGGGTGTCCATGCCCTTACGCCAGTCTTCTACAAGATCAAGGCGTGCATCAATGGCATCTACCATAGCTTGAATTTCTTCGTCCGTAGCGCAGACTATTTGAGGATTTACATTAGCGATTTGCAGCCATGGCTTGTCTTTACCTTCTTCGCTTAAACTCCTCCAGGTGGTGGTACTAACCTTAGGCCATTCTAGAACTTCTTTGTTTTGAACATCCCTACCCTTAAAGTCTACGAGGGTAGGGCCTTGGACAGGTTTGGGATTTAGTAGTTCGGCTACTTGTTGCACCCACTGCCCTCGCATTAATCTAGCTTGGATAGTATCTTTTACGGTGCTTGTAGCCATATCACTACTTCCCAAGTCTTGCATTTTCAATACGTAATTAGCAATTTCAGGTAGGCGATTTGTTACTGTTGTGGGACATCCATGAGTAAGGATTTCTTTCCTGTCTGCAGGCCAAAGAATAGGTTTTTTAATGCCTACACTGTCTTCTGGTGAGTATCCTACGATGGTATGCACGCCGAAACTATGTGCACGTTGCTTACCAGTAACCCAAGTCTTACTATTTGGCGCTTGGATTCTCCAAGGCTCCTTAGCAAAACGTTTTGGCCACGGCGCACGTAACGACTTTGGTGCAACTTGAGGTAAATCTAGATAACCAAAAGCCCATTTCTTGGAGCTACTACTAGAATTACTTCTAAATTCTTGTAATGTTGTATCAGCGTCGTCTAGGGAAGGCCCCATGTCAGAGATCATATTGCCAGCGCGCTTTTCAAATGCATACGCCTTCGTCAAATTCTTCAACAACAAGTTAGCCTGCTCATGATACCCATACTTTTGCAATTCATGTTCGTTGAGTAAAGTCCTGGTATTTTCTATGGACATATAGGAAAAATCTTCAGCACGTTCGCACCAGGACTGCCTCTTACACTGCTTCAATACTTCCTGGATAAGTCTAACTTCTATAGGGGCAAATTGAGTTTTTTCTGCATTACCTTCCAAAGGAATATCTTCCTGTTCCATACAAGCAATTAGAGGCTTGATGGCATCAATCTTAAGGTGGATAGGCAACTTGTCTACAATACTTTCTGCCAGCCCCTTGATGTCGTTGTAGTTGTTATCAAAACTGCCAAATACTAATGGTAAAAGACGTAAGATAGACCTAGCGATGGTAGTATCGTCGATACGAATGAAAAAGTAGGCTACGTTTGAGCGCCACCGCTCTCGCATTTTTAGTTTTGGAGCAACTGTATCGTACATTTCTTTCACAAAAACAAATAGCGGATGGTCGTATACATCTTCTGGTTTTGTACGAAATAGAAAGTTGAACATAAAAGCAACCTTATTCAAATGTGGATCATAACAAGGTTCAAAGAAAGGAGGGCGGTAAGAAAATTGTATGCCAATAGGCGGTTTTCTACTCAATGACTCAAACGTCCTTTGTTCCAATACTTTCAACATGTTGTTTCGTAATGCTAGAAATGCTTTCGGCCAGCAGTGTTGATCCGCCGCCCCTCTTGGCATTACGACAGTAGAAAGGTTTACATGCCGATTGGCATTTTCATAATCCAACATATAATCTAACTGCTCCGTAGTCATTTCAAGAGATAAGGCACGCGATGCAAAATCCTTCATTCTAGGTGTTTGATAGAAACCCTCCTTACCAAGATCTCGTCTTGCAACGGTAACAAGTTCCTTCACTTCCTCTAGGTTTGGTTGATCTACCGATTCAGGTGTAGCGATCAACAACTTTTCTAACTCTAACAGTTCTTCTTTCTTTTTTAGGATCTTGTCGTATAAGCCCTGGTCCTTCCATCCTTCCGCTTTTGGCGCTGACGCTAACAAAACAGTGATTTCTTCAGGTTCGCCGGACGACCATAGGAATTGTGCCTTTTGATGCCACATGACTTGTACCTCATGGTCTATCCACTTTTTCGCCATATCTGCAGTTAGAAATACCTCACTAGTGGCATCCATACTTTCGTTTTCGGAATCGTCCTCATCGCTGTCGTCTGTGTCATCGTCACCTTTTGTAGGGCGTTGTGTATGATACTCTTCTTTATGGCCTTCTTTTTCGTTACTGTCTCCTCTTTCAGACGCTAACAAAAAACAAAAAATGTTCTGTCAACTTCAACTTTCATAAATCAACATTGTTTTGGAAAATTCAAGTTTTCATGCTTATAAATACCTGGTGGTTCTGTGGATGAAGAAGCGGGGCTGTCGGGCTTTTTTGGTTCCTCTCGTGGTGGAATGTTAACGTCGTCGTTGCGGAATTTGCCCACCGGGAGAAGGCCGTGTGTGGGGTTGGCCTCGAAGACTTCAAAATTGTCTTCGTCTTCTTGACAGTTTTGACAAATTGTAAAATGAAGAACATGTTTTGTTGGCTTTGGCGGATAGCAAAAAGACAGGGACCAATAATGCAAAGGGCTGTTTTGTTGATTGGAAAACCGCGGGCGCCCCAGCATCTCAAAATGCGCCGGAGTGAAGACCGGCGGCACGAATCTAACATCTTCTGCGGCTATGCCCATTGCCCTGCCCCCATTTTAGTCCCTCGATTGAAGCCATGGATACTACAAAACAACTCTCTTGCCTACTACTTCCAAGCCTCAGAAGCTCTGGAACACGCGCACAAGACACACAACCAAATCACCAAAACTCATACTTGGAATATAATTTAACAAAAATCGTACCGCTATCTCCACCCTCAACCTCATAAAACTCCTCACCCTCCGCCCCTTCTCCACCTTCCTCCTCTTCTTCCTCGAGATCATCGCATTCATCGAGGAATTCATTGATTTCGGCATCCGGATCTGACTCCTCCGACCCCTGTTCTTCATCCTCACTATCTGTATGATTGAAGTCACTCATATCCACGGCCCCTGCCTCCAGGTCCTCCTCAAAAAGTTTGCCATCCTCCATTTTGAAATTCAAGTTATCTTCTATTCTATTTTTAGAATGTTCTGTACACTAGTTTATCTATTTTACTGCTGTCATGTCAAAATACTACGCATCAAAAATGTTACTTCAACTTTTTAGTTTTCGATTTGTTTTTGTTGGATGTAATTACATGATGATTTTGATGAAATGGTGATGAACCGCGCACACAGACACATTTTGAATTACGATTCTAGCTTGCAATACGCGTATCCCAAACCAACAAACAAAACCAATCATCTTGCGTGGGTTTTATTTCTGTCAAACGTTTGGGTTCTGTGTAAGGTACTATCCTACTGTGTGTATGTTTTTGGTTTGCGAGCACTGTACTTCATAAAATGCATCGACAAGGTTTAGACATGTTTTGTTGTGTTTTA
>JACLAD010007968.1_pt1 | contig 11117 bp, 8 predicted proteins | sample 8027901 | NCBI WGS metagenome assembly JACLAD01 (sample SAMN15725071, study PRJNA655200) | protist metagenome | isolation source: fluorescence activated cell sorting (FACS) single amplified genomes of... | place: Spain: Blaines Bay Microbial Observatory, Mediterranean Sea | collected 2016-07-05
CTCGATATTGAGGCGCTCTAAGCCGGTTAATTGAGCCAGGCAGGCGCGCAAAGGAGCGCTACCAATGGGCGTGAATGGGATGCTAAGCTCAACAAGGTTGAAGCACATGCGTGTGACATGCAGAAGATCGGGAGGCAGCAGCGGCAGCACCTGTTGCCGCTCATTGAGTCGAAGTATACGTATGCAGCGCCATTGCCGTGTTAGTGTGCGTAGCGCCAGCCGTCTGTTTCGCAGTAAGACATGCCAGCGCTGATATATTGCCTCCAGATCTAGCACAGAAACAAGGGCATGGTCGAAAGAAAGACGCCGTACTCGCCTACACACACGCCGCAGACGCGCGGATATCTCGTATACATCAAGATTGGAAAAAATTCGCAGTAAAATCCCGTCGGGCAAGTCCAAAAACGTTGTAGTGGTAGTGGCCGTGATGGTGGCTGTGGTAGCCGCCGTGGTAGCCGCCGTGGTAGCCGCTGCGGTATTAATATTTGTCGCGGCGGCGGCGATGGTTGACATGACATACGAGTGTCCGACAGGCTTTGTTGTTTCAGTGGCAATAGTTAGTAGTACAGGTGACCAAACTCAATCGCTGTCGTACTGTTCTGCTGTCATGATCTATGCGTTTGACAGCAGTAGCTAACGAATGCTTGACAAAATTTACACATAGTACTGACCTTTGAACACCTTGATAAGCATGCCGATTGTTATGATTTCGTGACAAAATAAATTTACAACTGTGTTTCTAAACAACCAAAACAAACCACAAATGTAACTAGTAAATTGTCACAGGCAGATAAATGAAATCTAAATGGCGTCGTAAATTACTCACACGCAACGCACGCACGCACGCACGCACGGGCACACATTGTACTATACACATAAAACAACAGACTCGACAAGACAGACAAGACTACTTGGCTGGGTAGGAGGGCTTGATAACGACGGCGTGTCGACAGTGACATATGTTATGTCCTGTTCCCATCCATAATAATATTTGCGCATGAAAATCTCTAGACCGTTTTCCAAATTTATATATATATAGTTAGAATGGATATATATATACCTGAAATCGGAATATCGTTTTGGTATATTCAAATATATGACAGCCGTCTGAGATATTCAAGTGTATGACGCAACAGAGCCTCGAAACAGAGCCTCTGCTGTAAACCAGATTTCTAAACAGATTTCCATAAATTCGCGCGACACTTCTATAAAAATCGCAAATTTCCACCCACCGTTTGTTGTAGGATATATCACGTTTGTAATGTTCTGTATTCAATGACAGACAAGGCGACACGTCTCACATAATTCATTTCTCCATTACATATGTAACTGACTACCTACTACCCTCATACCACTGCTCTGTTCACTGTCTTGACACTGTAGGTGTTTGCTGTGGTAGCATATGATTACATATGTTCCCACTTGGGATCAGTCACTACTTTTGACACAACACGTATGACACGCATGTTTCGGGAACATATGTAGTATGTTGTGTCTGCAGAGCAAACAAGCACACAGAAAACAATGTTTTGTTTTGTTTTCCTCGAGTAGATACAACTGCAGTATGCGAGTACTACATATGTTCCCACTTTGAGGCTCTGGGTTCTTCATCCACACTGCTTGTCGTGTGTTGACAAACTTACGCTTTGTCGCACATGACGGTATATCAAAGCACCTGCTACCTGTTTACTATCTTGTAGCAGACAACCAGTCTTGATTTTCCGCTTTCACCACCCTGCCGCCACACACGTGCATACAACTGCAACGACCGACAACCCAAACACAGAGCAACCGATTACGACGGTAGGTGTGTTGAATCGTCAGACCATGCCGCCCCTGCGCCCCAAAAAGCGTAGTCATGAAGAGGATTTTGTTAAGCAGGATGAAGAAAATGATCACTTATCGTCAAGTGATGATACGATAGAATGTCCGATTTGCATGGAGCGATATGAACAGCCCTTTGAGTTGCCGTGCGGACATGTATTTTGCTTTATCTGCATAAAGGGACAGTCTATGCATGATCTTCGCTGTGTCCTCTGTCGTGCGCCTTTCCGACGTCAATTATTATCTCGTGTTTATATGAGGCCAGGTGGCACAAAAGCTACTCGCAGTACTACTACGAAATTAGCGCATGTTGTAACATCGACAGCTTCAGTACAATCTTCATCAACCACATTAATTTTGTCAGCGGGATGTGACGGTACAGACACAGACCAAACAAAAGCAATCGCAACCCTTCCATCCGCTGTGAATGATGCTTCTATAACCATAGCAGATGGCAGAAAGGCAAGAACAAGGCAGCCACTACCTACTAACTACATAAGTTGTGGGAACTTATGTAGTCTACTACTGTCGACACCACTGATGCAGGAATTTTGCATGTTAATGGCGTGACAACAAAACGGAAAAAGACAGGAGCAGCAGCAGCTGCTGCAGCAACAGCAGTGGCAGCAGCAACATTAGTAACAGCAACGCATCTTCCATCACCCAAACCAGCTGACACAGCTGCAGGCTTTAGCAGCAGTAGTAGCAATAGTACTTGTGACGCTACTGCTACTGCTACTGCTACTGCTACTGCTACTGCTACTGCTACTGCTACTGCCACTGCTGCTGGCGATGCAGGAGCGTTGGGACACGTAGTAAGCAAGACTAAAGGGTCGATGGATGGAACAAGACACACAGTAGATGCAACTACAGCTGCTACTTCTACAGCGTCCACTACGCCTTCTGCGTCATCTCCTGCGTCTGCGCAATGGTACTACGAGGGTCGCGGCCCAGCATGGTGGGCGTATAGCGCCCGAACAAGCACAGAAATTGAGCATGCATTCACTGCCTTTGAGCGCGCACAAATAACAAAATTTAATACTAGTGCTAGTACAGTTACTGCCACAACTGCCACTGCTGTCGCTGGTAGATTTAAATCATTGCATTATGTGGACCTCAGCATTGCCGGCCATATGTATCGCATTGATTTTGAGCAAATGCTCCAAGGGAGAGTATCATCTCAAAGAGGGCTATGGGGACGAAAACGAAAGATTGTACGTCACAGGCCTGGCGTGGATGCTCCTTTGCTTTGTAGGGGTGTTGCCGGTGTACACTATGCGGCGCCACAAATTGTGTAGTAATGTGAAAAAGTGTCGACGGGAAAGATTGATACTATTTTTTTAATATTATATATATATAATATACTCGTACTTTGTGCATACACTTACTGTTACGTTATACAAGTCCAAAATAAAGCACAGGTGATCAACTTTTTTTGAGTTCAATGCCTTGGGGTGACAGCTTTTTTTTTGGTTATCATCTCATCATGTATGAATGCATATGTAACTTACAAGCCTCAACGACTGACAGACAGATTTTCCCCATGTAACAAGCTGTCCTGTCAACAGTCCAAGGCTCCAAGTCAAAAAAAAAAAAAGAAACGACTGTCACAACTAACTAATAGTCATGCCAACTCGGCTTTCCAAGGCTTACCACTGCCTGGTATGCGTGTGAGCACAAAGGGCGCCCAGCCATCGGGATCATCTGCCACCTTGTGTTTGTAGTCGATGACTTCCAGGCGGTCGGGAACAAACTCTAGAGCCACAAATTGTCCTCCATGTGGGCCGCCTTGGTAAAAAGGCATGAAATCTGGTCGCCATGCACGCTCACGCGCAACAGCAGCAATGCCATCTTTGCCATCGTGTACATGTATGCGACCCATAATACAGGCAAAGCCTTTATCTGGTGGGCTGTTGTACATAAGTGCTGCCTTGGGCTCTCGTGCCAACTCATCAAGCTTGCGCGTGCCCCGCGCCGTACCAATCCATATCCGAGCATCATTTGCCTCAGCACTGCTCACAGTGCCCGCGCTGCTACCACCAGGCACATTGACAGTGCGCGCACGCGGCGAACCGTCCACGCCTACCGTAATCAAGGCAGGAAAACTATTGCGTTTCATTGCCGCATCAACGGCCTGCAATGCGCGCTGTGCAGACAATGCAGTTGTCATCGTGTCGGATTTAATGCTAGATTTATTGCTTCCGCTGCCCGCTGTGCCCGCTGTTGTGAAAAGTGAGAGTGCCCATGCCGATGCTGCTGCTGCTGTTGCCGCTGCTGCTGTTGCCGCTGCAGGTGGAATGCGTGGTGTCATGGTTGTTGACAGTGTGGCTGCAGCAGAGTGACAGTACTACATAAGTTGGGAACTTATGTAGTGACAGTACTTTTGTAGAATGTAAGTTTCTTTGTACTATCAAGTTTCGAGTATGAAAATAATGGCCAGCCCAAAATTGTAACAAATGGTGGTACAGTAAATACCATACACAGTAGGTAAGTAACACTGTTTTTCACACACAGTCAACACTCAACACCACCACACACCACACTTTTGTCGACTCAGTCTGGTCTTGTTGTCTACACCCTGTGAGATGAGTCTTGTTGTCTGTGGCCCACCTAGTTACACAACCTGTCTACCTTCTTCTTACCCTACTACTGTGTTAATAACAGAGTCAGTAGAGTACTACACAGGTAGGTACAAAAAGTTGTACACTACATATTGTTTCCCACTTTGGATAGACCAGAAATGGGCGGTATTTTTTTTTTAAAAAATATAGAAAAATATAATCAGATATATCGAACTCGATTCTACAATCCTTATTTTTGACTCGCTCGCCTTTTCTCTGCTGTCTTCTCTTCTTCATTTAACTCAGTAGTCATCACTCACTAAATTTTCTAAACACACACACAGGAGACAGAATAGCTGACAAACTCTAAGAGAAGTATGGACTCATTGACAGAAGACGCTCTTGCAAAGGTTTTGAGCATGGTCGCACGTCTAGATTGTAAGACTGCAACGGAGACCGTGCCTCTTGTGTGTCGGCGTTGGGCACGAGTTCAAAAAGCAATGTGTGGTGATGTTGACTTAGACATGCGTAGGATCGGTTGTTCTATTGAAAATGCTTTACAACGGTTTAAAAGTGTAAAGGGTTTAATAGCACGCCACAGAAGTACTACAGATGCTGTTCTTTCGTCCATTGCCAGGAATTGTAAGTCGCTTACTAAACTTGACCTTAGTGATTGCCATCAAGTGACGGATACTGGTGACATAACCATTGCGGAGAATTGTAAGTCGCTTACTCAGCTTGACCTCAGTGATTGCGAACCAGTGACGGATGCTGGTGTCATTGCGATTGCGGAGAATTGTAAGTCGCTTACTCATCTGATCCTTGACATGTGCTATGAAGTGACGGATGCCTGTATTACTATTGCTGGTGAGCATTTACCAAACTGTGAGATAACAGGGTGAATACGATCCTACAGAGCAGTACACCACATAACTTGTATGTATGAATCAGATATAATTTATGAACAAAAACATATTTTTTTTGCTATAAATACAGACAACATTTAAATCTTTTGTAGTTTTTGGTTTTTTTATTTTACCTTTTGAAAACTGGAATCAATAAAGGCAAGTTATATTTGTGCGTGGGCATAGCATACAGCATACATATTATATGCACATATTATATGCAGTGTGAGAAAAAAATATCTTTTAGACAGACGCACGCTATGTTCAAAACTTGGAAGACCGATACATTTTTGCTTCTACAGAAGCTTAACCTTGTTGGTGTCATTTTCATATAATTTAAATTGATTGTTACTGAATACTAATCATAAAATCGTGACAGTCGGACGACAAATAAGGTGACGACTGTTACGACACAACACCATAATCTGAAAATGGCTAGTAACACTACTGTTGACACTACCACTCCTACAACTAGCCGATCAGCAGCTAGTACTAAACGCAGAAGGTCTGCACGACTGATTGCCCTGGCGGCGACAACAAAAGAGCAAGGCAAACAATGTCAACAACAACAACAACAACAACAAATCGAGCATGATGTTGTAAATAAACAACAGCTGCAGCTGCTGCAGCAACAGGCTGAGCAGCAGACACAGCAGCGACAGCTTACGACACTACCACCACCACCACCACCGGTGGTAGCAACACTGAGACAGAGTGGTAGTGTACAACGACAACAACAACATTATAAATCACCTTCCTCCTCCTATTGTTGTACTGTGGCAGTGCCCGGCTTTGAGAGGTCGTGGCTACTGCCTATCTTTCAGTTGTCAGCTGCTGCCATTGCATTGGCCTGTGCTGCTACTGTAGCCACAAGTGGCTTGGATATTTTTGTTGTTGCTCTATGGCACACGTTACTGTGGGTCATGTCGCTGGGGGTGCTTGCTGCTGATGCAAACAACTGTAACAACAACAGCAACAGTAGTAGTAGTAGTTGTAGCGCCAGAAGTGGTACTAGTAGTAGTCGTCACTGGCGCGGTAATGGTGTCATTAGTGTCTCTACTGCTACTCCTGCCACTACCACGACCACTACTACTACCACTACCACTGCTACTACCACTGCTGCTGCTGCTGCTGCTGCTACTACTACTACCGACAAAACGCCGCAATACAACAGTACAACCGGTGTAACTAGTACTCCACTATCACCACCACCATCACCATCAACAACAACACTCTGTCACAACTGCTGCCCATCATCCTCACCAAGTAGTCCACAAGACTCACGACAAGAACAAAAACAAAATCGCAGCATTTTTTTTACAACACGACTGACTGCAGCTGTACTGGCCGTGATTATCTTTATTCTTCCGACCACTACTCCTTTCAGCCGCCAGCATATGGTTAGTGCGGTGCATGCAGCGGCCAGTATTTTCACTGGGGCACGTGCACTCCAGCTCAGTATCCAACCGCAGAGGGCCTGGGGTCGCTGGCAAGTCTACGCCGCCTACTGCGGCTGGGGTTGGCACGATATGCGCACGGCTGTTCCCCTTGCCGGAAGCAAGCAGCGCAGCGCTCATATACGCGCGGCCGTAGCTCAATTATGCATGGCCTTGGCAGGTGTTGCGATCACGCGCGTTGTTCTTGAGCTACTCTACGGTCAAGTGTCGCAGCGAGGCATGGATTTCGCCAGCTATGCAGGCAGTGTCAAGGAAGCCCTGGTTGTAGTAGTAGCCCGCTCGCACAGTAACTCGTCAGACTTTTCGGCTACTACCATGCTGGCGCTGCTGCCGCCCACGGTGCTTCTTGGTCTAAACACACTTTTTATTTGGTCCTTACACTACGTAATGGGCGTGTTACATGTATTGGCTGGATTTTACCTGGTAGATGGGTTGGTGCTTGCCGTGTATGCGCACGTAGGCGCCTCCATCGATAGCCTCTTTGGTGACTGGCGGCGGGAGACCGACTCTGTGGCGCGCATTTGGTCCGTATTCTGGAACCGCCCCACAGCCCGTCTCTTGCGTGACGGCATCTACACACCCCTGCGCCGTGTCACGGGTAGTCGCAGCTTGGCCTCAAGTGCTGTCTTTATTGTCAGCGGTGCCGGGCACACGTTTCCCTTGCGCTGCGCCGGTGTTCCGCTCCTCAGTCAAGTCATGATGATGTCATTTTTCGTGGCACAAATTCCCTTGCTATGGATTGAGCGCCGCCTCGGTCTCTCTGGCAAGGTCTGGAGCCACGGTGCCATCGTGTTGCTTTCCCCTCTCTTCGTGCATCCTCTCTTGCAGGCAATGAAACTGGTGTAAGTAAAAGAGGGGCATATTGGTTTGTTGTTGTTGTTGTTGTTTACTTTTTATTATTAAAAAGAGAAAAAAAACACCGTGCCGAAATGTAACAACTGTCTACAGAGCGCAGTACTACTGGCTAGTAGTAGTGTAGTAGTAGTAGTAGTAGTAGTAGTAGTGTAGTAGTAGTAGTAGTAGTAGTTGTCCGAGCGTCCAAAAATATATTTTTGGACGCTCGGACAGACGGCGTGCGTGTGAGGCACAATATATTTTAGGACGCACGGGCAGTAGTAGTGATGAGCGACACAGCCAGCGACACAGAAAGAGTTTTGTTGTATTGCATTTTGACAGAATTACGGTATAATGCAGTCAGTGTTTTTAAATTTTCCTTTGGTTTCCATCAGCATTAATCTGAAAACAAAACTACCTACCCACAGACCCCACTTGTAAACCAGAAGAAGAAAAAAAACAGTAAAAATACAGCATAAAAATCATAACTATTTTCCCTTATCTACTGCGTGCAGGGACACTGGTCGGTCAAGGTGGTGACAAACTCTGCAAAGAGGGAGTTGGCCCAGGAAAACCACTTTCTGGTGAATTTTGCCGGCCGGTCGGGTTGAAAAGATTCGTGCATCTTTCCGGTGCCGGCAGTAGTGCTGGTAAGCACATCTAGAACACGTAGTTTTTCTTCCACGTCCTCGCTCGTCAATCCCTGCATTATCAAGCTCATGTGCCAAATATTTGGACCCATTGATTGCTGTGTGTGCGGGCTGCCAATGCCGGCAACGTGCCCGTTTCGGGACGCGGCGTAGGTGGGGTTATCGCGCGACAGCAGAAAGCGACGCGTGTTGGCGTAGACTTTGGCGTCGTACTTGTAGCCCAGATATGGGATACTCAGCAGGCTGGGCACGTTGGCGTCGTCCATTAGGTTGTGGCCGCCGAGCCCATCAACCTCATACGCGTATATACGACCGTACGTTGGATGGTCTACAACGGCATGCTTACGGATGCCGGCTTCAATTTCGGCGCCAAGCTGGGCGGCAGCCTCGGCCAAAATGTCGTCCTTCCACAGCGTTCGTGCCATTTCGTCCAGATAGGACAGTGCCACGACCGCAAACATGTTGGAGGGGACAAGGTAACCATAGCGTTGGTAGTCGTCGGAGGGACGAAAGGCCGACCAGCTCATGCCAGTGTAACCCGTAGGCGAGCCTTTGCCGTTGCGCGGCAGGCCTTTGCTGCCTGTCCAGGGCTTGCCACTATCCGCTGGCACGTGAGCTCGACGATAGGGCTGATAGCCCGGAGCAGCCTGGTCTTCTTCGTGGCGCTGTTCGGCGCGCCACATGTCCACAAGAAGACGCGCAGCACGACGTACACGAGGATCAGCCAGGGTCTTGGTGGCACGTGCCGAACCGGCCTTCCAAAATGCATAGCAAAGACGCAAAAAGTAGCACCCGCTGTCGAGTTCGTAGTCCCATGTTGATATGTAGCCGTGTCGCCCCTGGGCCTTTTGCTTGGCCGAGAATTTGTAAGATGTGTCAATACGGTATGCGTTGGCATAAGGGTCATATAAAATATAAAAGGCTTGCCGCTCAATCAGGCCGCCCACCACGTCGGCCAAGCTGGCGTTGGAACGCGTCATGGGTACGTAGGGGTGCAGCTGCGCCGCCGAGTCACGGATCCACATGTCGTCAATGTCGCCTGTAATCACAAACGTACCGCCGTTACCTGCTTCAGGGTGCGATGGCGGTAACTGGCGTGTGCACGTGTTTAGGGCATTCCAAAACAAATCGCGGCACATTCGCACAGCTGCAGGGGGTACACGTGAAGACACTTGACTATCAGAGGCAAGGTCCAGGGGGAAATAATTCTGGGGCATGGGCTTACTCCAGGCCCGTTTGCACACGGGCATACCAGCAGCCACCCGCCGCACTAATGAGTTTTCCTTTTGTTGAGGCGGTGGCAGGGCTCTCTGTGGTGGCTGCTGCCGCTGCCGACGCTGTTGTTGTTCTACTGGCTGCTGCTGCTGCTGCTGCTGCTGCTGCTGCTGCTGCTGCTGCTGCTGCTGTAGCATATCCGGTACTACTACTGCGTCATTTCCCACCACCTCAACGTAACTGGCGGACACTCTACTACTAGACAAGCGCTGCATTTCCTGGAGCCTTTGTGTCAAATCGGCAACACGGAGAGCCTGTGCCTCAATGTGGCCCTCAAGCTGTAGCAACTGAGACTCACTAAGTGTCGTCGTGGAATGGCGGGTCAGAAGGAGGCGTTGCGCCAACAAAATTATACAAGTAAGTAATACTGCTATGCCCAAAACCTCAAGTTTGCGTGCCATCGTCCTGGTAGTCTGTTGTTATTCGAGTATGTGTAATATTGCGTGCTGAGCGCGCAAGAGTTACGTGTGTGCCTGTGTATGTGCGTGCTTGCTGCGCCTAGTCAGGTTAACTCTTGTAATTTTTACAACAGGGACAAACCGCCAGATCCCACTGTCACGATAACCCTAATTATACCTCAATGTGAATAATACTTCGTTGTCTATTCACGACAGTAATCTCACTACATATGAATCATCCCTAGCTTTAGCTTTTTGCTGTACGACAGTGCGGCAGATAATAATTTTCTGGACACTTGTCCTCTCGCCAAACTACATATGTCCTAATTTACTGTGAAAATGACTGTCGACCAGACCAGCTCTCACACGACTATAATATATCCTAAAACACAACGAATATATGTGAGTAGGACAGACAGAGCTCCTGCACTACTATTTATGTCGACATAGTTGTATACCGCAGTAGGCTAGTTAGTAGTATGGTTAAAAAGGCGCGTTCCAGATAATAAACCTATAGCAAACATGTGTAGACAAACAAGACTGTCACTATATTGTTGGGGTCTTTCTGTCGACGACAGCGCGCATGTAACAACACAAATTTTGTGACTACATATGTTCCCACAACATACATATGTAGTAAAGTGCACTGTGTTGTGTCGTGTTGTGAACACGTGTAGTCTTAGTTACTGCTGTGATAAAAAAAAAAAAAAAAAAATGGCTAGCTAGCTGTTGGGTCGCTACTACTCGCAGTGGATAGTTTTTTTTTTTTTGTTTCACGTAGCAGGATACCGGTAACCGTTTCATCACAAACAGATTGTACGTACGTACGTAATCCGTACTGGATTTTTGGGTTTACAAAACCAGAACAACAACAGACGGGAGCCAGAAAAAGATTTCAGAATACAGACAGTAAAATCTCTGACCTCACCTCACTTACTGAACATGAAACATGGTGTGTATTTTAATTAATCGCATACACTCATTCTCACTGCCTACATACTCTACGACTTTGGTATGTCATGGAAGATTTTAGTCTCCATTATTCCGCAGAAAATTCTGCACTGATACACACCCCTGGCAGTCCCTTCCTGTCTCAACACTAGTAGATTCGTATATACTGTACTTAATTAACCTTGGTTTAAATTCCTATTGAGAAGGGTCAAGATGACAAGCTGTCAATCACCAAATAAAAATGACGATTTGGGTTAAAAAA
>JACLAD010010408.1_pt1 | contig 11116 bp, 8 predicted proteins | sample 8027901 | NCBI WGS metagenome assembly JACLAD01 (sample SAMN15725071, study PRJNA655200) | protist metagenome | isolation source: fluorescence activated cell sorting (FACS) single amplified genomes of... | place: Spain: Blaines Bay Microbial Observatory, Mediterranean Sea | collected 2016-07-05
ACACACCTAAAGCTGCAAACATAAAGAACCTACAATAGATGTCTAGATACTGAGACTCTGAAACAATCGATGCATGAATCTTGACCTGCGTCGAGTAAGCCTCCTCTAACACTCTAGGAAATAGATTTCAACTTTTTTTGAGGTTGGATTGATCTTGATACAAATATGGATTTCCAATTTTTTTCATCGAGGGTTCATGTGACACTTTGACATGCAGTAACATGTAATAAGTAGCTAGGTGCTGTTTACAGTAGAGAATTAGTGATTCTTGGATCTATAAAATCTAGCTACACATGTCAATCTGATACACTTTCAAAGAGGTAAGACACAGCGTATTTGTCAGCGCGCTAAATTTGAATATAATGATGCAACAATGTCAAATTTCGACCCAGAATTGCGCCTAGTTCATACCTATTTGGTATGAACATCGGAATACTTTGAATAAAATCATAATATTTACGCTTTGTTACATCATTGGGAACATTTCATAGGACGATCTCAATTTGGTGAACTTACTTTGTAGCTGGTGGCTTGGTGGACTTAGCTGGCGGCTTGGCACGATTCAAAGTATTTGGAGCTGCAGATCCACGAGCTGCATTTGGAGGACCGCTAGTAGTTCCTCCTCCATTTGTTGGAACACTGTAAAATTTTGGTTTAACATTGCGATGGAAGAGCCAGTAAACAAGAATGGCAGCAACTAAGAGACCAAGAATACCCACGATAGTGGACAGGGCAATGACTTCGCCACTGGTGCTATCATTGAGTCTGATTTGCTCAGACGCAGATGTAGAGACGTCAAAATATCCATCGTTATCACCTTCTTCAGTTACAAAGCCAGTAGGAGTAGCAATATTAAGCTTCACAAAATTTCCACATCCGTAAGATTCTCTAGTCAAATTTTGCATCGCTACATCGGCGTCATAGATTGCTTCAATCGACTCGACGCAAGTTGAAAATGTAGGATCGAGTTGTGAAAACTTTTTGGCATTTGTGCATGTTCCATCAGAAGACTTGTATGTCATAAATTGAACATTGAAGTTGTTTTCATTGATTTTACCCAGCAAATTGGTATATTGAACGAAGAAATCTTTTTTTCGATCCATCAATATCATTCCAGATTCATCTCTGAGGCAAGTATTGAGGGGAAGGAATGCGTAGCCAGTAATATCGTCAGTGGGATCACATGAATCATAATAAGACTCGACATATCCAAATGCGCTCGGAATGGGAGGGATAGAATCAAGTGCTACCACTTTGTACTTGTTCTCATCGCAAAGGGTTGAAAAAGTCATGGACTTCAATCCCAGATCTTCGGCGGTGTCTATTTCTGGGTCGAAATCTATGAGAGCCTGAGAACTCTTATCCTGCTTCTTCAAACACTTTTTCATGGAACTGTATGATTTGTAACCGAGAAAAATGGTGTCTTTTTCTTCTGTAAGTAATTGAAATATTTGATAGTTGTCTACATTAGAAATACAACGATTCAATGGAATTACTGATTGTAAACCATTCTCAATCGTTACATTATTGTCATTGCAAGATGAAATTTGAATCCATTGATTAATCTTTGGAAATGCATTAAATGATGGCTTAGCAGTTGGTAGAGCAGTAGGATTCTTATTCTTGGCGAGAATATCAGCATCGCTGATGTTGTAGTCAAGCGTAACAGATGTAATGTTATCGATATTATTATCATCTTCTACAAGGTTATCATCACTAAATCGTGGAAAAGAATTCTGATCATCAAATTTATTCACAGTGCGAAGATTTTCTCCAGTAGCACCAAAAGTTGTGTTCTAGTGAATTCGATTTACATAGTATTAGTTATTATTGCTTTGATAAATGACTTAAAATAAATTAACTTTCATTTCAAAGAATGTGAAAAAAGAAAAAAGTAATATATTTGTGATGAATAAACTATATCATTTCATTTTAATTTATTTCATTTAATTCAGGTCAATTTAATTTCTATTCATAATTACCTCCTCCATTTCTGCTGGAACAATATTAGCAGTTCTGATCATTTGATTTGGCATGATTGTGTGAATGAATAATCTATTCTCTCCTCTAAATAATTCTGTTATGTGTAAAAACGTTGAGAAACGATAAACTGGTCGATCGAAATTGATAGCTTTTGTAAAATATCTAGTATTCTAGTTGAAAACAGATGAATTTATGAACGAAGCGTCTCAAGTAAGTACGTTCGTGTCGAAATTTGTCTCACTTCACAATTCATTTATTTTATCGCATGAATGGTGCTGCGGGGCACAAAAAGCTTTTTAGGGATTTCAGAAACCTTGAAATTCCAAATTCCAAATTTGACACAACAATCGCTAAAGAACTAATTTTTCTTTTTTTGGATGACAGAAATGTAGATGTTCAATGCCTAATTTTTTGTCTCTGACATTCGATCACTTATTAGAATATTAATCATACATACTGAAATACTACTAGCTAGAAGCTAGAAGCTCTACAACGCTACTATTACTACTATTACTGCAGCACTGCAGCACTCGTCTGTAGTCTAGGCCAGGGTTGGTCGACAATGTATTGTTGAGATATTGTAGATATTGTCCAAGAACACAATATATATTCCAATACGTCTCCTCTCATCGCAATATTTATTGCAATATGTCTCCCCTCATCGCAAAATATAGTAGGTATTGCTACTTCTGTCACTTCTACAAGTACAAGTACGTCCAGGCTCTTACAACCTACAATTTAAGTACAACTATATAGCTAGTGATCAAAACTGAGCTGAAGATCGTTATATGAGGAAGAACCCTATAGTCGCGATGAGGAAGGCCAATATGTATTTCAACCCGTTCTAGTTCTAGGTGGTTGAAATAGAAGTACATGTTGGCTTTCCTCGTCGCGACGGCTTTTTCTTCTTAACGATCTTAGAATGATTATGATTTCTTGTGGTAGCTGGCTGGCGCTTCGTATCGCTGTCTAACTGTACCATGAAATGTGCCTTTCATGTGAATTTTAAGAAAAAAAGCTCATTTAGTTCCGTACACACGCGTTCATGTACACTAACTAGAGATAGAGATGAATTATACCTACACTACTTCCTAGGAAGTATATAGCTAGAAGTAAAAGTAGATATTCGTATTATCATAAGTTATGATGAAGTTGTAGGACGCTTTTAACTAGCTAATAGCTAGCTAGCTCAGTTTTATTATTAACTTATCATACTAAGTTAGAAGATAGAAGAAGATTACTACTTAAGTACAAGCTACAAGTACATGTACAGAGCACTTCGTATTACCTACATCCACTTCTAGCGCTTTTGCCTACCTAGAGAAGCATCTAGTTCACCAAAGATCTACCATCTCTTCACCAAAGTCCCTACCATTCTAAAAATCTCGAACGCTCCAGATTTTCTGTACTCATCGTCACTGGTACTTCCGAATAGGGCTACATACAGACATCTCCATGCCGTCAACAACGCGAAAGTTGCGACTAAGGATACAATTATAAAAGGTGTTGGTGGTATCGCTCCTTTCAAAAAGCCACGCAAACTTAACGCCCCAGCCATAGATACACCCCAACCTGGCAATAAAGATACAGGCACCTGACCAATAGATGCGGTTGCTTTCCTGTTGAAAGCACCGAGAAATGGACTGATCACAAACCAGCTGAGCAAAAATGGCCCAGCAGTTCCCAAAATTTCTATGATATTTAAACCTGTCATTGATATAGATTGGACAGATTAAAGAGGCATGCTGTGAAATATATTGCAAACAAATATCAACATTCATCGACAAGACCTTCTTCATGATTGTTTCTTCCAATGGCTGCGAAAAGGAACAGCGCTAAAAAGTCACCAAGTGCTAGCCCCACACGAGAGGTCAAATCACTCCAATTGTTTTCACTCGCCACAACTGAATCAGCTGTACTCTGACCAGACCAATTCGTATCACCTACAGCTTTTTCCAGCATATCATCATCAGAACTGAGATCGAATCCAGCCTGTGTAGCAAATTCATCTGCTTCTTCTGTAAGTTTTTGTATCATCTCTAGTCTATCTTGTTCACTCTTTGACAGTTTGCTGACATCCAGTTTTAACTCATCGAGTTCATCCTTCCCACTGCTCATGAAGAGAGCGGGAATCGAAGCAACAGCATCGCGGCTGGTCGAAATCAAAAGTGATGCCTTATTGCACCGAAAAGCATGTCGATGACGTTGAAAGGCGACTACCGAGGAGGTCAGAACAAGTGCAAGAAGGAAACTTCTTGTCATCACTTTCTTTGTGTCGTAGGTAGGTATCTATCTGTAGGTACTGGTACCTACTCGACCGATTCTACCATAATCAGGAAATTCATCACACACAGCAGCAGCAGCAGCAGCAGCAGCAGAGCAGCACAGCATAAATAAAGCACCGCGCATCTCTGCTGCTGTGCTGCTAATTTTTGCAGCTCGCAGCACAGCAGCAGAGGTGAATTGAGTAGGTACCTACCTAACCCTCAGCAGAGCAGATAAAGAGATTTGCACACTCCATCCATCGACCATACTCAAGGTGCAACGCTGTCAGAGAACAGCCTCGTTCACAATCTTCTCATCATCCGTTCAATTGTGCCATCTGAGAGGAATGTTCGCATTAAGTCGTTCTGTCGTACCAAGGGGTGTACTCTCTCGAACGGGTGCATTCTTTTTTCGAGAGATGGGAACTAAGGCAGCAGCCAAATCATGTGTGAAGCCAGGTGCTACACTCTTAATAGATGGTTCCTTAGTGCGTGTTGATCGGATTACACAAGGAGGCAAGGCAAGGGCAGGTGTGTTTTTTCTATTCAATTTTCCAACATTATCCTAGACAATCAATTTATTTATATGTCATCACTGTCTCTTCTGAAGGTGGGTTCGTCAAAGCGAAAGTGAAGAAGATAGAAGGGGGAGGCACATTTGAGAAAACATTTGACTCTTCAGAAATGGTGGAAATGGCCGAAATTGAGAGAGAAAAAGTGCAATATACATGGGAAGATACTCATGAGTTAGTATTCATGGATATGACAACTTTCGAAGAAAAAAGGGTCCCAAAAGAAGATGTATCAGCGGCCAAATTCTTGGAAGAGGGTGTTGAAGTGAAATTACAAGTCTATAATGGTAAAGTTATTGGTAAGGAATTGATTACAACATTCGTGATAATTGTATATGTTTTATTTTGAGAATTTTTGTGACAAAATTTGCATCCGCCAAGAGGTCTGACAGGTCAATAATTCTTTCGGCACCTCCAACCGAATGCTATAGCAAATATAGGGGTAGTACCCTGATGCCTTTATGTGTTGTCTAGCTTTTTCAGTGCTAGGCTCATTCGCGGGCATCGAATATCACATCTATTGCCCACCTTTCATTTCATTATTCCCTTACACCTTATTCATATTCCTTCTTTCGTATACATGCTCATTTTGTGCAGGGGTAGTGTTGCCGAAAACGGTAGAAATAAAAGTCGAAGAAATGGTAGAAATAGCAAATGGTCATGGTTTAGCAAAGCTATCTAGTGGAGCAACAATGAAGGTGCCCGAGTTCATCAAGGCAGGAGATATAATAAAGGTGAACACTCAAGACGAAATATACGTCGAACGAGCGGGTGGGAATTCTTTTTAGATCTTAGTTTTAGCTTTTGCACAGAAGACAGATAGAGGCTGCTGTTGCTATGTTAAAAGAACGTGATGTAATGTGTAATGTCTCTACTACTACTACTATACCTACTCTATCTTCTTAACTGTATGAAACCTATCCTCCTATCCTCTACCCAATCATCTCTACCATCTACATCTACAGTGCCAGTACCATACCAATACCAATACCAATACCAATACCAATACCAATACCAATGATAGTAGACTAGTCTACCATCTACCATCCCTCGCCATGTCAAATACTTGTCTCAAATACGATATCATGGAGCGATAGCTAATAGTATATAGTATACAATATAATACTAAAGTATATAATAATAATATGTATAATAAATTATTTAAACTTTAAACTACTACTACCACTACTAATACTAATGCTACTACTACTGCCCAGTATCCAGCCGCTTCGCGCACTTGCTAACCGCTAACTAACGTTTTGTTGTGCGTTTGTTTGGTTGTTTCCTCAGTCTCAGTCTCAGTCTCAGAAAGTTTCAGTAACTTAAATACCTATCTCATCAACTCTCGGTATCTAAATCTGTGAATACAAGTTCTTTCATGTCTATGATATGCCGTATTAACGAATGCCTCTGTGCTTCTGTTAGTTGATGAATTACGGTCATTCGATAAACTAATTCTTTAGTCCTGGCCTTGGTACAACCAAGCTCAAGCATTGAGTGAATAATAGCCATGACCTGACTGAAGATGACAGCATGTACTCGTTGTACGGCTAAATCTCTTTCTGTTACATCCACATCATGCCATGGGATATCGCAATTTGGTATGGTCTGAAGTTGCTCCAGTACTAGCTGCCATAGAGCTCCTTCCCAAAATCTACTCTCTTTCCACAAGGGATGACCGATGAGAATTTCCCGAAGATATCTCCTTTGTGCTGCTCTACCTTCCTCCTCATCATCATCATTGGCTGTGCCACATTTCTTTTCTGCAGTATCTTTCTTCTCCCTACTCTCACCTAGCATGTAAAAGGTTTGGCTCAGCATCATTATGACTTTAGCAGAATGTACGTCATGATAAGATTGACAATGAGATAAAATCTTCCATATGACTGCACCAAGATGATAGTAGCCATCCCCGACATCTACTTGTTTACTTCTAAATTTATTTAATGCTATCACAAATGCATCCCTACCAACTTTTGATTCTGCTCTATTCGTTATCTGTACAACACTCAACTCAAGGTCATTCCCCTCACCCATATCACACTTCTTTTTGCAAAAAGCATAGACATTATGCGGTTTTTTCGATCCACCTCGAAGAACACATTGATCCTTTGATGCATAAAAAATGCTAGATAACCAACCACTTATTAACTCCTCATCTTTCATTTTTGCGTAAACTGTTGGATCTGTTGATTCAGCATCATCTTTACCCTGCTGAAGCACAGTTGACGATGACGGACTTAATGATATGTTAGATAGTGATGATGAATTTTCATTCAGTAGTCCTTTCTCACAATCACTCATAATACTAAGTGCTTGTGAACTTAATGAAATACCTTCATCCAATGATTTATATGTGTCAATGAAATCTTGTTCATCAGCTTCGGTATCTATACTGTTTACAGCATGATGAAGCTTCTCTAATACGGTTGTTTTAGCACTTTGTGCCTCTTGTTCTCTCCTAATCAATGCTTTCAATGCTATTCCAACCATATGTTTACACTCCCGATCTAAAGACTGCAAAGCTTTACGACTAGCCAAGTATATCTGATCACGATTTGCAATGATACGCAGCAATGACCTTACATCACTACGTACAGTATCTTTAGCATCAGTGATACTAGCACATACTTCCTGTAATCGATCAACGTCTTTTCCTTTCGATGTATCTGAAGGTGATGAAAGGTTGAGATTTGGATTTGCATGATTAACAATATTATTAATTCCACCAATCATTAATTGTTTCCATCCCATTTTACTGTCGTCCTTACCATCGGTATATATCAATTTATCTTTCTTGTATATGAGGCTGGTCAGTGTTTCCTTTGATTTCGATAATTTCTTCTCTGCAAAGGAAACCTCTCTCTCTGCAGCTAGTACTTCTCTTTGGTATTCTTGTACTTTTCTATGAGTATCAAGTCTACATTGCATTACAACCTGTTTAAGCTCAGATAAGGTCGCCTCCTGTCTTGCCTGTTGCATCTCTTGCTCAGTAAAAACAAACAGAGCATCAAATGCTTGACGCAGCGTTCCTTGTGTATATCTAAAGACATCAAAGGATGTCTTGATTTTTGACTGAGAAGACTATTTGAAGACAAATAATAAATAGTAATGGATCATGACTAACTGATAGAAAGACAAAAGCATCAGGAGTGTATCTGTATGTATGAATGTACATGGTATGGTAAAGTATTCATCAAGAACATTCCAAATCTTACCAAAAATACAGCAAAACTTTGAACTCTCTCTTGTATAATAGTCTCTAATGACTTGAGCATGGCGAGATTCTTGTTGCTCTCGTCATTGATGCGGTCACTGCTCAGCTGTTCAAATGAGGCCTTGAGGTTATTATTGCTATCAAATTCGGTAGGTGACTCGGTATCTCTATGAATGAGGTGGTGTAAGAAAATTGAATTTCATTTTGAATGGTTAAGACAAAAGAAGGGAGTAAAACGGGTAATGTAGATGGAAGTAACAAAAGTATCAAACATCGATATTACCTGCTCATACGGTCCGTATTTTCGTCATCGACAATCTGAAGAAACCTATCAAAATCGCCTTTTCTACCTGCGTTGTAGTTCAGGATTTTTGAGGCCCAATCAGAAGCAATTGCGGTCATCTGAGTCCCCACTGAGGACGGTGATGTTGCCAAAGAGGAGGAGGAAGAGGAGGATCCACCGCCGCCGCTACTATCTGCACCATTGCTTTTGGTGGGTTTCCTATTCTTTGTAGGAGGGGAAATCTCCATTTCCAAGTCGCAGTCACGAACTTATATGTGCCGAGCACTTCGTATCAACTTGCTTCGTTATGAATGCCTCAGGACGAGCAGCAGAAAGGAAACTTGTTTTGTTACTTCAGATAATTCGGCGATCATTAGCTACATGCAATGTGTTGCATGCCAAGCCTTGTTGGAAGTTAGTTGTGTATCACAACCCTTCTTCAAAATCCAAAAGAGCAAAAAATCCATTTTTTTCTCGTTGTCAATAAAAGTTCAGCTGTCTCAACAACAAAACCAAAGTAGGTACTTACTTAAGTAGTCTACTTATCTATCAAATAAAGCTGTTAGATTCCAGCGAAAAGTGAGTTGCAATCTTAGGCGAAAGAATTACTTAACAGCAGCAGCATCAGTGGTGGCTGCTGCATGTTTGAGGCATTAATCAACTGGTTCTTAGTAGTGTTAGCATCGTTGTATCCCTCTGAAAATGTCATCTAGAGTAAGTGATCGTCTATCTTTCACTTCTCACTGAGTTCCTACCAGATTTATAGTTCCTTCATTGTTTTTGTGTGTAAAGCATGTCGAAATCTCTTTATCTATCTTTCAACATTTTCACCCGTATATTCAATCAATACATAGATCGAATATTCGGAAAAGTACCAAGATGAAAAGTTCGAATACAGGTGAGTGGATCTATTGGAATGCATGCATCAGTTCCGGATGTGGCAAGAGAATACATTCCGCACACCCATTCCTCTGTATTTCACCTTACCCTATTTTTGCATGTACAGACATGTGATCCTCCCTAAGGACCAAGCCAAAACTTTACCAAGGGACAGAGTTTTGAAAGAGAATGAATGGAGAGGCATTGGCGTCCAACAGAGTAGAGGATGGGAACACTATGCCCGTCATAGACCTGAACCACACATCCTCCTTTTTAGAAGAGCACTTGGAACTGATCCTCTTACCGGTTATTACCACTTTCATTGATAGTTCTTGCTACTTCCATTGATATAATGTACAGTGGATACTTTTCACATTGTTATTTCCAATCGAATAATATTACTTTCAATTTCACTCAGGACAAGTTGACCCCGCCTTGGCTAAGGAGCAACAGGAAAACTACCAGCGTGAACTCTACAACAATATAAGGAAATAGGTTAACCTTATTCTACTGACGACTGCTATGAAAATTTTCCAAAAAGGATTGAGGTGCTTATAGATAGATGTGCTATCTGTAGTCTGAAAGTATATTGTACGTGTTGGGGATAGTCGATAGTCGATAGTCCAGAAGATAGATAATAAGCATATATGGGCTAGATGTAGTAGTAGTTGTACAATAGACTATTTCTACTTCTAGGTAATCGTAGATAGTAGGCTGTGTCTTTCCTTGAAATAATCCCAAATCTGCTTGTTATCATTGTCATTGAGCTCAGCTTCCTCTTTCCTCTTTTAATTCTTTTAATTTTTTTAATTCTCGCTCCCAACTCCAACTCCCAACTTCTACTTCTAGCTTCTAGTCTTCTAGCTTCTAGCTTCTAGCTTCTAGTTCTAGTTCTAGCAACTTATACACTACTACTACTACTACTACTACTTCTAAAAAATAATTCTATATGACTATATGTATCTACCAACTACCAACAGTAGTAGTAGTAGTAGTAGTAGTACGTAGTACTTCTAGGCTTCTAGGTACTTACTTCTAGGTACTTACTTCTATGTTAAGTAGGAGGTAGACTACTTCTACTTTTACTTCAGTCTTCAGTACTTCCAGAAGTAGAAGTACAGTTAAACCTAATCGAAAGTGTCTTCAGAGTAATCATCCTGAGGTCCAGATGACTTTAGATTTTTCCTATCATTATCCAAACCTTCTAATTCAGCACGAAATAAATCAGTGCTGGATTTACTGGATTTGCTTGACTTACTAGATTTGCTTGACTTGCTCGTGTTCAATCCAGATCTCTTCTTTTTTGCTGCCAATTTTGCAGCCTTCGCTGCTTCTTCTTTCTTCGCAGCCTCCGCAGCTAAGATGGCTTGGTCATGCCTTTCAATCAAAGATGGCATACTTTTTGCTGCTTCTATCACTCTCTTTTTGTTCTCTTGATACTTTCTCCGGAACTCTTCTTTAGCTTGTTCATTGTATTCTTTCAATTCTTGCTCTGTGCGTGCGCTTACATATCCAGGTTTGCTCTTCCTTTGATGATCAAACTCTTTCACGATATTATTCACTAGTACACCTGCTAATGCTGTCTTCTTCTCCCGTTTGGCGCGTAGTATGTCTTCTTTCTCTTTCTCTGCTTCCAAGTCTTGCATACTTTTGCGAACTAAGGCAGCTCTTTTCTCAACAATTTTGCATGGTCTCGACTCTGGTTGCTTAGAACTCAACAATCTTGCTTGGCGCTGCCTTGTCGCATCTTCTTGCTTCTTTTTATTCTCTATTTCAGCCACTTGCTTTCTTGCCAAACGATCTTTTTTCTTTTGTTCATATTGAGCAGTTCTTTTCTCCATAGAAAGAACAACGGGATCTGGCATCGATAAAGCCAAAGATCTCATACGAGTCTTTGCTTTTGCTTCGCTTATGGCTG
>JACLAD010001459.1_pt1 | contig 11113 bp, 18 predicted proteins | sample 8027901 | NCBI WGS metagenome assembly JACLAD01 (sample SAMN15725071, study PRJNA655200) | protist metagenome | isolation source: fluorescence activated cell sorting (FACS) single amplified genomes of... | place: Spain: Blaines Bay Microbial Observatory, Mediterranean Sea | collected 2016-07-05
GGAAATCCTTCTTCAGGATTAAGCTGCTTCAATCATTATGTAAAGCCGTGTCTGCGATATATCATGGGGGCAGATGAGGTTTGGCAACCCAATAAGATCCTTCCATTATTAAATGAATATAAAAAGAAACCCGGATTCACCTTTTTTGTAAAAGCCAAAACCACCGGAGACCGGATAGAAATACTTGGTGCGCAGCAGTCATTTAACCTGCAGGCTTTTAGTACAGCCAACTGCTTTGTAGAGCTGGAAGAGGAATCTGAAGTAGTAAAAGCAGGGACCATGGTGAAGGTTTGGGTTTTGTAGGGCCTGGTCAAGTTTATTGAGAAATAAAAATTAATATTACATTTAGTGGTATGTTGTGCAGCATTGCATAGAAAATTGAGAAACGAAGAAAATGAATCTGATTCGATACTATAAAGAACTTTATGAAAGTTCAATAGAAAAAATCGGTAGAGGAGATTATCAAACGGATTCACTAATAGACTCTCCAGCTGATAAAAGATTGGGGTTAACATTACTAATCAGACCCCCTCAAAAAGTTAAAAATAAAATTAAATTATTCTTAGAAGAATTAAAGCAAATAGATTCATACCAATATTATTATCCTATTTCGGACATTCATATTACAGCAATGTCAATTATTTCGTGCTATGAAGGTTTTCGGTTAGAACAAATTGTAGTTTCTGACTATTCTGATTTGGTAAAACAGAGTCTAAAAGGAATTGATAAATTCAAAATAAAATTCCAGGGAATTACGGCTTCTGATTCAGGAATAATGATTCAAGGTTTTCCAGAAAATGAGATATTGAACAATGTGAGAAACAACTTAAGAACAAATTTTAAAGATTCAAATCTGGAGCAATCCATTGACAAAAGGTATACGATCCAAACTGCACATGCTACAACAGTTAGATTTAGAAAGGAACTTCAGAATAAAAAAGCATTTTTAGCAGAAATCGAGAAATTTAAAAATAGTTATTTTGGAAGTTTTGAGGTAAAGGAATTGGAATTGGTTTTCAATGATTGGTATCAAAGAGAAAAAAAATCAATATTGTTAGGGAAATTTAAACTTTAGCAACGCAGCACAACACTATAATAACAATGCTAAAACCTGTCTCAATTTGATATTGCGTGTTCGCTTGTTCAGCGGATTGCCCTGCGGACAATCAATCTCGCCAGCTCTGTTTTTAGACAGTCTGACGTCGTGCACAAGCCTGAAAAAAAATGGAATTATTTCAGATTTTAGTAGGAAGATATATCATTGAGTTAACCGGAGCAGCTTTGCGGACCGGGTTCAATTGGATGGGTTCCCAATTCAGCAAATCAACACCGAAAAAGTTTTCGGATTACAAGAACAATAAGAAGGATGGAACATATGAGAAGATGGAAACAGAAACTGCCAATCGGGTCGTAGGAGGATGCTTTTTTGCAGGAATCATTGGCTTAATAATGATTTTTACGGCATAATGGTATGGTTCGGTTCCTTTATTGATTTAGGGGGTTGGATTTGGTGGTTTTTCGTAAAGCGGAGAAAAACGGATGTAGATTTTGAACAATCGTCCAACGAAAAACCAAGGAATCTGGCTGTTGCCATTCTTTTGACAATACAATGGCTTTTAGTGCTATAAAGCTGGATATATAAGAAAATAGTTGCCAACACTAAAAAATACTTAAACCAGCCGCAAATCAAATCTCCGTGCTTGCTTACAACGCCTGATTTTCTTACGGATTCCCGATGCGTCCGGAAAATTCTCCAGTTCCCACAGTTTTTAAACGGAACGCAATACAGCAGTTAAAAAACGGTAATAAATAATATTTGCAATACAATTTTAGTAAATTTGAATCTGGATGTAAATTTTCAAAACAAAAAAATTGAGCTAATTCAATGGCTGTCGACATTGAATGACATTTCAGTTATTGAAAAAATAATGAAGTTGCGTGAACGTGAGAAAACTGATTGGTGGAATGAAATTTCCGAAGCTGAAAAAAAATCCATTGAAAAAGGAATTGTGGATGTGAAATCCGGAAAAGTGAAATCTCATGCCGACATAAGAAAATCTTATGAAAAGTGGTTATAAAGTTCTTAGGACTGACCACGCTCTTTCCGAATTAGAAAATACGACTCAGTATTTACAAAATAAATGGACTGAAAGGGAATTATTTATTTTTCGGGAGCTTGACCATACAATTGAGCGGATTTCCAAAAATCCAGATCTGTTTGCGGTTTCGAAAAGTAAGAAAAACATTAGAAGAGCAGTAATTGCCCGATATAATACTCTTTATTATCAAACAGAAAAAAATACTGTTTATATTCTTTCTTTGTTTTCAAACCGACAGAATCCAGACAAGCTAAAAATATAAAATACGGCTGCATAAACTGCTCATAAATAATAGCTGTTTCGTTCTTTAAATGTATTGCACAGGCCCCGGTCTAAATTAGTGAAGACGTATAGGTATTTTTTAAAAGTGCCAATAAAAAGTCACGCATTTTATCTTATGGAATTGCCTGAAAGTAGAACAGAAACATTAAGATCATAGTCCTTGCCATAAGATACAAACAAAGAAGCTTAAACCACTCGCAAATCAAATCTCCATGCTCGCTTGTTACACCCGATTGTTTTGCGGAAATACATATTAACTATGAAAGATATACAAGTAAAAAAGGTAACGTTAAACGAAGTAGAAGACTTACAGCAAATTGGTAGGCAAACCTTCTATGAAACCTTTTCATCGGATAATAGTGAAGAAAACATGCAGGAGTATCTGGAGAAAGGGTTTTCCCCTGAAAAACTGAGATCTGAATTGAACGATAAAAATTCGCAGTTCTATTTTGCTGTTCTTGAAGATAAAATCACCGGTTACCTGAAGATCAATTTTGGAGAAACCCAAACCGAAATTAAGGATGAGCATTCCCTCGAAATTGAAAGGATATATGTTTTAAAAGAATTTCACGGTAAAAAGGTGGGGCAAAAACTCTACGATAAAGCGATTGAAATAGCGAAGCAAAGGGATGTTGATTACGTTTGGCTGGGAGTCTGGGAGAAGAATTCGAGGGCAATCCGGTTTTATGAGAAAAATGGTTTTGAAGAATTTGACAAACACATTTTTAAATTAGGTGATGACGAGCAGACGGATATAATGATGAAACTTCAGCTAAGGTATTAACCTAATTCCCCTACTTTTATAGGAGACGTCCGGCATGTGAAATACAGCCCGAAATGAAACTAAGTTTAAATCAGTATATCAAAAAGAGAAACGGAGTTTCCATGGGGAGCCCAAGGTCATTGCGCAACAATCTGTATCGTTCGCTGGGAGCCAGAAACTTCTCCACCTTCTGGAATTACTGGAATCCCATTTTCGGGTACTACCTGGGGAAATTCATTTTTAAGCCACTGAAGAGAACTTTTCCGGTTTCGGTTTCGTTGGTGTTAACCTTCATTTTCTGCGGATTGATCCACGATGCTGTGACGACTCTTGTGCGAGGAAAAATATCTTTCTTTTTTACAACCTGGTTTTTATTAATGAGCCTTGCTGTGTTGCTCACCAGAATTCTGAAGCATAATTTTTCTACACAAAGCTGGATTGTAAGGGCATTAATTAATGTGGGGATTATTGGAATCTGTTTAATGTTTACAGTCTATATCGTGGAATAATAAAATTACCAGGTATTAAACAGAAACCTAATTTTCTTCAGCAACCGGGTCAGCTTCAGCATCTGCAAAGATAGATTCATTTTCAGAAAAGTCTAAGGTTTCGGCATCCGGCACGTATTTCAGGATTTGATCGATCCCTTTTTTTAGCATAAGTTCTGTTGAGAATTTTCTACTCGTAGCCAGTACAAGTCCGCCTTTTGAAAGCCTGAAAAAATACTTACCCCCTCCGGTCCTTTTTCGGGTAAAAGTGAAATTGCTGATATTTCCTCTTATGGCTGCAATCATTAATTCGCAATCAGATTTTTGCTTGCAGGGGATACTGGTAAAAATGGTTTTTCCTTTTCGGGAAGCCCAGGTAAATTTATAATTTCCATCAGATCTCTTACTAATCACAAATGCACTCATACTTTTTCATCAAAATTCTGAAGCTGCAAATCTAAAAAAAGTTGGATTTTAAACCTGTCCGCTTTCAGGCCTCTCTCAAAAAGTTATCAAGAAAAGGACATAAGAAAGTTTGCTCCCGAAAAGATGATAAAACTTACCTATTTTAGTAGCAGAGAAGAACCTGCTCGAGAAATATCGGATAGCAGAAACCTGCTTCGGAAGAGCTAATAAATGTTGCTCCGGTTAGATCTTTCAGGTAAGTACTAAATATAAATCGAAAATATTTTATCTCAAAAAATGCTATTTATGAATATAAAATCATCCTCTTTATTTTTGTGCAGTATGTTACTGCTATTCTTTTTCACCTCCTGCGAAGAGAAAAAACTAATTCCGGGAGAAGGTTTTGTAGAAGTGACAGGAGGAGAAGTATGGTACCGAATTTATGGGGAAGGTGAAAAAGCTCCCCTCCTCGTTTTACACGGTGGTCCGGGATCTTCCAGTTATGGTTTGGATCCGTTGAAGGAATTGGGTCAAGACCGGCCTGTGATTTTTTATGATCAGCTGGGCTCGGGAAGATCTACCCGTATTACAGATACTACCCTCATGACGATAGCGCGTTATGTTGAAGAGCTGGAACAGTTAAGAAAGACATTACATATTGAAGATTTTGTGCTCTACGGCCAGTCCTGGGGTCCGGCATTGGGATTGGAGTATTATTTAAATTATCCAGACCATGTGAAGGCGCTTATTTTTAGCAGCCCTTTGTTTAGCACCGAATTGTGGATGAACGACGCCGATACTCTTATCGCCACTTTACCGGATTCTGTCCAGACAGTGATCAGGGAAAATGAAAGGAATCAGACGTTTGACAGCGAAGCTTATAAGGATGCGGTAGATTTGTTCTACAGTAAATTTTTACGAAGAAAGGAACGTACCCAAGTCCAGAAAGATACCGCAGGGATGTATTTTGGTACCAATGTATATGAATATATGTGGGGACCGAGTGAATTCACAGCAACAGGAACGCTGCGCAATTACGATCGGGTTGACAGGCTCAGTGAAATAAAAATCCCAACACTGCTTTTAACAGGAGAATATGATGAAGCTCGGCCTTCGACGGTTAAATATTTTCAAAGCCTGATCCCAAATTCCGAATTTGTAGAAATTGAAGGTTCGGGACATGCTACGCTGAACGATAATCCCGAAGAGGTGCTTACCGCTATAGATCAATTTCTGGATAAAATAGCTGAATAGGCAGAGTAATATGAAGAGGAAGAAAGGTGATTTTCGGATAAGTGAATCATCCTGAAAAAAAATATTTTATAGTCAATTTCCACCGGGCTCCAGAAAATTTGCAGTAAAATTAAATTTTTACGCAACCAATCCAAATTTTTTAGGTCTTATAAATAAGCGGCTTTTGAAAATCAACTAAATTCCACCTGCACATTATGAAAAATACGACTCTTCGGTTTCTTTTTATTGTTCTCCCTGCTTTTATAATGATTGGTTGTTCCTCTGATGATAATGAAGAAAAAGGCTTTGGGTCCGGACCTTTAGCGCTGACAGTGGGAACAAGTGAAAACAATTGTGAAATTTTAAAAATAAAGTGCCCTGTAGGTGCAGTATGTGATGAGAATTTCACCTATCGCGCATATTCATTTGAAGATCGGGATTTACGGATCTATATCTCATTTGAACCAAATGTTGTAGATAATTATTCCCTGGAGTCCTTCCGGGAAAATTTCAACTATATGAATTTCTCCATACTTTTTCCTGAAAAAGCTACGTCAAATTCGGAGTTCTATTACAGCAATCGGAATCCCGTCCGGGAATTGGGAACAGTTTCCGAAGAAGGAGTGGAATTCAAGATGGATAGTTACGAAAACGGAGTTCTGAAAGGAGTGATTACCGGAACAATAAATGAAATCACAGAAGCTATAACATCAGATGACCCGGATTGTATGACAGGAGATATCATGGGCCAGTGTTTCAGGTCTCATGAAGTGAATATGCCATTTTCTGTGGAATACAGTTTTTGCCTCGAATAACAAGCACGGAAAATTCTTTGAAGAATTGAGGTAATAGTTCATCTTAAGGCAAAAATTATTAATTTAGAAGCTTAATCCATCAGATGAGCTTCAGCAGAAAAGAGGAGGCCAATCTGAGATACCAGACGAATGATCCATGCCTGCAGACGCTCTCTTATATTTACTGATCCTTTTGCCTGTAGCCGCATTTTTTTATGCATCGGTGGGGCATGGAGGTGCAAGTAGTTATTTGATGATCCTGGCGCTTGCCGGTTTTGCACCGGAGGAAATACGGCCTACGGCATTGTTAATGAATATCATCGTTTCTTTTATAGCTTTCACGAACCACCGGAAAACCTGTGAATTTCCAATAAAACTTTTCACGCAGCTAATTACTTTCTCCATGCCGGCCGCATTTATTGGGGGATTGGTGGTGGTGAACACCGCCATATATATGAACATTCTTGGGGTGTTGTTACTGTTTCCAATTTTTCAGTTTTTAGGGCTTTTCCCGAAGAACTACTTTAAAGGAGTGGAATTACAGTGGTGGATGCCGCCGGTAATAGGCATCCTTATCGGGTTCTTTTCAGGATTAATTGGCATAGGTGGAGGGATCATCCTTTCCCCGCTGTTGTTAATGCTGGGTTGGACAAACATCCGGCAAACGGCGGCCCTAAGTGCGCTGTTTATATTCGTAAATTCTGTCGCAGGATACATCGGTACCCTGGGCCTCAGTTTTTCCTTTGACCGCTCGCTCTGGATCTTTATTCCGCCAACGGTGATTGCCGGAATGTTGGGCAGCTATTATGGATCACACCGCTTTAACGTAAAGATCGTAAAAAACCTGCTGACCTTCGTGCTTGCGGGAGCAGCGATTAAATTGATCCTGTCATGACCTCCGGACTGGAAATAGCAATTTTTGTATTGGCAGGAGGAAGGAGCAGCAGGATGGGCCGAGATAAAGGCACAGTGCTGCTGAAGGGAAAACCCATGATCACACATGTTCTGGGAACACTTCGCGAACTGAAACTTCCCATTAGTATCATAGCAAATGATCCTTCTTATGAACATTTTGGCTATCCGGTTTATCAGGATGTTGTAAAGGAAAAAGGCCCTATGGGTGGACTTTTAACCGCTTTTGAAAACACCACTGCAGATGTGGTTTTCCTGGTGAGTTGTGATATGCCTTTTGTAACAAAAAATGCTGCAGAAAAACTCCTGAAAGCAGTAGATGAAGAAGAAATTGTCGCTGCCCTGGCGGGAGAGAGGATACATCCGTTATTTGCATTATATCCGGTCGAGCTCAAGAAAACTGTAAAGGATCTTATTTCTAAAGGGAACTTAAAAATGACCGATTTCATTTTAAAAAACAAGCACACTTTAGTACCTTCCGGTTTCCGGAAAACCGACGGAGTTTTCAGGAATATTAACACCCCGCAGGAACTTAATGAAGCAGAGGAACAATGGAAAAATTTAAAATAAAAGCTTTTGGATTGTTAGCGGAAAAATTGCAGGCATCTGAATTTGATTTTCCCTATCACGAAGACACAGAACAACTTCTGAAAGCGCTCAAAGAAACACATCCTGAATTACAATCTTCCAAATTCTCCCTAGCGGTAGACAAAAACCTTGTTCAGGAAAATACGGGCCTGAACGGAAATGAAGAAATAGCTTTATTGCCACCATTTTCGGGAGGATGAAACGATTTGAGCGACAAACCATATTACCCGATTTTGGTGCTGCCGGGCAGGAGAAACTTGCCCTTGCAAAAGTGCTCGTAATTGGTGCCGGCGGTCTTGGATGTCCTTCCCTGTTGTACCTTGCTGCTGCCGGGGTGGGAACCATTGGGATTGCAGATGGCGACAGCATTAGCGAATCTAACCTCAACCGGCAAACCCTCTTTGGACAAAATGACATCGGCAAACCAAAAGCCGAAACCGCCGCCCAAATCCTGCAACAAAAATATCCTGATGTAAACTTCAAGGTAATTTCTGAATTTCTTACTCCGCAAAATGCTCCGGAAATTCTTTCTGAGTACGATCTTGTCCTTGACGGTTCGGATAATTTTGGAACCAGGTATATGATCAACGACCTGTGTGTACTGCTTCAAAAGCCGCTTATCATGGGAGCAATTTATCAGTATGAAGGTCAGCTGGCGGTGTTTAACTATGGAGAGCGACCTATAAATTACAGGGACATTTATCCCATTCCGCCGCAGTCGAATGAGATCCCGAACTGCAGTGAAACAGGAGTGATTGGCGTGCTTCCGGGGATCATCGGAAACCTTCAGGCGGCTGAGGCTATTAAACTTCTTTCCGGTCTTGGAGAAGTGCTGACGAATAAGTTACTTCTCTATAATCTAAAAACCTCCGGATTTTTTGAGGTGAACGTAGCGCCGAATTCCGATTCTGTAAAATTTATTCCTCAGGATCTGGATAGCTTCAGAAGAAAAAATTATGAGATCACTTGTGGACTGGCAGAAAGCATTAGCTGGGAAAAAGCTTTTGATTGGTCCCGAAACCTGGAAAGTTCCAAATTGATTGATATCAGGGAAGCCGGGGAATTTCCGAAACTTCATCAGCCGGGGATAGAGCGAATTCCGATGTCTGTGCTGCTGCAGGATCAGGAACAGCTGAAATCTGTAGAAAACATTTTGCTGTTCTGTAAATCGGGACAACGAAGTCAAAATCTGGCAGCACGGTTAAAAGAGCTTTTTCCGGAGAAAAAGATATTTTCCATAGCAGGAGGGATTTTAAATCCTTCTTCACCTTTAAATACTACAATCCATGGCGCGTAAACCAAAAAATATATTTGTGGAGGGAGCCATCTCTCCCGGAAAAATAGCGACTTCGATTCAGCATCACAGCGAAAAAACTGATATCGGGGCACATTCCATTTTTCTGGGCCAGGTAAGGGCAGACGAGAAGGGGGGAAGTGTGGTGCAAGCTATCGAGTACACTGCCTACGAAGAAATGGCATTGCAAAAGGCTTTTGAAATTCGGGAAGCTGTGTTCGAGAAATATCCGCTCACCTGTATGCATATTTACCACAGCCTTGGAGAAGTAAAAACGGGTGAGATTTGCCTGTTTGTCTTTACTTCGTCCAAACATAGAAAAGTCGCAATGGACGCTTGTGAAGAGCTGGTGGAACGGATTAAAAAAGAACTACCGGTTTGGGGAAAAGAGCTGCTCGAAAACGGGGAGACCTGGAAAGTAAATACCTAACTAAAGAACAAAGATGGTAAATATAACCCATAAAAATAATACTCTTAGAATAGCCATTGCGCAGGCGGTGGTAAGGGTGAGTAAACCCGAAACGATCCAGGCGATAGAACAGAAAAAAGTGCCAAAAGGAGATGTTTTTGAAATGGCAAAAACCGCTGGACTTTTTGCGGCGAAGCGCACCAGTGACATGATTCCCGATTGTCACCCTTTGCCGATAGAATATACCAACATTAGTTACAGGATTGAAGATCTTACCGTGATTGTTGAGGTGGAGATTCATACCATTTATAAAACCGGAGTAGAGGTGGAGGCAATGCATGCTGCTTCTGTAGTGGCCATTACGATGTATGATATGCTGAAACCGATCGATAAGGAAATTAGCATTGAAAGTATAAAACTGCTCAAGAAAAAAGGAGGGAAGACAGATTACCGAAAAGTAGTGGAGGAAAACAATCTTACTGCAAGTGTGATCGTATGCTCTGATTCTATTTCGACGGGTGAAAAAGAAGACCGGGCAGGAAAAGTCATTATTGAAAAGCTGGAGTCGTACCAGGTTAACATCAGGGATTATACTATCATTCCCGATGAAAAAGAGGGAATTCAGGCGCTGGTAAAAAGATACGTTGATGAGGGAGTGAGTATGGTCATCCTCACCGGTGGCACCGGACTTTCACCTAGAGATGTCACCCCGGAAGCAGTAAAACCACTGCTGGAAAGAGAAGTTCCCGGAATCGAAGAAGCGATAAGGGCTTACGGGCAAAACAGGACTCCGTATTCTATGCTATCGCGGTCTGTTTCAGGTTTAATTGGTAATACGCTTGTGTTGGCATTACCGGGTTCCACAAAAGGAGCAGAAGAATCTATGGATGCTGTTTTTCCTGCAGTTATGCATATCTTCAGGGTACTGGCTGCTTTTAAGCATGATTGAATTCATGTTACTCTTCTGTAGAAGAGGATGTGTATAAAAAGGTAGAGGCTGTTTAAATAGTTAATGTGACGCCAACCTGAATTTGTTTCAGGTTCTGATTAATCTGAAGTTCAAATTAAATGATGCTGAAGTAAATTCAGAAAGACGATTTAATTTTTTTTTTGACAACCTCTTTCTTCTGTGGATGCTTTGCTGTTGAAAGAACAGCCTGACTTTTATTTAATATCCAGGGTCTTGAGGTATTCCCTTCCTTTTTCAGTAGTAATGGCATTCATATAAAATTTCAAAGCCTCGTGGTGGTAATCGGTTCTTGAAATATAGGCCGTATCCATATATGGAGAATTGTTGTAAGACATGATCAATTGAAAGAAGATCTTGGCATGAAAATGTGCATCAAAATCTTGTCTGTAGTAGCCCTGTTCTCTTCCTCTTTCTATATTATGCACGAGGATATCTGAAAATTTTTCAGAAAAAAGCAGGATGTGTTTATTGAAAATATGTGGATAATACTTGATCAACTGCCTAAGCAGGATAGAATCATTTGTCATGGAAGCCCTTTCTATGTCTTCATCACGGGAGAACATTCTTTCAATAGCATTGTCAATTTTATTATCCAGGTTTTTCATCCTTTCCAGAATCCTGTTCATGCCATGAGCAAGAACGTCTTCCAGTAATTCATCTTTATTTTTGTACTGCTGATATAGCGTTTTTTTTGACATACCGAGTTCTTTGGCAATGTCGTCCATGGTCACTGTCTTGGCACCGTTCTCCAGAAAAAGCTGTGACACTCTTTCAATCAATGTTTTTTCCATCTTCATTTTATTAGCATTTCATCATTTAAAAGAAACGATAAAACTACAGCTCATTTCCCGTTTCGGTTTTAAATATAATAATTCT